>Ga0080064_1001127_pt1 | contig 58654 bp, 58 predicted proteins | sample Subgrocontami54m_FD_69260 | JGI IMG/M metagenome (GOLD analysis project Ga0080064, IMG submission 69260) | Subsurface groundwater microbial communities from S. Glens Falls, New York, USA - GMW46 contaminated, 5.4 m (SPADES assembly) (version 2) ... | reverse complement strand
TGGAGAATTCGCACAACGTCGCTGGCGGGTAGGTGTACCCCACAGAAGTGGCGGAGGTAATCGGTGACCACGCGCACGACCTCGGCCTGCGCGGGCATCTGGACGGCGCGCGGATTTTCAATGCCGCCACTTTCTTGAAAAAAAGCGTCGCCGATATTACTCGAAAAGTGGATTCCATCATGTTCTGCCTTTCCAAGGGACTGGGCGCACCGGTCGGCTCCATGCTGGTCGGCTCGCAGGAATTCATTCAGAAGGCGCATCGATTTCGCAAGGCGTTCGGCGGCGGCATGCGCCAAGTGGGCGTGCTGGCCGCCGCGGGCTTAATTGCGCTCGAGGAATCTCCCAAAGGCCTGGCCAGCGATCACCAAAACGCGCGCTACCTAGCCGAGGAGTTGGGCCGTATGCCGGGCATCACTCTGGACGCCGCAAAAGTGGTGACGAACATCGTGCGCTTTGACGTGTCCGGCACGGGCCGCACCGCCGCGGAGATCTGTGGCGAGCTCAAGAAGCGCTGCATTCTCGCAGGACCCTTTGCAAAGCACGCCATCCGCATGGTGACGCACTACGACGTCAACCGCTCGGGAATACAGCGCGCTCTCGAAGCCATGCGGGAAATTACGCGGAAATAGCTTTCTCCGCGGAGTAAATGCTGGGTTCGTCCATCATGCACGTGCCGTCCGGCGGATTTTCCACGGCGGCGAGTGTGCTATAAATGGTAGTCGTTTTTTGCATCCGTGCCCGTCATCGAGGTGCATGTGGATTTCACGTTTACAGACGAGCAGGAACAACTGCGCCGGACCGTACGCGAATTTGCCGAAACGGAAATCGCGCCGCACGTGATGGAGTGGGACGAAGTCTCGCACTTTCCTTCCGAAATCATTCCGCAACTGGCCGACATGGGGTTGATGGGGGTCATTTTCCCGGAGGAGTACGGCGGTGCAGGCCTCGGCTACGTCGAGTACGTCATCGCCATCGAAGAGCTTTCTCGCGTGGACGGCTCCGTGGGAATAATCGTGGCCGCGCACAATTCGCTGTGCACCAATCACATTTACAAAGCGGGCACCGAAGCGCAGCGGAAGAAATACGTGACGCCTTTGGCGCAAGGCGCGAAGTTGGGCTGCTGGTCGCTCACCGAGCCGGAAGCAGGCTCGGACGCGGGCGGGACGCGCACCACGGCAGAGAAGACGAGCGATGGCTTCGTGCTCAACGGCGCGAAGACATTTACCACCAACGGGCACTACGCCGACGTGTGCGTGGCCATGGCCGTGACTGACAAGTCGAAGGGCTCGCACGGAATTTCTGCGTTTGTCATCGAGAAAGGAACGCCGGGCTTCAAGCCGGGAAAGAAGGAGAACAAGCTGGGCCTCCGCGCCAGTGACACCTCCGAAGTGGTGTTCAGCGATTGCCGCGTGCCGGCGGAAAACCTGCTGGGCAAAGAGGGCGACGGCTTCGTCAACAGCCTGCAAATTCTGGATGGTGGGCGCATCTCCATCGCCGCGCTGGGACTGGGCATGGCGCGGGGTGCGTTCGAGGCTGCCGCAAAATATTCCAAGCAGCGCAAGCAATTCGGCAAGACGATCAGCGAGTTTCAGGCCACGCAATTCAAGCTGGCGGATATGGCCACGGAGATTGACGCGGCGCGGCTGCTCACGTACCGCGCTGCGTGGATGGCGGACCGGGCGGCCAGTGACGGCGGCTCGCGCTACACCTCGCAGTCGTGCATGGCCAAATTGTTTTCCAGCGAAGTGGCTGTGCGCGTGGCCAACGAGGCCGTGCAGATCTTCGGCGGGTACGGCTTCGTCAAGGATTATCCGGCGGAAAAGTATTACCGCGACGTGAAGTTGTGCACCATTGGCGAAGGCACCAGCGAGATGCAACGTCTGGTAATTGCGCGGCAGCTTCTCGGCAAAACATAGGATGCGCGATTTTAGTTTTTCATGCCATGTTTCCCATTGGGCGCGACTTGTGTGCGGTACTCAGACTGCTTGAATGAAGGCAACAGCTGACAATTGGGCGGAGAAGATTCGCGCGGGCGACGTGCGCGCGATTTCGCGCGCCATCACCGCGGTTGAGAATCACGAGCTGGAGGCCGAAGAAGTCCTTCGCCAGGTTTTTCCGCAGACTGGGCAGGCCTACTTAATCGGTGTGACCGGCTCGCCGGGCACGGGCAAGAGCACGCTGGTGGATCGCTTGGCGTCGCGCTATCGCAAGCAGCAACTTCCCGTAGGCATCGTGGCCGTAGACCCCTCGAGTCCTTTCAGCGGCGGCGCTATCTTGGGCGACCGCATCCGCATGCAAGGTCACGCCACGGACAGCGGAATTTTCATCCGCTCAATGGCCACTCGTGGATTTCTCGGCGGACTCGCGCGCACGACGGCCGACGTGGCGCTGCTGCTCGACGCGGCGGGGAAGCGCGTAATCCTGGTGGAAACGGTTGGCGTCGGGCAGGACGAAGTGGACATCGTAAAGCTGGCCGACTGTACGCTGGTGGTCCTGATGCCCGGGTCGGGCGACGAGGTGCAGGCCATCAAGGCGGGCATCATGGAAATCGGCGATATTTTCGTGCTCAACAAGGCCGACCGCGAAGGCACCGACCGCTTCGAGCAGCAGTTGCTGGCCATGCTGTCGCTGGCGCCGGAGCGCGACGGCTGGAGCCCGCCGGTGGTGCGCACCGTGGCCACCGAGGACAAGGGAACGGCGGACGTGGTTGCGGCGATTGAGAAATTCCGCGCGCATTTTGCGGCTGTGGGACGCCGCAACACGAAAAACGTGGAACGATGGAAACAGCGGCTGCTCGAATTGCTGCAAGCGCGGCTGATGGAGCGCGTCGCCGGCGAAGGTCTCGGCGAAGCGGCGTTGATGGCGTTGGCGAATGAAGTGGCGGAACGCAAGAAGGACCCCTACAGCGCGGTCAGTGAAATCCTGGCCCGCGTAGGGCTGAAGTAAGAACTTGAAATACAAGGACATCGCCGAATGGCTCGAGGAAAAAACAGAAGAGGCAAAACTGGCAAGTCCGAAACGGTGCGCATCGGAATCATCGGTGGCAGCGGGCTGTACACCATGCCCGGGTTGAGCGCGTCGCGCGAGGTGCGCGTGAAGACGCCATTCGGCCATCCCTCGGATGCGTTTGTGATTGGACTATTGGAAGGGCGGCAGGTGGCGTTTCTTTCCCGGCACGGGCGCGGGCATCGCCTGTTGCCCAGCGAGATCAATTACCGCGCGAATATCTACGCCATGAAGCTGCTGGGCGTGGAGCGGATTATTTCCATGAGCGCGGTAGGCTCGCTGCGCGAAGAGTTGAAGCCGCAGGACTTCGTCATCCCCGATCAGTTTTTCGACCGCACGCGGCATCGCGCGGACACTTTTTTCGGCGCGGGCCTTGCAGCGCACATCATGTTCGATAAGCCCACGTGCGCGCAGGTCGCCGCGTGGCTGGGCAGCGCTTGCGAGCGCGCCGGTGTGCGCGTACATGCAGGTGGCACGTACATGTGCATGGAAGGCCCGCAATTTTCAACCAAGGCGGAGTCGCATACCTACCGCCAGCTGCGCTTCGACGTCATCGGCATGACCAACCTGACCGAAGCAAAGCTGGCGCGCGAAGCGGAGATTTGTTACGCGACGTGCGCCATGGTGACGGACTACGACTGTTGGCATCCAGAGCACGATGCCGTGACCATCGGCATGGTCATTGAGAACCTGCAGAAAAACGCGGAGAGCGCGCAGAACGTGCTCCGCCAGGTGGTGCGTGCGTTGCCGGCCCAGCGCGACTGTAAATGCGGTTCGGCGCTGGCCACGGCACTGATCACCGACCGCAAGATGATCCCTGCCGCGACGAAGCGGAAGCTGGCGGCGATAATCGGCAAATACATTTCCTAGGAAAGGGATTCCTGCATGGCCTTACTGGTGGTGGGTTCGGTGGCGTTCGATGCGATTCAAACGCCGTTCCGCGAAGCGGAGCGCGTGCTGGGTGGCGCGGCGATGTACTTCGCCGTGGCCGCCAGCTTTTTCACACAGGTCAACGTGGTGGGCGTAGTGGGCGACGATTTTACTGCGAAAGACGCGGAAATATTCCGCCGTCGGCGCATCGACACGCAGGGCCTTGAGCGCGCGCCGGGCAAAACGTTTTTCTGGGCCGGAAAATACTCCGCGGATTTCACGGATCGCACCACGCTGGCAACGGACTTGAACGTGTTTGCCACTTTCAACCCGAAACTGCCGGATGCCTATCGAAAGACGCCGTACATTTTTCTGGCCAACATCGATCCCACGCTGCAACGCTCTGTGCTGAAGCAGGTAAGCCGCCAGCCGAAGCTGGTGGCGCTGGACACGATGAATTACTGGATCGAGCGCACGCCAGCGGAACTGCGCGAAACGTTGAAGCACGTGGACGTGCTGCTGATCAACGACACGGAAACGCGACAGCTCTCGGGGGAGCACAACCTGCTGCGTGCGGCGGCGAAAATCCGCAAGATGGGCCCGCGCACGCTGGTGATCAAGCGCGGCGAATTCGGCGCGCTGCTGGTCCACGGCGACTCTGTGTTTGCCATCCCCGGCTTTCTGCTGGAGGAAGTGCAGGACCCCACCGGCGCGGGCGATGCGTACGCGGGGGGATTCATGGGCTACCTGGCGAGTGCCGGAAAGCAAGACGTAAAGTCGCTGCGGCGAGCCATGGTGTACGGTTCGGTGATGGGCAGCTTCACCTGCGAGCGCTTCGGGCCCGAGCGGCTGCGCACGCTGACGCGGCGCGAAATCGACGCGCGCGCCCGGCACTTTTTCAAGCTGACGCAGTTTTCGTTGTGACACAACACAATTGCGCCGCCTGCAGAGAAGCGGGCCGGCACGAACGCGGATCGGAAGAAATCTATTGGCACCATCCGGAATTCCTTTCGCCAAAGCACACGGTTTGGGCAACGACTTCCTGCTCATCGAGCAGGGAAGCATCGGCAGCAGCACGCCAGGCGAGCTCGCCGTGCGCATGTGCGACCGCCACAGCGGCGCGGGAGCGGACGGGTTGGTAGTGCTGGGTCCGTCGAGCACGGCCGACACCAGCTTTCGCATCTACAACGCTGATGGCAGCGAGGCAGGGGTATCGGGGAATGCCCTGCGCTGCGCTGCGGCTTGGCTCCTCTCACGAAGCGGGAATCCTTCCGAGCGCGTTGCGCTCGACACGCGCGTGGGCATCCGCGAGCTTTTCTTTCTGAAGAAGCAGGAAAGCGAGTGGATTCTCCGCGCGGAGATTGGGCACCCGTCGTTTGCTGCGGTGGACGTGCCGTTCCGCCCGCCGAAGCCCGCGCGCGAGCCGATTGTCGGCTATCCGATGTCGGTGGGTGACGTCACCGTCAGCGCGACGATTCTCTCCATGGGAAACCCGCAATGCATCCTGCTGGTGGATGAATTCGAATCGCTGGACTGGATGGGGCTTGGCGCAGAACTGGAGCGGCACGCCTACTTTCCGGACCGCGCCAATATTGGATTCGTGCGTGTGATCGGTGCCGAGCGCATCGAAGCGCGCTTCTGGGAACGGGGTGCAGGGCACACTCTGGCGTCGGGCACGGGCTCCTGCGTCTGCGCGGTCGCCGCGCATTTGGCGGGGAAAACGGGCCGGCGGGTCCGCGTTGCGCTCGAGCGCGGCGAGATGGAAGTGAACTGGCGCGACGATGGGATGGTTGAGCTCACCGGGCCGGCGGTGATCATCGTAGAAGGGATTTTCTTCTTCTAGTTTTTCCGTTTTGCAATTCCCACGAGAAGATTACGTGCGGGTTTTCTTCGCTCTAAAATCACTGCGCGGATAATTTTAGCTTACGCCTCGGTTTCTCCCTGCGCGCGCTCACGATTTGCATGACATTCCCGCTGCTGTTGCTCAAGTTGTGCTTGCATTCGATTCGTTTTCGGGGGTAGCTTGCATTCGTCGGTTCCCGCCAACGCCCGCCCGCCTCAAAGGAGTGACTATATGCAAAAGCATCTGCTACGGCGGATGTGTACGGGTGTTGCCGTGTCGTTGCTCGTGTTGCTGGCCTTCGCCGCTGTGGCTTCGGCGCAGGAGGTTCAGGTCATCGAACGAGTGCGCCTGGGACACCACCTCGAAGACATGACGTTTGTCGAAAAAGGGCCTCTGGCCGGCCATATCGTCATTGTGGACGGCTACGAGGTATTCGCTTTCCCCGCCGAGGGAAAAGGCAACTCGGCATTCAAAAAGCTTTTTGACTTGCGCGGTTTTCCCATCTATGCCGTGCCTCGCGGAATCGCCTACTGTGAATCTGAGAAACTGTTTTTCTTCAACGAGATCACGCAGCCGAGGCGGCTGTTTGTCGTGGATGCGCAGGGCCGGTCCCGAGGCACGCGCACAATCGAGTATTTGAACGGCTATTTGCCGGAACACCTGGAAGGGCTCGCTTACATTCCAGCGTCATCGCCCATGTACCCGGACCACTTCGCGATGGTGGCCATCGACTCCGCTGCTGTAGGCACCACCCGAATCGTAATCCTGCGCCGCGACGGTCAAGTGGTCGCCGAAATTTTCCCCGCGGATCCATTGCATCGTGGAGCTTTGGGGGCCATTACCTATCAGACTTCGGGTCGGCTGTTAGTTTCCTACTGGGCCGGTTGGGGTTGGGTCGGAAACAAAGAGATCTATGCGATCGATTTCGCCGGGAATATCCTACAGGGGCCCATCCCCACGCCGGGATTGCAGGGGTTCGAGGGGCTGGTTGAATTGCGGAGTGGTTTACTGGCCGGCGCCGATGGCAGAAGCGGCAAGCTCCACTTCCTGGACGCCAACTACAACTACCTGCCGGATGGCGACCGAGAATTGCCATTCGGTCTTGGCGTGTTCCAGCCGCGCGGCATGGGGTGGCAGGACAACGCTCAGAACTATCTTCTGAATGCCTGGCCCGAAAACGGAAGCAGCATTTTCTCTATACCTTTCACGCTCGACTCCATCTCGCAAATCGCCGATCTGGCTGCGGCGGGTTACGGGAACGCCTACCGACTTGCATACATGGCCGACGAGGATCGCATTGCGGTGGTTCATCGAAACGGGCCGCGCGCGATCCTTCTGTTGGACGGTTCCGGAACAATCGCCGAGATCATCGACCTGGGATCCCTAGGGCTCGGGCGTCCCACTTCTGTCAGCTACATTTCGACTGCAAAGCAGTTCGCCGTCCGCTTCATTGAACAACCGGGGGTGTTGTACATCCTCTCTCGGACCGGCCAAGTGGACCGTACAATTGACCTGGCGGCAATCGGCGCCAACGGGTACATCGACGCTGCGTACTTCAATCCCACGCACCCTTCGGGCGGGCAATTTCTAGTATTGACACCGTACGGAACTTCCCGCGCGATTGTCCTCGACTTCTATGGCAACTTCCTCGGTGAGTTCAATTATCGCCAGGCGCTCGGTGCGATTACACCGTTTGCTGTATTCCCGATCACCTCAGGAAGCAACGCTGGGGCCTTCGGCTTGCTGGATTCCGAAGGGAATGAGCTGATCATCTTTCGCATGAATTGAAATCTAGAACTGTGGCACGGGCGGCTGCCCGAAAGCACCACCAGGAGCGCAGGGCGGTTGCGTGGAGTGAGAGGGTATCTTTGCTTGCTGGCAGCCCCGTGCACTGGCGGTCATTCGCCGCGTAAACCGTGGCGGTACACATAGTATACTTCCGCGTTGCGCGACCCCGGGCCGCGCATGAGCCCGTCGGGAAGGACATTTGCCAAATCCAATGAAGCCATCGGTCAAGCCGCCTGCCTTGCGTAGCGGTTCCCGCATCAAGATTGTTTCACCCGCTTCGCCGCCCGATGAGGTGCGGCTTTATCGAGGATGCCAGGAGCTGGTTGCGCTGGGCTACGCTGTCCAGGGACAAACCTCGGAGCTGGCCCCGGATGGATATTTCGCAGCGACCAAGCAAGAGCGCCGATTCGTGATGGTGGAAGCTCTGCAAAGCGAGCAGTTCGACGGCGCGATTTGCGCCCGTGGCGGCTACGGCTCGAATTATTTGCTCGATACGGTCAGCCCAATGCTCTTCAAGAAACCACGGATTTTATGCGGATATAGCGACGTCACTTCGTTGCAGATTTTTCTCTGGCAGACGCATGGCTGGATTACCTTGTATGGCCCGATGGTGGCCGCGGGGTTCGACGCCGGCGCGGGTCAGCCGGAAGGCTACGACCGCGATTCTTTCCATCGGGCAGTGACGGAAACGCGGACCGGATGGTCGCTCGACCTGCAGGGCGAGATGCTTGCGGAAGGCGAATCGGAAGGCGTGCTGCTGGGCGGTTGCCTGACCATGGTGCAGACCACGCTGGGAACGCCGTGGGAGCTGGACACGCGGGGAAGCATTTTGTTGCTCGAAGACCGCGGCATGAAACCGTATCAAGTGGATCGCGCTCTGATGCACTTGGAGCAAGCCGGAAAATTCAAGGAAGTCCGTGGCATGATTCTCGGCGAATTCCCGGAGTGCGAGCCGTCCGAGCGCGGCGATGTCACCGTGCGCGACGTGCTGGAACGGATCATCGGCGGCAAGGAAATACCTATCGTCTTTGGCGCGCCGGTGGGACACACGCCGCGGCCCATGCTGACGCTTCCGCTCGGCGTCCGCGCGCGCCTGCACTCCATGGGCGCGGGGCGGCTGGAAATTCTCGAGCCGGCGTGCAGCGAACCTTCGCCTTCCGCATGAGTCCCATCGAACACATCCATCTGCTCGGCATCGGCGGTTCGGCGATGGCGCCGCTTGCGGGCATGTTGAAAGAGCGGGGCTACCACGTCACTGGCGCAGACGTGCACGTCTACCCGCCAGCATCTACGCTGCTCGACTCGCTGGGCATCGCCTGGCATGACGGGTTCGATGAAGCGCACCTGACGCCGGCGCCGGACCTCGTCGTCATCGGCAACGCACTCTCCCGCGGCAATCCGGAAGTGGAAGCGGTGCTGGACCGCAAGATTGCGTACCGCTCGCTGCCCGAAGTACTGAAGGAATTGTTCCTGCCCGGGCACGAGTCCATCGTGGTGGCCGGAACGCATGGGAAGACCACCACTACGTCGCTGCTGGCGTGGCTGTTCCACTGCGGCGGGCGGCGGCCGAACTTCCTGATTGGCGGCGTGCCGGAAAATTTCGGCCGGAGCTACGGCCTCGGCGGCGGAAAAAAGTTCATTCTCGAAGGCGACGAATACGATTCCGCGTTTTTCGACAAAGGTCCCAAGTTCCTTCACTACCGTCCGGACGAATTGATTTTCACTTCGGTGGAGTTTGACCACGCGGACATTTACCCGGACCTGGCCGCGGTGGAGCTGCAATTCCGCCGGCTGGTGAACCTGGTGCCGCGGCGCGGAAGAATCATTGCCTGGGGCGACGACCCGCGCGTGGCCGCGTGCGTGGAGCGGGCATTCTGCTCGGTGGAATCGTACGGCCTCACGCCGTCCTGCAATTGGTGCGCCGGCGATCTCGAAACCATCGAGGGCCAGACGCGGTTTCGGATTATTCATCGCGGCGAGGAGCGCGCCATCGTGCAGTTGCCAATGGTGGGGCGGTTCAATGCGCTGAACGCGCTGGCCGCGGCAGCGGTGGCATTCAACGGCGGGATCCCGCGCAAGGCCATCGAGCACGCCCTGCAAACCTTTCGCAGCGTGCGGCGGCGCATGGAAGTGCGCGGGAAAGCCGGCGGCGTCACCATTGTGGACGACTTTGCGCATCATCCCACGGCCATCCGCGAAACGATTCAGGCCGCGCGGCTGCTCTGGCCGGGCCGGCGGCTATGGGCCGTGGTGGAGCCGCGGTCAAATACCATGCGGCGTAAAATCTTCGAGGGCGTCCTCCCCGGGGCGCTGAGCGGCGCCGATGCGGTTGTGCTTGGTCCGGTAAACCGCCCGCAACTGTTGAGCGACGCGGAGCGTCTTTCGCCGGAGGCAGTGGTGACGGCACTGCGCGCGGCCGGGCGTCCTGCGCAAGCGCTCAATTCCGCAGCAGAAATCGCTGAATTTCTCTTGCAGAAAATCCTCCCGGGAGATGTGGTGCTGGTCATGTCCAACGGAGACTTTGGCGGGCTGTGCGGTCTGCTTCTGGAAAAACTTTCATCCCGAACCGGAGCGTCCTGATGAAATCAAAACATGCCGTTATTATTTCTCCGCGAATGTTCTGCTTGCTCTGTGCCGTTGTGGCCTGCGCCATCGCGGCTCCGGCACAGACGACCATCCGCTATGAGGTTTCCGTCGCCGAACCGGAGAAGCACATCTTCCACGTTAAGATGACCGTGCCGGACGTGAAGGGCGAACTCACCGTGCAACTTCCCGCGTGGAATGCGCTCTATCAAATCCGGGATTTTGCCTATCGCGTACAGGACGTCCGCGCGCGCGACGCCGCCGACGCTTCTCTTGCGATGGTCAAGCTGGACAAGCAGACGTGGCTGTTACGCGGGCGCGGCGCGGTGACCGTCGAGTACGCAATTGTTTGGGACGATGCCGGTCCGTTCAGCACGCAGCTCAATTCGGGCCACGCCTTCATCAACCTGGCGACGATTCTCTTTTATGTCCCGTCGCGGCGCGGGGAAGCATCGCGCATCGCGTTTACCGGGCTGCGCGAGGGCTGGAGTGTCGCCGTAGCCCTGCGACCTGCGGAAAACTCGACTACGTTTGTGGCCGCGAGCTACGACGCGCTGGTGGATGCGCCTGTCGAGATTGGCGAGTTCCAGCAGTTCCGTTTCGAGGCGCCGGGGCCCGGACGCAGCGCCGCCATTCGCGTGGTAATCCATGGCGACGGCTGGGATCAGGAACGCGTGACGCAGAGCCTCACAAAAATCGTTACTACGGCAACCGGCATCATGCGCGATGTTCCGTTCGATGAGTTTCTCTTCATTTTCCATTTTGGTGCGGCCGCGGGCGGCGGTGGCGGCGGCATGGAGCACGCCAACTCGACAGCCATCCATACGGGCCGTGCGGAGGCGTTCGAAGGCGTCACGGCGCACGAGTTTTTTCACCTTTGGAATGTGAAGCGCATTCGCCCGCGCACTCTGGAGCCGGTGGATTACACGAAAGAGAACTGGACGCGCGCGCTGTGGTTCGCGGAAGGCGTCACCAGCATCTATGGGAGCTACACCATGGTGCGCAGCGGCCTGTGGACTCGCGAGCAGTTTTACAATGACCTAGCGGGTCAGATTATGGAGTTGGAATCACGCCCGGCGCATTCCTGGAAGAGCGCCGAGGAAGCCAGCCTGGATGCGTGGCTGGAAAAGTATAATCAGTACAGGCGCCCAGAATACAGCATCTCCTACTACAACAAAGGACAGCTCCTCGGCGTGCTGCTAGATGTCCTGATTCGCGACGCGATGGACAACCGCGCCAGCCTGGACGACGTGCTGCGCGATTTGGATGAGAACTTCGCCAAGCGCGGCCGCTTCTACGACGAGACGAAGGACCTGCGCGCCGCCGTGGAGCGCGCGGCGGGGAAAAGCTTCGGCGAATTTTTCGCCAAGTATGTCGCCGGCACGGAGGAGTTGCCCTGCAAGGACGTTTTTGCGCTCGCCGGCTGGCGGCTGAAGGCGCTGGGCCAGGTCCGCGCCGACCTCGGCTTTTTCGTGGTGCGCGGGCCGGATGCGGTGCCTACCGTTATGCAATTGGACTTCGCCAGCGGGGCCGGAAAAGCAGAGCTGCGCGAAGGAGACGTTTTGCTGGAGCTGAATGGAGCAGCCATGCCGCGCAACATCACCAACTGGCTGCGCGAACATCAGCCGGGTGAAAGTGTGCGCCTCAAAGTGCGCCGCAACGGCGTAGAAAGAGAAGTCACCTACGCGCTGGGACAGCGGCAGGAATCCACCTATCGCATCGAAGACGACGAAACCGCCACGGAAAAACAGCGCCGCATCCGCGAGGGGCTGTTGAAAGGAATCACGGACCGCTGAACCGATGCTGCGCAGCTCCATTGCGGTGATTTTTCTGGCGCTCTATATCCTGCTGGTGGGGCCGCCGCTCATCCTGCACTGTCTGGTCACCGGTTCACCGGAAATGATGGTCAGACTCGCTGTCGCCGGCGCGCGGTTTGCGCTGGTGATTTGCGGAATCAAAGTTCGAGTCGAGGGCCTGCAGCATATTCCGCCGGGGGTGTGCATCTTCGTCGCTAACCACACCAGCAACGCAGACCCTCCGGCGGTTGTAGGATCCATCCCGCGGCGAGTTGCGCTGCTGGGCAAAAAAGAAGCGTTCCGCGTGCCGATTTTGGGGACGGTGCTGAAGCTGGGCGGATTCGTGCCCGTGGACCGCGCCAACAGCGAAGCGGCCATCGCCAGTGTGGAGCAGGCCATTGAGCATCTGAAGGGCGGCTTGTCGTTTTTAATTTTTCCGGAAGGCACGCGCAGTCCGGACGGGCGGCTGCGGCCGTTCAAGAAGGGTAGCTTTGTGATGGCCATCCGCGCGCAGGTGCCCATCGTCCCGATATCGGTGGTCGGCGCGCACAAAGTGATGCGCAAGGGAGAGTTGGCCGCGCATCCGGGAAGTGTGACCGTGAAGTTTCATCCGCCGGTGGACGTGAAGGCGTACACGATGAAGCAGCGAGACAAGTTGGTCGCGCAGGTGCAGGCCATCGTGGCGTCGGGGCTGCCGGAAGATCAGCAGCCTCTCGCGCACGGCAAAGAAAAAGCCGATGCATCGCCCGGGGCGAATCCGCGCGCGGAATAACTCAGCAAATTACTTCCGAAGATTTTCCACTTCCGACTTCAGTTCGCGAACTGTCCTGACAAGTTCTGGCAGATGATTGAAGACGGCAACGCACTTCAGCCACTGTTTATTTTCCATGGCGGGATAACCGGAAAACAGTTTGCCCGCGGGGACGTCGCTCGGAACACCACTCTGCGCCGAGAGGATCGCGCCATCACCGATTTCGAGATGGCCGGCCACGCCGACTTGTCCGGCAAGTATGCAGCGATTGCCCACAACCGTGGACCCGGCGAGCCCGACCTGGCCGCAGAGTAAAGTGTCCTCGCCGACCGTCGAGGCGTGGCCCACCTGCACCAGGTTGTCGAGTTTGGCGCCGCGGCGGATGCGCGTTTCGCCGATGGTTGCGCGATCCACACAACTCCCCGCTTGGATTTCCACGTCATCTTCAACCGTGGCGGTGCCCGACTGCTGCATTTTGAACCAGCGCCCGTCGGCCTGCTTGGCGAAGCCAAAACCATCGCTTCCGACGACAACGCCGTTTTGCAGAATGACGCGGTCCCCCAGGCGGCAGAACTCGCGCACGGCGGAATGCGAGTGCGCAAAAAAGTCGTCGCCGATGCGCGCGCCGCGATAGATGGTCACGAAGCTGTGCAGCACGGCGTTGCGGCCGATTTCGACATCCTGCTCCACGAAGCAGTAAGGGCCGATATGCGCGCCGTCGCCGATTTTCGCTTTTGTGGAGATCACCGCCGTCGGATGGGTGCCGGGTGCGTATTTCGGCGGCTGGTAGAAGAGCTCAATGGCGCGCGCAAAATCCAGATATGGATTGTCCGAGCGGAGCGCGGCCAGCGGCTGCACGCCGGCATTCTTGTCGATCACAATGGCCGAGGCACGCGTAGTTTTCACCGCGGGAGCGTATTTCCTATTGGCCAGGAATGTGAGTTGGCCGGCCTGCGCCTCGTTGATTCCGGCCACTCCAGTGATTTCAATTTCGCCGTCGCCATCGAGCTGGCATCCCAGGCGCCGGGCGATTTCGGAAAGTTTCATGGCTCCCCCTTACCGCGCAAGAAGAGTGTCAGCGAATCTTACAGGGGTAGCGGCTCCGTATGCTAACGGAAGTGTAGGGCAGGGCAACTGTTCCGCTGCGCTTTGTGCAGCGAATTATTCGCCGAAGAGGCGCGGCTGGCGGGCGGCCACCTCGGCAGGGAGGCGCTTTGGTTCGCGCCGCGCCACGCCGACAACGCCGAGCACGGTAAGCTCGGTGAGAGCGGTTCGCGGAATAAAGATGCGCATGGTGTCGCCGTGCAAGTCGGGCGGAGTAATCTGCACTCCGCGGTCGAGCAGCTCCAGGAGATTATTGGCGACGATTCCCTCGATGGTGTCGGTGTCGCGGAAGGTGAGTCGCACCCAGAGTCCCTCGAGCTTGGGCCGGCTGAAGAAGGCTTTGCGCTCCGGCTCGAAGTCGTCGGTAAACTCGCGGACGAAGTAAATGCACTTGACGTCCTTCAGCTCGACGGGCTCGTGTGCGCCGTTCGGCGTGAGGAGATCAATAGAGTCCGCGCGCCCCAACAGCGCCGCATTGAGGTAGCCGCGGCTGCTGGAGCGGTCCAGGCGCTGGACGACGACCTTCTTGAGCGTGGAGGCTGGCGTGCGATTCTTCACTGTGTGTCCCGCTGCGCTTCACGCAGCGCATTTGCTCCGCTGCGGTATTGGCGGCGAACAAGCCCCTTGGGCCATCAGTTCCGCTGCGCTTTACGCGGCGAACAGTTGCAATCCTGCTGGGGGTATGATAAAGTACCCGATTAAGGAACGTCAAGTGCTTATTTTTGAGGGGCTTAGGCTGGGGGCCTCCGCCGATTGACCGAAAAGAAGCAAATCCTCAAGTCAGCTTCAATCATCACCCTCGTCACGATTGCCAGCAGAATCTTCGGTTACCTTCGCGATCAACGCATTACCTTGCTGCTGGGCACCACCCTGGCGGCGGACTCATTCGTACTCGCCTACCGCATTCCCAATCTTCTTCGCCGATTGGTGGGCGAAGGCTCCATGACGGCTTCGTTCATCCCCGTATTCACCACTTATCTGAAGGACAAACCCAAAGAAGAAGTCTGGGACTTTGCCAACCGGCTGTTCTGGACGCTGGCCATTGTCGTCGCCGCGCTCACCATTCTGGGCATGCTGTTTTCGCCCAGCGTCGTCAACCTGTTCACATTTTTCGAGCCCAATCCCGCGCGCTGGGATCACGCCGTGGAACTGAACCGCATCCTCTTCCCCTACGTGTTTTTCATCGCCCTGGCCGCACTGGCCATGGCCATCCTCAACTGCTTCCAAATTTTCGGCCTGCCCGCCTCCACCCCCATCCTCTTGAACATTTCCATCATCGTGTTCTCCATGGGCGTCGTTTGGACCCAGTTCAAGGACCCCGCCGTGGCCATTTCCGTCGGCGTCCTCGTCGGCGGCGCGCTGCAGTTCCTCGTGCAAGTACCGGCGCTCGTGCGCCAGGGCATGCGCTTCAAATTTGGCCTCTCCTTCAAGCATCCAGGAATCCGTGCCGTGTCCCGGCTGATGGTGCCCGGCTTCTTTGGCATCGGCATTTACCAAGTCAATCTGTTCGTGGACTCCATCTTTGCCACGTCGCCGAAGATGCCCGAGGGCAGCGTGATCGCGCTGTACGTGGCGGACCGCGTGATGGAGTTGGTGCTGGGCGGGTACGCCATTGCCGTGGCCACTGCGATTCTGCCGATGATGTCCATGCAAGCCGCCTCGCACGATTTCGACAACCTGAAAAAGACTTTCGCCTTCGCGCTGCGCATTGTTTCCTACATCACCATCCCCGCCATGGTGGGGCTCATCGTGCTCCGCGAGCCCATCATCCGCGTGCTGTTCGAGCACGGCCGCTTCGTGGCCGAATCCACCAAACTTACCGCGCGCGCCCTGCTCTACTATTCCATGGGGTTGCCGGCCTTCGCGGCCATCAAGCTGATCGTGCCGGCATTCTATTCCACGCAGGACACGCGCACGCCGGTGCGCGTAGCAGTCTATGCACTGGGACTCAACGTCCTGCTGAACACCATCTTCATGAAATCGTTTTTCCAGACGTTCTACAACGGTGGGCCGGCACTGGCCACCTCGCTTTCGGCCTATTTCAATTTTCTGATGTTGTTTGTGATTTTCCGGCAGCGCTTCGGACGGCTGGGCACGTTTCACATCCTCGTCTCCATGTTTAAGATCGCCGTTTGTTCGGGAGTTATGGGCGTGCTGTGCTACGCCATGTTGAAACTTTCGCGCTTTGAGACGTACACGCATTTTCTTCCTCAACTTTTGGTTTTGGTCTTGATTTTGGTGGCCGCGACGGCTGCCTTCATCGCGCTCTCGTGGGTGATGCGCTGCACCGAAGTGGAAGAGGTCTACGGCATCGCTACGCGCAAAGACGAGCGTGCCGCGCTGCCGTGCGATTCCGGTTTGGGGGAGTGAGTCCCGTGGAGAACGACATCCGCGCATTCCTGAATTTCGTGCGCGTCGAAAAAGGGCTGGCGGACAACACCGTGGCCGCCTACGGGCGCGACCTCGTGAAGCTGGCTGCATTCGCCCGGGCGCATGCGCGGGATACGCGCAGCCTGCGCCGGGACGACGTGGTCGAATTTTTGGGCAGCCTCTACAAGCAAGGGTTGGACAGCCGCAGCGTCGCGCGACACCTGGTCACGCTCCGCAATTTTTTCCGCTTTGCGCTCACCGAAGGGTGGATAAAAATCGACCCTACGCTCAACCTGGAGTCGCCGAAAATCTGGAAGTCGTTGCCCGGCTGCCTGACGATGGAGGAAGTGGACCGCTTGCTGGCGCAGCCCGACCCCGCTACGCCACTGGGCATGCGCAACAAAGCGCTGCTGGAACTGCTGTACAGCACAGGCTTGCGCGTCTCCGAGCTGCTGGGTTTGCGCATGGGCGACATTGACATGCAGTCCGGGTGCTTGCGCTGCGTCGGCAAGGGCGACAAGGAACGGCTGGTGCCGGTGGGCAAGCAGGCCATCAGCGCTGTAGCTGTTTACCAGAGGGACGCGCGACCGAAATTGATCGGGCGGCGAGCGACGGCGCCGTACATTTTCCTGAACTCGCGGGGTGGAAAACTGAGCCGCGTGGGATTCTGGAAGCTGTTGAGCCAATACGGAAAGCAAGCGGGGTTGCACCGGAAACTCTCCCCGCACAAGCTGCGTCATAGTTTTGCTACGCACCTGCTGGAGCGCGGCGCGGACTTGCGCTCGGTGCAGTTGATGCTCGGCCATGCGGACATTTCGACCACGCAGATTTACACGCACGTAATTCAGGAGCGATTGAAGCAGGTTTACAAAGCGCATCACCCGCGCGCCTAGCGCGGCCACGGGGGTTCGGCTGCGATTTGTGCGGCCAAAAGGGGACGCATGCCAGACTACATGTATTTGCTCGAGAGCCGGCTTTCGCCGGAGCAGCGCAGCGCTTTGCAGTCCATCGCGGAAATCGCGCGCGACGAGATGCTGAACGTTTATCTATCCGGCGGCGCCGTTCGCGACCTCATCTGCGGCGCCATCATCCGCGACTTGGACTTTACCGTGGAGGGCAATCCGGCGCGCATCGTCCGCGAATTGGAGAAACGCCACGGCCAGACGCTCGAAGATGACGAGCGGCTGCGCCATTACGAAATGATTTTGCCCGGAGCAGTGGAGTGCAGCTTTGCCGCGGCGCGGGAAGAAATATATGAGCGGCCTGGCGCCAAGCCGGAAATGCGCTGGTCCACGATTATCGAGGATTTGAAGCGCCGCGATTTTTCGCTGAACGCCATCGCCATCTCCCTGAACCTGGCCTCGCGCGGCCTCCTTCTGGATCCCACGAATGGTCTGGCCGACCTGGAAAAGCGGGAAGTGCGTGCGCTGACCATGCACAGCTTCACCAACAAGCCGGTGCGGCTGCTGCGTGCACTGCGCTTCGCGGTGCGCATGAGCTTTAAGCTGGAGGCACGCACCGCAGAGTGGTTTGCGCTGGCCAAGGAGCGCAGGCTGCACGAAACGCTCGACGGTGAAGAAGTCGGCAGCGAACTGATGCAACTGGGACGGGAAGAAAATTCCAGTGCCATTCTGAAGGAATGGGCGAAGCACGAGTTATTGAAAACGATTCACCCGCGCCTGGAAAAACGCCTTCCGGATTATCAGAGCCTGGGCCGGTTGATGAAAGTGCGCGACGCCATGGCTGGCGCTGGCTACCGCACGTCGTTGTGGGCCCCGGCCATCCATTACGTGCTGGGGCGGCTGAAAAGTCGCGAGCGCTACTCGGCCCTGCACCGCATGGAATTCCGCACCAAGGCCATCGATCGCATCACCGGCCTGGAATTGGAAGCGCTGAAAATTATTAAGATCTTGAAGGGGCGCAAGACGGGCACGCCGCGCGAAGCCTTTGCCTACCTCGAAACCGTGCCCCTGGAGATGCTGGCATTCATTCAGGCGGCGTATTCGCAGCCCAAGGCGCTGGGCAAGATCAAAAACTTTCTCCACAAGTGGAAGCCTCTGCGGCAAAACCTGCCGGTCGCCGAGCTGGAAATGTTGGGCGTCGCGCGCGGGCCGCAATTCGACAAGATCATCGAGGCGTTTTTCCAATTGCAGCTCCAGGGCCGCGCGCGCAACCCGCAGGACCGCGTGCCGGCTCTGCGCAAGCTGGCGGGCATCAAGGAACCGAAGAAGCCCAAGCCCCCCAAAGAGGAGCCACCCGCCAAGGGAAAAGGGACCAAGAAGGAAAAAGGAAAGGAAGCCGTCACAGCGGAGACAAAAGGCGCGCCCGTCGCTCCGCCCGCGAAACCTGCCGCCCAAGGCAAACCCGGCAAGGCGGCACCGGCAAAAGAGGTTCGGCTGCGATTTCCGCGGCCAAAGCAGCCGCAAAAGCCTGCCCCGGCTCCGGCCAGGAAACCGGCCAAGCCGAGTCCAAGAAAGAAACCCGCGCCGAAAAAAAAGAAGTCACCACCGAAGAAAAAGAAACGCCGCTGAGCGCGGAAGTGTTTTTGCGCTTCGTGCTTCGAATCGCGCGCGGCCGCTAGAAATTTTTCCACCGCCTCGGAACGGTCGTGCTCGCCGGGTTCTGCTAGAATAGCTCGGACATGGCGGACGCGAACTTCGTACACCTCCATCTGCACACCGATTACAGCCTGCTCGACGGAGCCTGCGACATCACCTCTTTAGTGGAGGAAGCGGCGCGGCGGAAAATGCCGGCGGTGGCGGTCACCGACCATGGAAACCTGTTCGCCGCGGCGAATTTCTTCCACGAAGCCACCACGCGCGGGGTCAAGCCGATTATCGGCTGCGAAGTGTACGTCGCTCCCGGTAGCCGCCTTGACCGCGGCACCGCTGATCCGGATTCGCCGCAGGCGGGCTCTGGGCGAGCCAATCACCTCGTCCTGCTTTGCGAGACCAACGAAGGTTACCGCAACCTCCTGAAGCTGGTCAGCGCAGGTTTCCTCGAAGGCTTCTACTACAAACCACGCATTGATTACGAATTGCTCGCCCAGCACAGCGGCGGGCTGATCGCGCTTTCGGCCTGCTTGCGCGGCTCCGTTTCCGACGCGCTGCTCGCCGAAGAGTATGAGAAGGCGCGCGTCAACGCTCACCGGTTGCAGGACATTTTTGGGAAAAACAATTTTTTCCTGGAGCTCCAGGATCAGGGCATCGACGTCGAGAAACGCGTCAACCGCGAGATGGTGCGGCTTTCCCGCGAGTCGGGCATCCCGCTGGTGGTCACCAACGACTGCCACTACCTCACCCGCGAAGACGCCCGCGCGCATGAAGTCCTGCTGTGCATCCAGACGGGCAAAACCATGTCCGACACCAACCGCATGAAATTTGCCACCGACCAGTTTTATTTCAAGACGGCGGCGGAAATGGCAAAAGTGTTCGCGGATGTTCCGGACGCGCTGGAACGCACGGTCGCCATTGCCGAGCGCTGCAAGATGAAAATTGAGCGCGTGGCCAACCCCTTCCCGGAATTCAAGGTGCCGGAAGGATGGACCACCGACACGTACTTCGAAAAAATGGCGCGCGATGGATTTGTCGCTCGCCTGCCCACTCTGGAGCAACGGCAGAAGCAGGGACGACTGCGTCATGCTCTGGCGGAGTACGACGCGCGGCTCAAATTTGAAATCAAAATGATCAAGAAGATGCGCTTTGCGGGCTACTTCCTGATTGTTTCAGACTTCATTCACTACGCGCGAGCACAGGGAGTTCCCGTGGGCCCGGGACGCGGGTCGGCCGCAGGCAGCCTGGTGAGCTACGCTTTGCAGATTACCGATGTGGACCCGCTGCAGTACGACCTGCTGTTCGAGCGCTTCCTGAATCCTGAGCGCATTTCGCTGCCGGACATTGACATCGATTTCTGCATGCGGCGGCGCGGCGAGGTGATCGAATACGTTACCCAGAAGTACGGGCGCGAAAACGTAGCGCAGATCATCACCTTCGGAACCATGGCGGCCAAAGCAGCCATCAAGGACGTGGGCCGCGCGATGGACCTGCCGTTCGGGGAAGTGGATCGGCTGGCCAAGATGGTGCCGGCGGAAATCAACATCGAGTTGGAAGACGCGCTGAAGAAGTCGCCGCAATTGCGCAGTGCCATTGAAAAGGACGAGCGCTTCAAGGAGCTGATGGATGTTGCCAAGCGCCTCGAAGGGTTTGCGCGGCACGCCTCGACACACGCCGCGGGCGTGGTCATCTCCCCGCAGCCGCTGACAGAGATCGTGCCGCTCTACCGCACCAACCGCGAGGAAATCACCACGCAGTACGACATGAATGCGCTGGAGCGAATCGGGCTGCTCAAGATGGATTTCCTCGGACTGACCACGCTGACCGTGCTGCACGACACGGTGAAACTGGTGGAACTGAACCGCGGACAGAAAATCGACTTGGACACCCTGCCTTTGGACAATGAGAAGACCTACCAGTTATTCGGGCGCGGTGAGACCAGCGGAATTTTCCAGTTTGAGTCGCACGGCATGCGCGACATTCTCCGGCGCTACCAGCCGTCGCGGCTCGAAGACCTGACGGCGCTGAACGCGCTCTACCGCCCGGGTCCCATTCAGGGCGGCATGATCGACGACTTCATCAACCGCAAGCACGGTAAGAAGCGGGTAACTTACGAAATGCCGGAGCTGAAAGAAATCCTCGAGGAAACCTACGGCGTCATCCTGTATCAGGAACAGGTGATGCAGATTGCCAACCGCCTGGCGGGCTACTCGCTGGGCGAAGCGGACATCCTGCGCCGCGCGATGGGCAAGAAAAAGAAAGAGGAGATGGCCAAGCAGCGCGACAAATTTATGGCCGGCTGCCTCACGCACAAAGTCCCCGAGAAAAAAGCCGACAAAATCTTCAATCTGATGGAGGAGTTCGCGGGATACGGGTTCAACAAGTCGCACTCCTGCGCGTACGCGCTACTCGCCTACCAGGCAGCGTACTTGAAGACACATTACCCGGTGGAATTCGTCGCCGCCATGCTGACCTCGGAAACCGGCAACATGGACAAAGTGGTGAAGTACATTCACGAGGCGCGTAGCGCGGGCATCACGGTGTTGCCGCCGGATGTGAATACGAGCCACTTGAACTTCACGCCGAGCGGCGAACAAATCCGCTTCGGTTTGAGCGCGATCAAGAACGTTGGCGAAAACACGGTCAAGGGCATCCTCGAAGCGCGCTCGCGTCTCGGACGCTTCACCTCACTGTTTCAGTTCTGCGAAGAGATTGATTCGCGCCTGGTGAACCGCCGCGTGGTGGAAAGCCTGATCAAGTCCGGGGCCATGGATTCGCTGGGAGCGCGCCGCGCCCAATTGAGCGCGGTCATCGACCGCGCTATGGAGCGCGGCCAGCGCATGCAACGCCAGGTAACCAGCGGGCAGCACGGTCTGTTCGGCAGCGGCCCGGCGCCGGCGCAGCCATTTTCAGAGACGCTGCCGGACGTGGAAGAATGGCCGGAGGACGAGCTGCTGGCGGCGGAGTTTGCCACCCTCGGGTTTTACATTTCGGGCCACCCGCTGGCGAAGCACGCCGGGCGTCTGAAAGAATTGAACGTGACGGAGCTGGCCGGGCTGGAAGGGAAGAGCAACAACTCGGACGCGATGGTGGCGGGCATTGTGGTGGGCCTGCGGCCCATGCGGTCGAAGAAGGGTGGGCGCTGGGCGATCCTCTCGCTCCAGGACATGACCGGCAACGCCGAAGTGCTGGCCTTCCCGGAAGCGTTTGCGCGGCTGGAGCACCTGCTGAATTCGCATGCTCGGTTGTTGATTAAGGGAAGAATCAGCGTGGAAGATGCGGGCACCCGCGTCATCCTCTCCGACGCGCGGCCACTGGAGGATGTCACCGAGCCGGCGGCCAGGCTGCTGCGCGTGCGCGTGGACCTGACAAACATCGATGAAGGCATTCTCGACCGCCTGGAAGAAATTTTCGATCGCAAGCCGGGGCCGTGCCGCGTGGCTTTCGAGCTGATGCAGCCGGACGGCGCGGTGGCGCAGATGGAGACCGACCGCCGAGTTCGTCCGGATAAAGATTTAGTTCTGGAAATTCAGGAACTCTGCGGCGCTGACGCCGTGGAAGTCCTGCGCTAAGATACGTGCTGCCCATGGACCCCATCCGCAAAAAACGGGAGATCGACCGCCTCGAGCAAGACGTCGAGGAACTGCGCCGCCTGGCCACCAAAGGCTCGGAGCAAGAGGTGGAGCGGCTGCACCGCGAAGTCGAGGAACTCAAGCGGGAGTTCTATCAGCACCTCGGCGCGTGGCAGCGGACGCAACTGGCGCGGCACGCCCACCGCCCGTACACTCTCGAGTACGTCAACATGCTGTTCGAAGAGTGGAGCGAACTCCACGGCGACCGCGGCTTTGCCGACGATCCGGCGATTGTGGCGGGGCTGGCGCGATTCCATGGGCAGCCCTGCGCGGTGATCGGGCACCAGAAGGGTCGCGATACAAAACAGAAAGTAATCCGCAACTTCGGCATGCCCAAGCCGGAAGGCTATCGCAAAGCCCTGCGCGTGATGCAACTCGCCGCAAAGTACCACCGCCCCATCTTCACTTTTGTCGACACGCCCGGCGCCTATCCCGGCATGGATGCGGAAGAGCGCGGGCAGGCCGAAGCCATCGCGCGTAACTTGCGCGAGATGGCGCGGCTGCCGGTGCCCATCATCGTCACGATTACCGGAGAGGGCGGATCCGGCGGCGCCCTGGCCATCGCCGTGGGCGACCGCGTCAACATGCTGGAGAATTCCATCTACTCAGTGATTTCCCCGGAGGGCTGCGCCTCGATCATGTGGCGCGACGCCGCGCGCGCCGAAGACGCCGCCAACGCACTGCGCATCACCGCGCACGACCTTCTGAACATGGGCATCGTGGACGAGATTGTGCCGGAGCCTGAAGGCGGCGCGCATCACGATCCCGAAGGCGCGGCTCGGCTGTTGGAACCCGTGCTGGCTCGCATGCTCGAGACCTTGATGCCCCTGCCCACTGAAACTTTGCTCCGTACGCGTTATGAAAAGTTTCGCCGCATGGGAAATCTCTCCATTTCCTGAAGCCCTTCACGAAACAATTTACCGCGCGCGTCCGTATCCTTAAGCAGCGGTGTAGTGTCCACACGGAGGGCTTATGTATTGCGAACGCTGTGGGGCCCAAATCGTGGCAGAGTCCCGCTTCTGCGCTGGGTGCGGACGCTCATTCGAACCCGTTCTGATGCGGCCGAGTGACGGGCGTGTCAACCGTCACGTGCGCTTACTGGCCGTGCTGTGGATGGCTATGGGAGGGCTGCGGCTTTTTGCAGCGGCTGCCTCTTACATGTTGGGACACTTCATCTTTGTACGCATCCCCGTGCCATTTCTGCCGGAGAGATTTCTCGGCGGCATCATGACTCTGGTGGCGTCGTTCTACCTCTTCAAAGCGATCCTGGCATTTGTGGCGGGATGGGGCCTTCTGGAAGTTCAGTCGTGGGCGCGCATGTACACGCTCGTGCTGGGATTCCTCGCACTGCTGCTGCCGCCTGTCGGCACAGCGCTGGGAGTCTATACGCTCTGGGTGCTTCTGCCGGAACAGTCTGAGCGGGAGTACCGCGCGCTGGCACAGACGGCCTAGGGCGTACCTCTTACGACCCGGCGCGGCGCACAGCGATTGCTCCGCTGCGCCGCCTGTTTTAGCCTTGTGGCTTGTCCGGTGACCTCTCAGCTTCGCCGGGCCAGCCAAGCTCATGTCCGACATCTATCGACATTATGAGCGCCTGGTGGAAATCACCGTCCAGGGCAAGAAGTTTCAGGTTCCGGAGAAGAATTCCGTTCTGCGCTGTTTTCAGTTCATCAGCCCGGAGACAATCCCTTATGGGCGGTTCTGCTGGAATCAGGAATGCCAGTATTGCCGAGTCACGTGCGTTCTTCCGGACGATGACAAGCCGCACGAAATGTTGAGTTGCAAGTTCTTGGTGATGCCGGGAATGGTCATCACCGGAATGGCGCCGGAGTTGCTCTTGTGCCTGAAATCGAAACTGCAGGAGTAAGTGATCCCGGTTTTCAGCGCGTTACAATTTCGCAGGTACTGATTGGCGAGGTGAGTAAATTCTCGCTACGCACCACAAATCTTCCCAGATTGAACACTCAAGATTCCGGTAACGCCTGCAAGCTCAAATAGTTGAATTTGGCTTCCGACTTGCCCATGATAGTGGTGAGCAAAGGTGTGCGCTTTCAATGAGTGCTCACCTTCCTTTCGGTTTCCGGCGCTCTTCTCAGCCGCGGGCAGGCCCGGTTATCCGATGTTGGTGAACCTGCATCACACTCGAGTGGAGGTTCGATGAGCAAGAAAAGTCTGCTCGCCGTTCTGGCCATCCTGTGCGGCTTGGGCTTGATGTTGAGCCTTTCCGCGCCGGCCTACGGCCAGGCCAAAGCGAAGGACACGGTCATCCTGAAGGGCGCTCCAATGGGCGGCGTGAAGTTTGAACACAAATTGCACGCCGAACGCGCGGAGAACAAGTGCGAGGTCTGCCACCACGCGTCCAAACCAGAGAAAGCGTCCACGCAACCACAGCAGGCCTGCACTTCGTGCCACACCAAGGCAGCCACCCCGCCAATGAAGACCAACACGGTCGGAGCGTTCCACAAGACCGCTACGGCCACGGCTGGGAACTGCATTGATTGCCACAAGACGGAAAACGCCAAGGGCAAAAAGGCGCCGGTGAAGTGCATGGACTGCCATAAGAAGGAGAACACCTAGCCCTCGACTTCGCCATTATTGTCGGGGATTGACTGCGAAAACCGCAGTCGTAATCAGTACCGGTCCGGTGGCGTCCGCCACAGCGGGCGCCACCGGAGCCGATTTCAACCGCACGCTCAGGGATTGCGCTCAGTACCTTTCAGAACGAATTCGGTTTGCGATTGTGTTAAACTTCGGTGTTATCCGACATAGGATTGCGCGGGGGACTTTGTGAATAAGCCGGGAAAATTTGCCATGGCCTCGGGACTCATCCTCGTCACGCTGGGCTGGCTTGGCTGGGTGGGTGTGAGCGAAAGCAAAACGTATTACCACACCGTCCAGGAACTCAGCACGCTGGAAGGCTCCGCGGCGCGTCACCGCATGCGTGTGGGTGGCGATATTCAGGCAGGCTCCATCAAGCGTCTGCCGGGGCGCGTGGATTTCGTCATCGAGCAGGAAGGGCACAAGCTGAATGTGAGCTACGTAGGCCGTGACCCCCTTCCGGACACTTTCATGGACGGCGCGCAAGCCCTGGTCGAAGGGAAGAAGATGCCGGACGGGCACTTTGTGGCGGAGCAGGTCCAGGCCAAGTGCGCGTCGAAGTATGAAGCGGTGCCCGGCAAGAAGAAACCCGGTGATGCCAGCCCCGAGCAGCGGCCTGCGCTTCCTGCTTCCGGAAAAAGCTAAGCGAATTACGGAGAATTCTTGGACCTCTTTGGATCATTTGCACTTCTGCTGGCGTTTGCCTGCGCGCTATACGCAATCGTGGCGGGCATCATCGCCATCCGCACTCGCAATCCATTAATTCAGAAAAGCGCGCGCAACGCCGGTATCGCCGTATGTCTTTTGGTGATGATCGGCACGTTGAGCCTGTTTTATCTTTTCCTCACTGATGATTTTTCCGTTTCCTACGTCGCCGGGCACAGTAACCGCGACCTGGAATCTTTCTTCAAAGTGGCGGCCCTGTGGTCGGGACAGGAAGGCTCGCTGCTCTTCTGGAGTTTTCTGCTGGCCGGCTATACCTTCTTCGTGCTGCTCACCAACCGCGGCAAGCATCCGGAGCTGATGCCTTACGTGGGAGTGATTCTGGCCGGCGTGCAAACATTTTTCCTGATCCTCAATGTATTCGTGGTCAGCCCGTTCCAGGTGCTGGCCTCTGCCGGCGCCGATGGCGTAATGCGCCTGGTGGCCATGCCCGACGGCCGCGGGCTAAACCCGCTGCTGCAATATCCGGAAATGGTGGCCCACCCGCCGACGCTGTACATGGGCTACGTGGGCTTCGCCGTGCCGTTCGCTTTTGCTCTGGCCGCGCTGCTGGGACGCTATCCCGGCGAAAAGTGGATTCACATCACGCGCAAATGGACGATGATTGCTTGGTGCTTTCAGAGCGCCGGCGTCTTGATGGGCGCCCACTGGGCCTACGCCGTGCTCGGCTGGGGCGGCTACTGGGCGTGGGACCCGGTGGAAAACGCATCGTTGATGCCCTGGCTAACGGGCACGGCCTTTCTGCACTCGGTGATGATGCAGGAAAAACGCGGCATGCTGAAGGTGTGGAACGTTTGGCTGGTGTTCAGCACGTTTCTGCTGTGCATCCTGGGAACGTTCCTGACGCGCAGCGGCATCGTGAGCTCGGTGCACGCCTTCGCACAGTCTTCGATCGGTCCCTGGTTTGTCGGGTTCATGCTGCTGGTTCTGGCGGTTTGCATCTGGGCGTTTTTCAAGAACCGCGACTACCTGAAAAGCGACAACCAGCTGGACTCCATGGTGTCGCGCGAATCCAGCTTCCTGTTTAACAACCTCATTTTGCTGGCGGCGTGTTTCGCGGTGTTGTGGGGGACGCTCTTCCCCGTAATCTCCGAATGGGTGCAGGGCACCAAAATCAGCGTGGGGCCGCCGTTCTTCAACAAGGTGAACATCCCCATCGGGCTGTTTCTGCTGTTCCTGACGGGCGTAGGGCCACTGCTGGCGTGGCGGCGCACTTCCGTGGACAGCCTGAAGCGGAACTTCGGCTGGCCGCTGGCCGGTGGTTTGGCCGTGGGTGCCATCGCGTGGCCGCTGGGCTTCAAGGATTTCTACGCTCTGCTTTGCCTGATCCTTTCCGTGTTTGTGATTCTGACCATCTTCGGTGAATTCCTCCGCGGCGCCATGGTGATTTCCGCGCGCAGTGGCATGAACATTTTTTCCGCAGTGGGACAACTCACCATGCGAAACACGCGGCGCTACGGTGGCTACGTGGTGCACTTTGGCATGGTGCTTATCTTCGTGGGGATTTCCGGCGCCGCGTTCAACCAGGACAAGCAGATGGAAATGGGCCCGGGGTCGCGTATGGATATCGGCGCGTACACCATGAACTTGCAGACCTTCACCGAGCGCCCCGCCAAGAACTACTCCGCGGAGCGCGCCACCATCGAAGTGTTGAAAGGCGGCCAGCCGCTCATCACCCTCTTCCCGGAAAAGCGCTTTTTCCCGTCCAACGAAATGTCCGGCACGATGGTGGCGATTTACTCCACGCTGAAGGAAGATCTGTACGTGGTCTATGCAGGCCGCAGCCCGGAAAACAATCAGCCCATCATTCACGCCTACATAAACCCGCTGGTGAAGTGGATCTGGCTGGGCGGCTTGATCGTCGTGCTGGGCACGGGGTTGGCCTTGCTGCCCAACCGCTTGCCGGTGCTCGCCCTCAAGGGTGTAGCGGATGCAGTGCAGTCGGCGCCCGCAGGAACCGTGCCGCAGGCCGTCATGAGCCGGAGAGGATCCCATGGCTCGGCAGATTAACCGCGCAGGCTGGTGCTATGCCGTGCTTCTCGGTGCGGCCCTGGTGCTGTTTTCTGTGCCCGGCGGGGCGCAGATTCCAGGCCAGAGCGAGAAAGCCAAGAAAATCGGCAAGCGCCTGATGTGCATGTGCGGCTGCAACCAGATCCTCGTGGAGTGCAACCACGTAGGCTGCTCCGTCTCCACGGCGATGCTGAAGGAACTCGACGAGCGCATCGCGCGCAGCGAGCCGGACGATCTGCTCATTCAATCGTTCGTGCAGCAATACGGCGAAAAAGTGCTCGCGCAGCCACCCGCGAAAAATTTTGGCCTCGTGGCATGGATCATGCCATTTTTTGCGCTGCTGCTGGGCTTCCTGGCCATTCGAGTTCTTCTGCTTCGTTGGCGGCACCAGACGCCGGCGATGGCGGGAATGCCCGGGGCGCCTGTTGAAATTTCACCGGAGATGCTCGCCCGGGCGCGTCGCGAGATGGCTCTCGAAGATGAGCTGGACGATTCGGGGCCAAAGGCAGGAAAAGACTGACATGGAACCGGGAATCCTCATTGCGTGCTTCGCCCTGGTCGCCGCCACCCTGCTTTTCATTTTCTATATTGAGCCGGACGCCAGCGATTCGGCGCCTCACCGCTCGCAGTTGGATCACCTGCTCGAGCGCCGCGACACCATCTACGAGAACTTGCGCGACCTCAAGTTCGAGCACCGCGCGGGGAAATTCTCCGAGGCGGATTACGACGAAATGCGTGCCGCGCTCGAGCGCGAAACCGCAGTAGTGCTAGCGGAGATTGAAACGGTCACCGGCGGCGTAGCCCGCCCGCAGCGGCGCGAGGTTGCATCGGCCGGTGCCCAGGCCCTTCGGGACAAGTCCACTTCATGAACTCTCGGACGATTCGACTCCATGCGATTCTGATTCTTCTCTTCGCTGCTGCAATGCCGGCCTTTGCGGGGACTCTCTCCGGCACTGTGCGCAACGGCACCACCGGCGCTGTGGTGCCCAACCAGGACGTTATCCTGATTCAGTTGCAGGGCGGAATGCAGTCGGCGGGCACCTTTCGCACCGACGCGCAGGGCCGCTACACCATGGACCATCCGGCTATCGGACAAGCGCCCGTGCTGGTGCGCGTGCAGTACCGCGGCGTGAACTACCACCAGAACGTGCCGCCGGGCCAGGCCACCGCGGACATCCAGGTGTTCGAATCCACCGCCAGCTTCGACGCGCTGCACGTTTTTCAGCGCATCATCGTGTTGCAGCCCAACGGCGCCGTGCTGCTGATGGGCGAAGAGTTTTCGGTCCACAATGAATCCAAGCCTCCCGTGGCCGTGTTCAAGGAAGACGGCTCATTTTTGTTTGATGTGCCAGCGGGCGGCGAGCTGGGGCAGGTCTCCGCCGCGGGACCATCGGGAATGCCGCTGGTGCAGGGAACGATCGACAAAGGCAAGGGCCGCTACGCCATTGCCTATCCCATGCGGCCGGGCGAAAACAACGTGCGCGTCTCCTACCAGTTTCCCTACGCGAAGAACGAAGCAACCATCCGCTTGACCTCGCCGTACGCGGCACAGCGCGTCGTGCTGATTGTCCCGCCTACGATGACGATCAAAGGCGCGGGGTTCACGCCGACAGGAACCGAGCAGGGATTCAATCTCTACGCGCGCGAAACGGTGCCGGCAAATGCGCCGTTTGAGTTTTCCATCTCCGGCACGGCTCCGCCGCCCAGCGAGCAGCCTGCGCAACCCGCCGAGGCGGGCGGGCCGCAAAGCGGGGCAGAAATCAGCACACTCCCGGGGCGCCTGGATCATCTGAAATGGGTCATGCTGGGCGGATTCGCGGCACTCTTTGCGCTCGGCGCGATTTTCCTCTGGAGGCGCCCCATCACGCATGCGGCGCCCGCCACCACGGTTGCAAAACCGGCGGTACCGAAGAGCTCGCCCGCGAAGACTGTCGAAGCCGACGACGTGGTGGCGCAGGTGATGGAATCCGCCAGCCGCTCGGCAACGCAAAACCTGGAAGCTATCAAGGACACTCTTTTCCGGCTTGAATTGCGGCGGCAGGCTGGCACAATCTCCCAGGACGATTACGCGCGCGAGCTGGCGAGTGCCCAGCAGAAGCTTCGCGATCTGTTGGGCTAATCAGCGCAACCGGCAAACCTTGAGTTCCTCAACCATCCACGCAGGTCTCGGCGTCGAATTCCACGAAGTGGAAAAGCGCTATGGCGCGTTGGTGGCGCTGCGACGGATGAATCTCACCGTCGCCGCCGGTGAATTCGTTGTACTGCTCGGCGCCAATGGCTCCGGCAAAACAACTCTGCTGCGGCTGGCTGCGCTTCTGCTGCGTCCTAACCGCGGCCAGGTCAAGTTTCCCGGTCTTCCAGACGATTCCGTGGAGCACGCCAAAGCGCGCATCGGCGTCGTCGCGCACACCACTCTGCTCTACGACGAGCTGACAGCCGAAGAAAATCTTCACTTCTTCGCGAAGCTCTACGACCTCAGCGAAATTGACGAACGCATCGCGCAGGCGCTAGAAAGCTGCGGCCTTGCGCACCGGCGAGAAAGCCTGGTGCGGACATTCTCCCGCGGCATGCGCCAGCGGCTCTCGCTTGCGCGCGCGTTGCTGCACGCGCCCGGGCTGCTGCTGCTCGACGAGCCGGCCACAGGTCTCGACCGGCAGGGGCTGGACTGGCTGGCATCAACGCTCGAATCGCTGCGCGCCTCCGGTCGCACTGTTCTGATGAGCACGCACGGCCAGAGCGAAGCGATGTCGCTGGCCACGCGTGCGCTGCTGCTGGACCGCGGCGCGCTTGTGCAGGACACCGGCCCGAATGGCGACGCACGCGCACTGCTGTCCAATGCAGGCGCGACGGGAGAGCGGCGATGAGCATCGTGCGTGCGGCGGCCATCGTTCTGGCGAAAGAGCTGCGGCTGGAATTTCGCAGCCGCGAGCTGCTCACCACCACGCTGGTGTTCGTGTTGATGGTCATTGTGCTGTTCAGCTTCAGTTTTGATCCCACGTCCGAGGAATCCCGCAAAATTGGCCCGGGGCTGCTGTGGATTGCGTTTTTGTTTGCGGGCTCACTGATGTTGAATCCATCGTTTGCGCGGGAGCAAGCCAACGACACGCTCTACGCCCTGCGTCTTGCGCCGGTGGAGCCGTTCGCCATCCTGCTGGGAAAAATCCTGGCCAACCTGGCGTTTCTGCTACTGACAGAGTTGCTGCTCCTTCCCATATTCGCGGTGCTCTACAACGTAGCTCTGCTTCCTGTCCTGGGACGCATGGTGTTGGTGCTGCTGCTGGGCACGCTGGGCATGGCAGTGACGGGGACTGCGTTTAGCGCCATTTCCGCGCAGGCCCGCATGCGCGAACTGCTGCTGCCCCTGCTTTTGCTGCCGGTACTCACGCCGGTGCTGATTGCCAGCGTGGAATGCACCGCCGGCCTGCTCGCGGACCCCGCTGAGCTGCGCATGAGCTGGCTCAATGTGCTGGTGGCGTTCGACATCATCTTTTTGGCGGGGAGCTACCTGCTGTGCGACACTTTGCTCGAGGAATAAAATGACTTCACGCGACAAAACCAACTGGGCAGCCACGCTGGGCGTGGCCGTGCTTATCGGGATCGCGGGCTATGCGGCGCTGTACATTGCGCCCGAAGAGCGCACCATGCACGAGATCCAGCGGATTTTTTATTTTCACGTGCCCAGCGCGTGGACAGCCTTCACCGCATTCTTCGTCGTGTTCCTCTCCAACATTGCTTATCTGACGCGGCGGGATTTGAAGTGGGATTGGATCGGCGTGTCCGCGGCGGAGGTGGGCCTGGCGTTCTGCACAGTCGTGCTGGTCACCGGCCCCATCTGGGCCAAACCGGTTTGGGGCATCTGGTGGACGTGGGACGCCCGGCTCACTTCCACGTTTGTGCTGTGGCTAATGTACGTCAGTTACCTGCTGCTGCGCACGCTGCTGCCGGACTCGGAGAAGCGCGCGCGCATCTGCGCTGTGTTCGGCATCTTCGCATTTCTGGATGTGCCGCTGGTTTACTTCTCCATCTGGCTGTGGCGCACGCAGCATCCCCAGCCGGTCATCGGCGGCGGCGGTTCGCTGGACCCGACGATGCGCTGGGTGCTGCTGACCTGCTGGGTGGCACTACTCGGCGTGATGATCCTGATGGTGCGGCAGCGCTATCGTTTGGAAGCATTGCGGCATGACGCGGAAGAACTGGCCCATGCGGTTGAGGAGAGAGCGAGATGAAAAATTTCGAAAGCTTGTTCGCGGCGTACATCCTCGTGTGGGGAATCCTCTTTGTGTATCACCTCACGGTGGGCGCGCGCGTCACAAAACTGCAGCAGGAAATCGAGCGGCTAAAAGCGCAACTCAAACAATGAGCCTGCTTCCGGCATGAGCTCTCGCAAGAAAATCACCGTCGTGTTCTTTCAGCTTGGCGGGCCCGACTCGCTCGAGGCCGTGGGACCCTTCCTCTACAACCTATTTTGCGATCCGGACATTATTCAACTGCCCCTCGGCTGGCTGTTGCGCAAGCCGCTCGCGCGCTTCATCGTGTGGCGGCGAATGGATCATGTGCGCCACGCCTATGAAGAGATTGGCGGGCGCTCGCCCATCGGGATGCTCACGGAGCGCCAGGCGCGGGCGCTGGAACACGCTCTTGCGCCGCACGCGGACGCCCGCGTGGTCATCGCCATGCGCTACTGGCACCCCTTCACTACCGAGGCGATCGAGCAGCTGCGTGACTTCGACTACGACGAACTGGTGCTGCTTCCGCTTTACCCGCAATACTCTTTCGCCACCACCGGCAGCAGCTTGAATGAATGGAAGCGCTGCTTCCCTCCGGACGCGCGGCCGTTGCGCCTGGTGAAACACTTCTACAGCCACCCGCAGTACATCGCTGCACTGGCGGAAAAAATCTCCCTCACCCTGACGCATTTCGACGCGCCCGAGAAAGCGACGCTGCTCTTCAGCGCGCACGGCCTGCCCGTCAGCTTCATCTCGCGCGGCGACCCCTATCAGAAGCACGTGGAGGAGACCGTGCGCCTGGTGATGGCGAAAGGGAAGTGGGCCAACCGGCACATCCTGTGCTATCAGAGCAAGGTGGGGCGCGAGCGCTGGCTGGAGCCGTCGCTGCTGGACACGCTGAAGACGTGCGCCGCGGACAGGCAGCGCCACTTGCTGGTTTGCCCGGTGGCCTTCGTCACCGAGCACATTGAAACTCTGCACGAAATCAATATTGAGGCACGGGAGGAGGCCGAGCGCCTCGGCATCGAGCAGTTTGAGATGGTGCCTTCCTTAAACGACTCTCCGCAATTCATCGCCGCGCTGGCCGACCTGGTGTTAAACGCCAGCGGCACGGCGCGATAGGCGGAGCGAACTCTCCGCAATCCGTTTAGAATGATTCTAAGTCGGCTTGACACTTTTGGCGGGCCAGCGTATAAAAGTACTTCTTTCCAGGCCTGATCCGAAATTTCAAATGAGGTCGCGAGCGCCCTATAAGCGAACCTATGGCTGAAGCGAACGACAGCAAATCCATTGAGACCAAAGCCGTGCCTGCTGCAGCAGCCGCGGCGCCGAAAAAATCGGAAGCCAAACCCACCGCCGAAGCACCCGCAGCCGACGCCAGCATCGCGCGACGCCGCCTGATCTGGGCCTGCATCTGGGGCTATCTGGGTGTCAACCTGCTCATGTTCCTCCGCTTTTTCTTCCCTCGCGCCCTGTTTGAGCCCAGCACCATCTTTTCGGTCGGCTACCCATCCGACTTTAACATCGGCGTGGACACCAAATTTCAGAAGGACTACCGTGTCTGGGTTGTGCGCGACCCGGGTCGCCTGTTTGTAATTTACGCCCGCTGCACGCACCTGGGATGCACGCCGGACTGGAAGCAGAGCGAGAACAAGTTCAAGTGTCCGTGCCACGGCAGCGGCTACGACAGCGAAGGCGTAAACTTCGAAGGCCCCGCGCCGCGTCCCATGGACCGCGCCCAGGTCAGCATCGACGCCACGGGCCAGATCATGGTGGACACTGGAAAGCTCTTTGTGCAGGACCCAACCACCGGGCGCGCCGAGTTTGACGACGCGCGTGCGTACCTGGTCGTCTGAAATAAGTTTTTCCTTGAATTGGGGGGGCATGGAATGCCGGAAGAGAACGGTGACGGAGCAGGGAAGCGCGCGGGCCTGCTCGACACGGTAAAGGAAACCGTCAAGCAGGACCTGGCCGGGCTGAAGGGCGTCCTCGTCGAAAAGGGCAAGGAAGAGCTCGAAGCGCTGAAAGCGCCGGAGAAGACGCAGCTGTTCCGTTCGATTTTCCGTGTGAAGCGCGACGAAACGCCGCGCAGCCGCGCGCTCAGCGTGCTCACCAACGTTTTCTTCCACCTGCACCCTGCCAAGATCAACCGCGACGCCGTCCGCTACAGCTACACCTGGGGCATGGGCGGCATGAGCTTTTACCTTTTCCTCGTTCTCACCATCACCGGCGTGCTGCTGATGTTTTACTACCACCCCACCAAGGGCCAGGCCTACCGCGACATTCTCTACTTACACCACGACGTGCCCTTCGGCCAACTCCTGCGCAACATGCACCGTTGGGGCGCGCACTTGATGATCATTGCTGTCTGGCTGCACATGATGCGCGTGTTTCTCACCGGCTCCTACAAGCGCCCGCGGGAATTCAACTGGTGCGTCGGCGTCATCCTGATGGTGCTCACCATGCTGCTTTCGTTCACCGGTTATCTGCTGCCCGACGATCAGCTCGGCTTCTGGGCGGTCACCGTGGGCACCAACATGGCGCGCGCCACGCCGCTGCTCGGACACGAAGGGCCGTTCGGTGCGCAGCTAGGCATGACCGCCTTCAACGACGTGCGCTTCGCTCTGCTCGGCGGCTCCATCGTGGACGCCAACGCCCTCCTGCGCGCGTACATCTGGCACTGCATCGCTATTCCGCTGATTGCTTCGGTGTTCATGGGCGTACATTTCTGGCGCGTGCGCAAGGACGGCGGCATTTCCGGCCCCGCCCCAGTCATGCTCGCATCGGAGATGAAGGAAGAAAAGAAAGGGCCGCGTCCGGTCATCCTGCGACCGAGCGGCACAAAGTAACGCTCATGGCGCACGCTCCAACTCTACGGGGGGCCTATGTGGGGTGACTGGCACCAGCTCTGGCAAATTGTTTCCGTGCCTGACAACGTTCCCATCGTGGCCTTGCTTTTCCTAGTGCCCTTTTACACCTGGTACGGTTTCCGCGAAGCGTTCAAGCATGACCGGCTGATTGCGCAGCTCGAAGCCGACCCCGCCCTGGCCAAAACGCATCACCGCAAGCCTTACCCCTTCAAGACCGGCTGGGAGCGCGAGTTGCACGTCTGGCCCTACCTGATGCGCATTGAATTCCTCGCTGCCGTCATCCTCACTGTGCTGCTGATGGTCTGGTCCATCACCCTCAACGCACCGCTGGAAGAGCCCGCCAATCCCAACCTCACCATGAACCCCTCCAAGGCGCCGTGGTACTTCCTCGGCTTGCAGGAGATGCTCGTCTACTTCGATCCTTGGATCGCCGGCGTCGTCATGCCCACGCTCATCATCGTCGGCTTGATGGCCATTCCGTACATCGACGCCAACCCCCTGGGCAACGGCTACTACACCTACAAGCAGCGCAAGTTTTCCATCTGGGCTTTCCTAATCGGCTTCCTCGCGTTGTGGTGCGTGATGATTGTCATTGGCACATTCATTCGCGGGCCGGGATGGATGTGGTTCTGGCCGACGCAAACGTGGGACCACAACCGTCTGGACTTTGCCGTGAACCGCAACTTGCACGAGATTTTTGGCATCAGCAACCAGTGGGTCGCCATGGGGTTTGGCGCGACCGTGGTGGGGCTGTTCTTCGTGGTCTCCGGCTACCTGATGCACCGCCTGTGCATGATCACCGACTTCAGCCGGAAGATTTATCAGCGCATGACCCTGCTGCAAATCATCACGCTGCACTCTTTGTTAATCCTGATGCTGAGCTTGCCGGCAAAGATGGCGGCGCGGCTGCTCTTCCGGATTAAGTACATTCTGGTTACGCCGTGGTTCAACATTTAAGTGGTTGAGTCCCTGGAGGCCTGGGGTGCCTGAGATTCAAAACGACGATCCGATTGTCGCGAAATCATATAGCGGGCCGCTGCTGGTGGCTTCTTTGCTGCTGGTGCTGTCGATGTTCTGGGCGCTGTGGCAGGAATTTGTGGGTTTGCGGCCGTGGCGCGGCTACCAGAAGGAATTCGCGTCGGTGTACGGTAAGTTCCTGAACAAGGAGCTGACCAAGCAGAAGGCAGCCGCAGACGCCATTGTGTCTTCGGCGGAATACCAGAAACTGGCGCAGGCCGCCAAGGACGCGGCAGAGGCTGCGGCGCCGCACGTCAAGAAAATCGATGAGGAGACCGCCTTCGTCAACCGGCGCATCGCCGCGCTTTCGTCCACCTTCATCACCGCGCGCGGAGAAGTCACCGCGCTGATCTACCAGGTGGAAATCGCCGGCTCGGAATCCTCGAAGAAGAGCCGCCAGGACGACGTCGACAAAGCCAAGAAGGGGCCGTTCAACGTCGAGTTGCCGACAGCGGACGGCAAAACCGAGAAAAAATCATTCAATTACGACCAGTTGCTCGCGGAATTCGACGCGTTGAAAGACCAAAAAGCTGGGCTGACCCTGAAGCGCGCCGACGCGCGCAAAGCAGCGGACGACGCTGCGAAGACCCAGGCGGCATACGTCCAGGAAAAAATGGAAGGGCTTTCTGCCGAACAAATCGAAACCCTGCAGACAGCGGTGCGGCAAATGTCGGTGGCCATGCGGCAAATCAACGTGGATCGGGCGGGCCTAGTGGACCGTTGCCAGTCGTGCCATGTGGGCATGGACCCCAAGCTGGTGCCGCCGTCGCTGGAATTGACGAAGGCGACTCTGGGGCTGGAGAAAAGCAAAGACGCCCCGTTTACCAGTCACCCTCAGCCGGAACTGCTCAAGCTCCACGATCCGGAAAAATTCGGTTGCTCGCCGTGCCATGGCGGAAATGGCCGCGCCACGAATAGCGTTTTGAAGGGGCACGGCCGCCACGAATTCTGGCTGTGGCCGCTCTATTACAAGGAAAACACCGAGGCCGGCTGCCAGACCTGCCACGCCGCGGACATGTACACCTATCACGCGCCGGTGCTGAACAAGGGCCGCGAGCTGTTCCGCCAAAAGGGCTGCATCGGCTGCCACCGCTATGAGAATTTCGACAACGAGGGTGAGCAGCTGCTTTCCGCCCGCCAAAAAATCCGCCAGCTCGAGCAACAGAAGAAAGACGCCGAGCTGGAAATTCCCCGGCTGAACAAAGCGGGCGACCAGGCGCCGGACAACAAGGCCGCTCAGAACTTCTACGCCCAGGCGGAAAATCTTCGCGTGCAGACGAGTTTCATGGATGCGCAAGTCGACCAGCTCATGGTTCGCGCGCGCTCCCTGCTCCGCGAGGAAAAGAAAGTTGGGCCCTCGCTCAAAGAAGCGAAAATGAAGCTCCGCAAGGAGTGGATCTACTACTGGCTCGAAAACACGCACACCTTCCGTCCCGATACCAAGATGCCGCAATTCCGTTTCAAGGCTCGTGAGCCTCGCGCCATCTCCGCCTTCATCTGGCAGATGGCCGTGCCCGGCCCGCCGCTGCCACGGCAGGCCGCCGGAAATGCGAGCAGGGGCAAAGATTTGTTCGAATCGCGCGGTTGCCTGGCGTGCCATTCCATCGGCGAAGGCAACAAGAAGTTGGGTGCCGCGTTCGCCGCCAACCTCAGCCGCGTGGGCGAGAAAGTGAACTACGACTATCTGGTGCGCTGGATTCACAACCCGCGCGAGCGCACTCGGCCCTACGATCCCATTTCTCGCAAGGACATCGGCCCGGAGGATTACGCCAAGCATGGCAAGCCGTTCGTGTTTGATTTGGAAAACAGCCGCTCGCCGGATGGCAAGCACGAAATGCAGGTGCAGCAGCAGACCGTGATGCCCAACCTGCGGCTGACCATCGACGAAGCGCGCGACATCGCTTCTTTCCTCATCACCCAGAAGCACGCCGACGCTGCCTACTCCGCAACGGATTTCATGGACGACCCCAAGCTCGTCGAACAGGGCCGCGCACTGGTCAAGAATTACGGCTGTGCCGGCTGCCATGACATCGCCACGCTGGAAGAAGAAGGACGCATCGGCACCGAGCTGACCACAGAAGGCAGCAAACCCATCGAGCGCCTGGATTTCTCGCTGCTCACCGAGCACGCCAAGCGCGGCGTCCTCCCCGACGGCAAACCCAATGTCCGCGATGGCGAAAAGAACGCGGAGTGGTACGACCACAAAGGCTTCTTCGAGCGCAAACTCACCAACAGCGACATCTTCGACCAGGGCCGCTTTGTCACCCAGTTGAAGATGCCGCAGCCCAACGTCACGCCCGAAGATATCACCGCGCTGACCACCTTCCTGCTGGGCAGCGTGGACCCGCAAGTGCCCAAGGACTACCTCTACAAGCCGGGCGACCAGCGTCGCGATGTGCAAGAGGGCTGGTGGCTGATCACCAAATACAATTGCATGGGCTGCCACCAGATTGCCGTTGGCCAGCCGTCAAACCTGCAAGGGCTTCCCATCTATCAAGGCGAAAATAAGTTTAAGCTCCCACCGCCGCTGCTCAGCGAAGGCGCCCGCGTGGACCCCAACTGGCTGGCACGCTTCCTCGAAAATCCCGCCCTGAGCAAGACCGACGTGAACCGCAACGGCGTGCGCAGCTACTTGACCGTACGCATGCCCACCTTCAGCTTCTCGGACGGCGAAATCCGCAAGATCGTGAAGTTCTTCCAGGCCATCGCTTCGCAAGCGCAGCCCTACCTGCCGCCCAAGCTGGAACCGCTCACCGCGCAAGAGCGCTCCATGGCCCGCGACCTCTTCACCCATCCCGCGGCGCCGTGCCTGAAGTGCCATGCCACCGGGCAGCCGGCGCACGACGCCAATGCCTCTGCGCCCAACTTCCTGCTCGCGCCGGACCGCTTGCAACCGGCGTGGACGGCCCGCTGGCTCACCGATCCCTCGCGCATTTCGCCCGGCACCGCCATGCCCTCGGGCCTCTTCAAGCAGGAGGGAGGGCGCTGGGTATTCTCCGGACCTTTGCCGCCTTCCTTGCAAGGCTATTCGAAAGATCACGCCGATTTGCTGGTACGATATATGTTCCAGATTACGCCGGAAGAGCAGCGCATGTTGTTGGGACGTTCGCCATCGGCCGCCAAGTCCGGCTCGAAGTAATAAGCTCGTATAAGTGAACAGGTTTGAAGCAAGGCAATACCGCGGCGAGCTTGTTCGCTGGGAATGAACAGGCCGCGTTCGGGAATTCTGCAAAGTTCAATAGGAGGAACTTTTAGATGAAAGCACGTTTTCTGTACGCAGTACTTGTAATTGCACTCGCACTCTCTGTTTCGGCCTGCGGCAATAAAGAAGCCGCCAAGGAAGAGACCGCCGCTCCCGCAGCCGTAGCTTCCGCTCCAATCGATCCGGCCACCGCCGGTTCCATCACCGGCACCGTGAAGCTCGATGGTCCGGCGCCCAAGGCACAGCGCATCCGCATGGACGCAGAACCCACTTGTGCCAAGACGCACACCACTCCGGTCATGAGCGAAGAGTACGTGGTCGGCGACAAAGGTGGTCTGGGCAACGTGGTGGTTTACGTCAAGGACGGCCTGGGCAATCGGGCTTTTTCGACGCCGACGGACGCCGTGGTGTTGGACCAGAACGGCTGCATCTACGTGCCGCACGTGATTGCGGTGATGGTGAACCAGCCGGTGGAAATCGTCAACAGCGACCCCACTACCCACAACGTTCACCCCGTGCCGGCCAACAACAAGGAGTGGAACAAGTCTCAGCCTCCCAAGGCGGAGAAAATCGTGGAAACCTTTGCCCGGGAAGAAATCGCTATCCTGGTGAAGTGCAACGTCCACCCGTGGATGAAGAGCTACATCGCAGTGCTGAAGCACCCCTACTTCAAGGTCACCGGAAAAGACGGGGCGTTCGAAATCAAGAATCTGCCGCCGGGCGAATACACGCTGGTGGCCTGGCACGGCGTGCTGGGACCCTCGGCCGAGCAGAAGGTCACCATCGGCGCGAAGGAATCCAAGGCCATCGAGTTCACCTTCAAGCCGTAGTCTTAGTTCGCTAACGCGCAACGCGCATGGATCTTGGTCAGGGCAGGCTTCTCTCTTAGAGAGGCCTGCTCTCGCCAATCAGTTTGAGATTGCCGGAATGAATTCGCCGAACAATTCGGGGCTGCACAAGTTCGCCGTTTTTACGGCTTGCTGGACGCTGTTCCTGCTGGTCGCCGGTGCTCTGGTGACCAGCAACGACGCGGGCCTCGCCGTCCCCGATTGGCCTCTCTCCTACGGCTCGCTGACGCCCCCGATGGTCGGCGGAATTTTCTACGAGCATGGCCATCGCATGGTGGCCACTGTGGCGGGCATCCTCACCATCATCCTGGCCGTGTGGATTTCGCGCCGCGAGACGCGCGCCTGGATGCGCCGTCTGGGCTGGGCCGCGCTCGGCGCGGTCATCGCTCAGGGTATCCTTGGCGGAATCACCGTCAAATTCTTCCTGCCGCCATGGGTCTCTGTGGCCCACGCAGCGCTTGCGCAAGCCTTTTTCTGCAGCATCGTCGCCATCGCCGTGTTCACTTCCAAGTGGTGGCAAAGCGACGTGACCGTGGTTCGATACTCAGCGCACCCTCCCGTCCGGCAGCGCGCCATTTGGGCAGCCATTGTGATTTTTGTGCAGCTCCTGCTCGGCGCAGCCTACCGGCACCATGCCTTTGGCATCCTGCCGCACCTGATTGGCGCCTTCATCGTGCCATTTTTTGTGCTGTCCGCCGTCGGCAGCGCAAGTGCACGCGCCTTTGATGCTGCCGCGGGACTCGTCCGCTGCGGCACGATGCTGAAGCATGTGCTGTACATGCAGCTCGCGCTCGGCGGGGCTGCCTTGTGGTCGCGCTTGGCCACGCAGCATGCCCCGCAGCCCATGCCCGTCATGATCTTTTTCACAGTGGCGCATACTGCGGTGGGTGCTCTTACGCTGGCGCTGTCGGTTCTGCTCGTTCTTGTATCCTTCCGCGTACTTGGCCCGATGCAGCCCGGCGAAGTCACCGCTTCGCATTCGCAGATGGCCGGCCAGGAAGGCGGTGCATCGTGAGCACGCGCGCCGCGATTCTGCCGCAAGTGTCTCGCGCCTGGGCTTACTTTGTCCTCACCAAGCCGGACGTCACATTTCTTGTGGTCATCACCACTCTGGCGGGGTTCTACCTCGGCTCTCGCGGCGCGATGAACTTCGTGCTCTTGGCCCATGCCATCATCGGGACCGCACTAATCGGCGCGGGCGCTTCCACGCTGAACCAGTATTTCGAGCGCGCCGAGGACTCGCAGATGCGCCGCACCGCGCGGCGCCCGCTGCCGCTGGGAATTCTTCAGCCGCCCGAAGCGCTGGCCTTTGGCCTTGGTCTCGTGGTGCTGGGCGCGGTGTACCTGGCCGCGCTGGTAAGTCCGCTGGCTAGCCTACTAGGCGTGGTCACCTGCTTGAGTTATCTGTCGATTTACACGCCGCTCAAGAAGCGCACCACGCTGGCCACGTTGGTGGGCGCGTTCCCCGGAGCGGTGCCCGTGCTGATCGGCTGGGCGGCGGCGCGCGGCGAGTTGAACCGCGAGGCGTGGATTCTCTACGCCATTCTGTTTCTTTGGCAGTTCCCGCACTTCTTTGCCATCGCGTGGATTTACCGCGAAGACTACGCGCGCGCGGGAATTCGCATGCTGCCGGTTGTGGACGTCTCTGGCGAGCGCACCTTCCGCCAGATCCTGGCCTATGCCGGGGTGCTGGTGCCGGCGAGCATGCTGCCGACCGTGGTGGGCACCACGGGAATTCTCTACTTCTTCGGCGCCATGGTGCTTGGACTGGCGCAACTCCAGGTGGCGATCTGGGCTTCGCGCCTGAAGACCAACGACAGCGCGCGCTGGCTGATGCACGCGACGGTGATGTACCTTCCCGTCCTGCTCGGCCTGATGATGTGGGATAAGATCGCGCGGTAGGGGCGACCGGCGGGTCGCCCGGAAGGGGTTCCGTGAACACGGACCAGGAATCAATTCAAATGAATCCCAATCGTGAATCGTTATTGCTGGCCGGTACGGAAGCGCTCGTCCTGCTGATCTGTCTCGGCGCGATCATTTGGACGGTCGCGAGCGGCATGATCTTCGATATTGATGGATTGCTTCTGGTGACCATCAGCCTTTCACTCGCCGCGGTATTCTCGATTGCGCTGCTGCTGCACGCCAAGAGCGCCGGATGGCTGGAAAAACTGCTTTTGCCGGGTCGCAAGAAATCGGCTGCAGCGGAAAAGCTCCCCGCCGGGGACGCGAAGTAGCACACGGTGCTCTCCCACCCAGCGCTGAATGCCGCCCTGAACGGCACCGCAGCCGTTCTGCTTCTCTCCGGCTACACGTTCATCCGGCGGCGCCAGGTCACCGCGCACCGCGTGTGCATGGTGGCCGCGTTTCTGACTTCCACTGCTTTTCTCATTTCCTATCTCCTCTATCACGCGCGGGTGGGGTCGGTTCCGTTCCAGGGGCAGGGATGGATTCGTCCGGTCTATTTCTTTATCCTGTTCACGCACATCGTGCTGGCGGCGGCCATCGTGCCGCTGGCGCTGGTGACTCTTTCGCGCGCGCTGCGCGAGCAGTTTGACCGGCACAAGCGCATCGCGCGGTGGACCTTGCCGCTCTGGCTGTACGTTTCCGTCACCGGCGTGGTGATTTATTTCCTGCTGTATCATGTTTACGCGGCGGGGTAAGCCGCCGGCATACGCGAGAACCCATTGACCGAACCGGACAACGCACAAGCTTCGAGCGAATCAACGCCCGCCCCGGCGCCCGCGCCTGCCGGGCTGGGGCCGCGCTGGAAAATCGGCATCATCGTGATTGCCTTGCTGTTTGTGGTGATGCCGTTTCTGTTCTGGCGCTCCACGTGGTTCGGCCTGCCGCTGACGGACAAACAAATTGAAGAAAATCTCGCGGACGCGGAAAACCCGCGTAAGGCGCAGCACGCCTTGACGCAAATCTCCGAGCACATTCTGCGCGGTGATCCGTCGGCCAAGCGCTGGTATCCGCAGGTGCTGGCGCTGGGCAGCAGCAAGAATGACGAGCTGCGCATCACCGCCGCCTGGGTGATGGGACAAGACAACACCTGCACCGAATTTCACCAGGCGCTGCTGCCGCTTCTTGCCGATGACAACCCCATGGTGCGGCACAACGCGGCGCTTTCCCTGGTGCGCTTCGGTGACGCCAGCGGCCGCGCGGACATCGTCGCCATGCTGCGGCCCTACGCCATGCCCGCGCCTCAGGCCGGCACGCTGGCACCACGCCTCAAGGTGGATGACGCTGTGAACCCGGGCACACTGCTGGCACGCCTCAAGTTCAAGGTGCCGGGGAACCCGCTGGAGCAGGAGTGGGAAGTGCGCAGCAAAGTGCCGGGGCGCATTGAGCGTTGGATCGCTCTAGAGGGCGCTACCCTGGCCGCCGGAGAAGAATTCGTTCTGATCGCGCCGAGCCACGACATGATTTGGGAAGCATTGCGCGCGCTTTATCTGGTGGGCCAGGCGGAGGATTTGCCAGACGTCGAACGCTTCCTGCGCCGCACGGAAGGCATGCCCGCGCAGATTGCCACCCAGGCCGGCATCACTGCTCAAAAAATCCGCGAACGCAGCCGGACGCCGTAATTCTGTATTTCAGTCGGAACAACTGACTAGAAGGGCATGGAGCCGTACTGAGCTTCAAATTCGGCCAGTGGCACCATGTCGATGGCGTCCCACGGGCACCCTTCGAGGAAGGCGCCGTCGGGGCCCTTGCTGGTGCACAGCTTGCAGCCGATGCAGAGGATTGGGTCCACCACGATGTGACCAAAGGGCTGGTTGGCAGGGTCGGGCATCCAGAACATGCAGTCGGCCACCGGGCAGTACTCCACGCACGCCGGCGACCCGGCGCAGCCCGTACAGCACTCATTGATTACGGCGACGATGTTCGGCTTGCGTTTGCGCTTGTCGTTCTTGCCTTCGGAAATCGGCGCGCTCTTCACCACGCTGCCGGAGGTGAACTCTTCAATCGCCGGAAACCATGCGGAAACCGCTGCGTCGTGGCCGTCCAAACCGACCTCCATTGGAATGCTTATAAAATGCGGACGAGTTGATTTTCGCCGACCGCGCCCGCATTGTCAACGCATGGGATTGCCCCCAGTGTACGGCTTTAGCGGGGGACACGGACAAGGCGGAATAAACTGTGCGTAACACTGGTATTTATTCAACCACGCAGAAAGAGGGCATCATCCGGCACATTCGCAAGCAAGCTCCGAAGTCCATGAATAAGCGTGACGAGATAGGAGGAAGGTTTCGATTAGGCCCGCCGCATTAGGGCCAACGCCCATTACTAAGTCTTTGCATGGTTCGCCGCCACTCACTGACCTGACGTGCGTTTTCTCTGGCGAACTGATCCTGAAGCATCTGCCAGCGCATCGCGTCAAGAGTGGAATTAAGGCGGCGCAGTTCCCATGTTGCGGATTCGCCCTGCATTCTCTGTTGCTCTGCGGCGTAGGCTTCCGCGCCGCCTTGTAGCGCCGCCGCCGACACATAGGCCAGTGCTTCTAGGAATGCGCGCCACTTGCTCCTCTTTGGCTGCGGAACGAGATATTCCGGCAGTTCAAGGTCTTTGCGGACGATGGCGACGGTTTGTTCGTAGGCCCGTTTCGTCATGTAGAAATCCATGACGGGCGTGTCGTCCGAAAGGGTTTCGTCCCACCAGAAAAAAAGGGACGCGACCGACTGCGGGGTAGCGGAACCCAGCCAGCGCCGGAATGGATAGGTTTCGGGTCTGAGTTTGGTCGTTTTCTCCCCGAGAGTTTTCTGAAGAACGGCAATCACTTCGTCGTAGGCGCGAGCGGTTATGACGATGTGAAAGATGGTAGAGTTTTTGCGTACCTGCTCATCGAACCAATAGAAAACAAGAGCTTCCTTGACCGAGTTTTGGTCGCAGGATGACCGCAGAAGTTCGTAGGCTTGGTTGAGCTTCTCAAAGGCCAAGTCGGAATTGGTGCGGCTCTGCTCGAACTGGCTCACCTTTGAGCGGAGGTCATCGTTTTCTTGTTTGAGTTTGAGGTACGCACCGATGGAGTAGAGTTGGCTTTGCTCGAATCCGTTCACGCTAGATCGAAGATTCCTTGCCGCCTGACGGCAGGCGTCGAGCATCTGCTTGGTATATTGCGGACCACGCGACATGAACGGCCAGTCGGACAAACATTTTGACTCGTCGTCAGCATTCTCCCATTTCAGCAGTTCATCGGTGCGTCCTGAAAGCGATTTGGACTGGCTGAAAGCGGGTAGGCAGAGAAAGGCCACGCACACTGCCATGAAGAGAAGTTTTCTCATCGGGATGCTCCTTGTTGCGGATTAAAACATCGAAACGCTAATGGAGCAAGGGGCATAGAAGGGGCATAGTGTGATGAGATTTGGCCTAGCGTCTTTCGGGATACTGAGGCTCGCTACCGTCTTGCGAAGTTGAGTGTGCGACGTCCTCCTTTTTGTAGGCACACTTCAGGCCACACTTCGGACAAGGAAGTTCTACCGGTTCATCGCGGATGAAGATGAAGGTAACGGCAATCTGCTCCGGGCGCTCCACTTGATAAGAGTTTATTTCCATGAATTGGCGGCAGTGCGCGCAAAACACGCCGTAGTACTTAGTAATCATAGAGGGCCTCGTGCACAATCGAGTTTCTGAAACTCTATCACAGCAAGAGGCAAAGAAAATAAAATTGACCCACTACCAATCGCCCGATGGCGCGGCCACAAGAAATTGAGTTGTCACTGAAATATTCAGCGACAAAAGACGCTGCACTAAGTAGGGAAACGCGCGACGTCCAGAGAGGCGGGCGAGTTCCCCCTGCAAATAGCAGCCTATGCCCGGCTGTACAGACAGGAGGCCAATGATGAAACGCACACAATGGCGATGCCTGGCGCTGGCAATAATCGCGCTGCTGATCCTGCCCGGGTGCATCGTGCGCTCCGTGCATGCCTGGGTGAAGGACGACTCCATCGTCTTTGAGGAAGACCTGCTGGGCGGCTGGACCGGCGCGGCTGGCGATGGCGACACGGTGGCCATGACCTTTGTCCGCGGCGCGGACAACAACTACATCGTGCAGTACTCGGACAAGGAATCGCATGGCATTTTTGAAGGCAAGCTGGCGAAATTCGGCGCCGACTACTACATGGATTTTCGTCCCAAAGAAGCGGCCGAAGGCGTCGACGGCATGCTCCTGTTTCCCATGCATACCGTGGCACGGCTGGAGATTGGCTCCGGCCAACTGGCGCTGAGTTTGTTGAATTTCGACGCGCTAAAATCGGCCGCAAAGATGGACCGGCTGCGCGATCTGAAATACACCTGGGAGGATGACGAGCTGCTCATTACCTCCAGCTCGTCCGACCTCGAGCGATTCCTGCTTGGACTGGGGAGGGATTCCAAACTGTACTCGGAGCCCATTCGTCTGGCGCGGAGAAAGTAAATCGCTCAGCGTTTCGAGAGTTCGGCAATCACAGCATTGGAAAATTCTTCGGTGCTCGCGGTGCCCCCCACATCCCGGGTCATGGATTTCCCCTCGCGATAGACGGCGTGCAGCGCCTGCTCCACGCGCCGTGCCGCGTCCAGCTCACCCATGTAATCCAGCATCATGATGCCGCTCATCAGCAGGGCAGTGGGGTTGGCGACGCCCTTGCCGGCGATGTCCGGCGCGGTCCCGTGCACGGCTTCGAAAATCGCCACATCCGCGCCGATGTTGCCGCTGGGAACCACGCCCAGCCCGCCCACCAGCCCCGCGGCGAGGTCGCTGATGATGTCGCCGTACAAATTGGTCAGCAGCAGCACGTCAAACTGGTGCGGGTTCATCACCAGTTGCATGCAGGCGTTGTCCACGATCACTTCGCGGTATTCGATGTCCGGAAAATTCGTCGCCACCTTGCGGCACGAGGCCAGGAACAGCCCGTCGGACTGTTTCATGATGTTGGCTTTGTGCACGGCGGCGATTTTTTTGCGCCCGTGTTTGCGCGCGTACTCAAAGGCGTAGACGGCAATGCGTGTGGACGCTTTCTCCGTGATGATTTTCAGACTCTCCACCACGCCGGGCACGATGGTGTGCTCCAGGCCGGCATAAAGGTCTTCCGTGTTTTCGCGGACGATGATCAGGTCAACGTTCTGGGCCACGGACTTCACGCCGGCAAGGTTCTTGACCGGCCGAAGGTTGGCATAGAGTTCGAGAGCTTTGCGCAAGCCCACGTTAATGCTGGGAGGTCCTTCGGCGATGGGCGTGGCGATGGGGCCTTTCAGCGCCACGCGGTTGCGCTTCACCGAGTCCACCACATCGAGGTTCAGGTAAGCTGAGCCGCGGCGATCGGCCTCCGGCCGCGCGGAAACCTCTTCCCAATTGATGTCCGCGCCGGAGGCATCCAGGATGCGCTTCACCGCATGCGCCACTTCGGGACCGATGCCATCGCCGGGGATGAGCGTAACTGTATGTTTCATAGGGAGGACCGGACGAAGCATTCTAAGGCAAAGCTCCCCGCTTTCCTACCCTTGATGCGCCCCCAGAAGAAATAGATCCCGCGTCACCAGTACGATACCTGAGTGATTGCCACCTGGACCGGAGATTTGGTATAATCGCCGTGGGATGGAAAGAGCCGGTCCCTGGCAGAACGGAGAACACAAGAATGATCCACATGACGCCGACTGCAGTTGGAAAAGTGAAAGAGATCCTGTCCGCCCAGACCCCGCCAGCCTCGGGGCTGCGCGTGGCCGTGGTGGGCGGAGGCTGCTCAGGCTTCCAGTACCACATGGCCTTCGAGAACAACACCACCGGAATGGACCAGGTATACGAGTTTGAGGGCTTGAAGATCTTCGTGGACCAGATGAGCGAGATGTACCTCAACGACGTCGAAGTGGACTACGTGGAGACGATTGAGGGCGCCGGATTCAAGTTCAACAACCCCCAGGTGAAGAACACTTGCGGGTGCGGCAGCTCGTTCAGCGTCTAAGCTCGCCGGCGCGCATGAATTTTTCGGGGCTTCTGGATGGCTACCCGTCCAGAAGCCCCGTTTTCCTTTTGGGCCGCCTGGCCGCACACTGAAATCAACCTCGATGCCCTACGACACGCAGGAGTGGGACGACCGCTACCGCCAGCCCGGCTATTGGGCCGGCAAGGAGCCCGCGGAGTTCCTGCGCGAGGTGTTGCCTCTGTTGCCCCGCGGCACTGCGCTGGACTTGGCCAGCGGCGAGGGACGCAACGCCGTCTTTCTCGCTCGGCAGGGCTACCAGGTCTTCGCGGTGGAACGTTCGCGAGTCGGGCTGGAGAAAACGGAATCGCTCGCGCGAGAGTGCAGCGTAGCTTGCCTTTGGGCCACGCAACTCACTCTGCCGCACAAGCACGAAGCACAACTTCATCTCGTGCAGGCGGACCTCGAGTCGTTCCCTCTTCCTTCCGGGCAATTTGACGTTCTGTTGTGCTTCAAGTATCTGCAACGGCCCTTGTTGCCATATCTCCATGGAGCCCTGCGGCGGCGCGGCATGCTGGTCTACGAAACGCACACCCTCGAGCAATTGAAGTTCGCCAGCGGCCCGCGCAGCCCGGAGTTCCTGCTGCAGCCGGGCGAACTGCGCGCGGCGTTCAGCGCCATGGAAATTCTCTTTTACAGCGAGCTTTGCGCCGGGAAGGGAATGGCCAGCCTGCTGGCGCGGAACGCCTGACGGCGCGTCCGGTCAGTTCATCATGGCCTGCAGGCGGCGGATGGCGGTCATTGCGCCCAGATGCTGGGAGTTTTCCGCGAGCGATTTCTTGTATTCGATGAGCGCCCGGGCGTACATGCGCTTGCGCTCCAGCACGCGGCCCAGGTTGAAGTGTGGGAAGCAATAGCTCTCGTAGCGCGGCGCCTTGAGCGCGCGCATGAACCACGGAATGGCTTCGTCGAGCCGGTCTTGTTCCACCAGGTATGCCCCAATGTCGTTGTAGGGATTGCCGAACGTGGGGTCCACCTCGATGGCCAGCAGGCACTCCTGTATGGCGTCTTCCCAGCGGCCCTGAAAGCTGTACGTCCATCCGAGAAACGTGTGGCTTTCCGCCGTGGGAAAAAGTTCCAACGAATTCTTGTACAGTTTGACGGCCTCTTCCAGGTCGCCGCGCATCTGATGCTCGTAGGCCTGGCGGAAAAGTTCCATTGCCTCGGTGCGCCGTTGATCGCCGGACTCGGACGACATTCTGCTGTTCCTTTGCCCCGATTATACAACGGCACCAGTGGTGGACCGCAGAAACCGCGGTCGAACTGATTGAAAAGCGGGCGGCACGCCCGTATGCTTAGGCCCCATGAAGATTGCGCTGGCACAGTTGAATCCGACCGTTGGTGACCTGGAAGGGAACGCGGCCAAGATCCGCAAGTTCTCCGCCGATGCCCTGGCCCGCGGGGCGCAACTCGTCGTCTTCTCGGAACTCTGTCTGTGCGGGTATCCCCCGCAAGACCTTATCGAACGGCCGTCCTTCCTGAAGCGAAATGTCGAAACGCTCGCGAATCTGGCCCGCGAGCTGACTGTGCCCGCCATCGTCGGCTACGTCGGCGCCCCGCAGGACGCCGATGCAGGCAAGTCCGCGGCCAACTGCGCCGCGCTGCTTGCCAACGGCCGCGTGCTTTTCGAGCAGCGCAAGATGCTGCTGCCCACCTACGACGTCTTCGACGAATCACGCTACTTTCAGCCGGCGCGCTCGCAATCGGCGCTGGAATTCTGTGGCACGCGCTTGGGGATCACCATCTGCGAAGACGTGTGGAACGACAAAAACTTCTGGGCCAAGCCGCTCTACGAGCGCGATCCGGTGGCGGAGTTGGTGGGGCAGGGAAGCGAAATCGTAATTAACATCTCGTCCTCTCCCTACCAAATTGATAAGCGCGAACAGCGCCGCGCCATGCTGCGCGCGCTGGCACAGCGCCATGGCCGGCCCGTGGTGTACGTAAATCAGGTGGGCGGAAACGATAGCCTGGTGTTCGATGGCTCGAGCGTGGCCGTCACCGCCGACGGCCGCGTGGCGGCGCAGGCGCGCTCCTTCGAAGAAGACCTCGTGCTGTTCGACACCGCGAGCGGCACAGGCGAAATCCGCGCGCAGGCCGGCGACGAACTGGAAGCTGCGCTGCAAGCCCTGGTCTGCGGCACCCGCGACTACGTGCGCAAGTGTGGCTTCCAGCAGGTGCTCGTGGGACTGAGCGGCGGCATCGATTCCGCTGTTGTGGCTGCGATTGCCGTGTCTGCGCTGGGACCGCAAAATGTGCTGGGCGTGACCATGCCCGGCCCCTACTCCTCCGAGGGCAGCGTACGCGACGCGCGCTTGTTGGCAGAACGCTTGGGAATCCGTTGCCTCACCTTGCCTATCGCCGAAATTTTCGCCGGCTACAAGAAGACTCTCGCGGCGGCGTTCGAGGGGCGCGCGGAAGACGTCACCGAAGAAAATATCCAGGCGCGCATCCGCGGAAATTTCCTCATGGCGCTCTCCAATAAATTCAATGCGCTGGTGCTGAGCACCGGCAACAAATCCGAGCTGGCGGTGGGCTACTGCACGCTCTACGGCGACATGGCCGGGGGCCTGGCGGTCATCTCCGACGTACCCAAATCGATGGTCTACGCCCTCGCGCGGCTGATCAACCGGGGCGGGGAAGTGATTCCCGCGGACACGCTCACGAAACCGCCCTCCGCGGAATTGCGCCCCAATCAGACTGACCAGGATTCCCTGCCGCCGTACGACATGCTAGACCGCATCCTGAAAGCGTATGTGGAAGACATGCGCAGCCCGGAGGAAATTGCGGACCACTTTGGCTTCGAGCTGAAGCTCGTGCGGGAAATCGCCGTCAAGGTGGATCGCAGCGAGTATAAGCGTCAGCAATCCGCGCCGGGACTGAAAATTACTTCCAAAGCCTTTAGCATCGGCCGTCCGTTTCCCATTGCGCAGAGATTCGTGCCGTGACGCGCGCCGCTCTTGGAGCATTCGCCGCCTTCAACGTATACTCTTCCATTCGCGCAGCGGCAGGGAAGTTATCCAAATCAAAGGAGCAGTAGAGTGCATCGAATTCTGTCAGCAATCATGGTGATCTTTATGTCCGCCTCCTTCGCGGCGGCACAAGCCCCGGCAAGTCCAACGGAGCTGACTCCAGCTCAGCTCCAGAAAAAAGTGGAAGCGCAGGTGCGCAAGCTGTACGCGCTGGGCCCGTCGTTCACCATCAAGGTGGGGGCGCCATCGGAATCGCAGCTGCCCGGCCTGCTGAAGGTCAATGTGGAAGTGACCTCCGAGGGCGGCAGCGACTCCGTGCCGTTCTACATTAGCAAGGACGGCCGCTACCTCATGCGCGGCGAAATCTTCGACACCACCAAGGACCCCTTTGCGGACACCCGCGCGCAAATGACCCTGGCCGGTGCACCGTTCAAGGGCCCAGCGAACGCGCGCGTCACCGTGGTCGAGTACTCCGACTTCCAGTGCCCCACGTGCCGCGGCCTGTACAGCATCATCAAGGCGGTGCAGCCACAGTTCCCCCAGGTCAAGTTTGTCTTCAAAGACTTTCCGCTGGAGCAAATCCACCCCTGGGCCATGACCGCCGCCTCAGCCGGACGCTGTGCCTACCAGCAGAAGCCGGAAGCGTTCTGGCAGCTCCACGACAAGATTTACGACAATCAGGAAGTCATCAGCGCCACCACGGTCTGGCAAACGATGTTGGATTATGCCCGCGATGCCGCGCTGGACGTTGACGCGTTCCGCACCTGCATGTCGCTTCCCGAAACCAGAGCCGCCATCCAGAAGAGCGTCGACGAGGGCACCAAGCTGAAGATTGCCAACACGCCCACGGTCTTCGTGAACGGTCGGCGATTCATCGGCGCCGACCGTCAGACGCTGGAGCAGTACATCCGCTTCGAACTTGCGGCCGCTGCGCCAGCTCCCGCCAAGCCGTAATCCGCGCATAGAGAGACCCAACCTGGAAGGGGAGAGTGCCGGTGGGGCCCAGGTCGCCAACCCGGCCTCTGCCTTCCTTATACTTGGTTCGTAGTTATCATAATATCCCTTATCAGACATAAGATAAGCAAGGGCCTATCCGCCCATTTGCCGCAGGCACGCCCCTCCGCTCGCCTCCAGACCTCGGCAGACCTTGCACCCGCATTCCCGACGGTGGGACACCTCCGTGTTTTCCCGCTGCGTGGTATGCTCAGCCTCTACACTTTTCTCTGAATCGCGCAGGAAGTTCGGAGCACCGCCATGAAGACGCGCATCGAGAAAGATTCTCTAGGCGCTAAGCAAGTCCCGGCAAAGGCGTATTACGGCATTCAGACCTGTCGCGCGATGGAGAACTTCCCTATCAGCGGCTTCCGTTCCCATCCCCGGCTCATCCGGGCCATGGGGATGGTTAAGAAAGCCGCCGCGAGGGCCAATCGCACCCTCGGGCTACTCGACCGTCGCCGTAGTGCAGCGATCGTCCGCGCGGCTGAGGAAGTCATCCTTGGCAAACTGGACGACCAATTTGTCGTGGACGTGTACCAGTCCGGCGCGGGCGTCTCCTTCCATATGAACGCCAACGAGGTCATTGCCAACCGGGCCATCGAGCTTCTTGGCGGGCGTCGCGGTGACTACGCGCGCTGCCATCCCAACGACCACGTGAACTACGGGCAGTCCACCAACGACGTCTTTCCGACAGCTATGCGCCTGGCGGCGATTCTGCTCTTCGACGATGTGCGCGCCGCTTCAAGCGTGCTCGAGCGCTCGCTGGCGCGTAAGGGCAAAGCCTTCGACCGCATCTTAAAGTCTGGCCGGACGCACATGATGGACGCCTCGCCGATTCGTCTCGGCCAGGAGTTCACCGCATACGCAACAGCCGTCAAGCGCTGCGGCGACGAGCTGCGCCATGCGCAGGATGTGCTGCGCGAGGTCGGGCTGGGCGGCTCGGCCGTGGGCACGGGCATGAACACGCATCCGAAGTATCAAAGGCTCGTCGTCGGCTACCTCAGCAAGATCTCGAAGCAACGTCTCCTCGCCACGCACGACTTGCGCTACACCATGCAGTCCAACCTGGCCATGGCCGTGGCTTCATCGGCACTGCGCAACCTGGGCCTTGAACTCATCCGCATCTCGAACGACCTGCGCTTGCTGGCCAGTGGTCCCAACACGGGTCTTGCGGAAATCGCGATGCCGGCCCTGCAGCCGGGTTCATCCATCATGCCCGGCAAAATTAATCCGGTGATGGCGGAGTTGACGGCCATGGTTGGATTCCAATCGGCTGGCGCGGACCTGGCCACCGCCTTGGCCGCGCAGGCCGGGCAGCTCGAGTTAAACGTGATGATGCCGGCGATGGCTTGGAACGTGCTCCACTCGGCGGAGATTCTGAAGAACACGATGCGTGCGCTGGCGGAAAAATGTGTGAATGGCATTACCGCCAATGTGGAGCGCTGCAAGTTCTATGCGCGCGCGACAGTCTCCATTGCCGCGGCGCTGAACCCCTACATCGGCTATGCCGCCGCGGCAGAAATTGCCAAAGAGAGCGTGAAGTCCGGACGCACAGTGACCGAGATCGCGCAAGAGCGTGGCCTGCTGAACGAGGTCCTTCTCAGAAAAATCCTTGATCCGCGGCGCTCGACGGAACCAAGGTCTCCGATCTCTGTTGCTCGCAGGAAAAAGAAGGAGAAGTCGTGAAGCGTTACCTCGTTGTGATTGAACAGGCGAACGGAAATCTCTCAGCATATTCCCCTGATCTTCCTGGCTGCGTGGCAACTGGCAAGACTCGCGCGGAGGTCGAAGCGAACATGCGCACGGCAATCCAGATGCATATCGAGGGCCTCCGCGAGGATGGGCTTCCCATTCCGGAACCAACGACATCGGCCGAATACGTGACCGTCTGACGAATTCCCTGCCCTGCGCGCTGCCCCCCTGCTGTAAAATATCTCGCTTATGCCTTCCTGGGCTCCCAAGTTGTTTCAATGCCTGCGCAAGTACGACCGCCACAAGTTTGTCAGTGACTTGATCGCCGGCGTCACCGTCGGTTTGGTGGCCTTGCCGCTGGCCATGGCCTTCGCCATCGCCTCCGGTGTTTCCCCGCAATCCGGAATCTATTGTGCGGTCATCACCGGCTTTCTGATTTCTGCTCTGGGCGGCTCCACCACGCAAATCGGCGGGCCGACGGGCGCGTTCGTCGTGGTGGTCTACGGCATCGTGGTGAAGTACGGCATCGACGGCTTGTTCATGTGCACCATGATGGCCGGTGTGATGCTCGTGTTGCTGGGACTCACGGGGATGGGAACGGCGGTGAAATTCTTTCCACGGCCGGTCGTGCTGGGCTTCACCCACGGCATCGCCATCCTCATCGCCAGCACGCAACTGCGCGACTTTTTCGGGCTGAAGGTACAGCACGTGCCGGGGGACTTCCTCGGACGGCTGGAAATGTTCTATCGCAACCTGAACACTATTTCCCCTGCCGCCACGGCTATGGCTGCGGGCGGAGTGCTCATCATCGTTTTGTTCACCAAATACTTGAAAAAGGTGCCCGGCTCCATTGTGGTGTTGCTGGGCGGGACGCTGGCGGTCATGCTGCTGAAGCTGCCCGTGGAAACCATCGGCACTCGCTTCGGTGGCATTCCCAGCGGCATGCCCACGCTGGATCTTCCGACCCTGCGCCTAGACCTCGTACCCATTCTTTTCTCCTCGGCATTCACCATTGCCATGCTGGGTGCGATTGAGTCCTTGATGTCCGCGGTGGTGGCCGACCGCATGAGCGGTGACAAGCACAACCCCAACACGGAACTCGTGGCGCAGGGCATCGCCAACATCGCCTCGCCGCTCTTCGGCGGGTTGCCGGCCACGGGCGCGATTGCGCGCACGGCCACCAACATTCGCAGTGGCGCCAAGACTCCCGTCGCCGGGATCATCCACGCGTTAACCCTGCTGGCTATCCTGATGGTGGCCGCTCCGCTGGCCAAGTTCATTCCGCTCGCGGCTCTGGCCGGAATTCTCATGGTGGTGTCCTACAACATTGGCGAATGGAGCGAAATCCCGCAGCTTCTAAAGCTCACCAAGGCGGACATCAGTGTCTGGTTTATCACCTTTCTGCTGACGGTATTTGCCGACCTGACCATTGCCGTGGAAGTGGGCATGGTGCTCGCGGCGCTGCTGTTCATCCGCAAGGTGACGGCCACCACCACGGTCACCGAAGTCACCGACGAGTACATCGAGATTGGCCGCGTGCACATCCTGCAGGACAAAAACATTCCGGACTACGTCTCCGTCTTCCGCATCCACGGGCCCTTCCTGTTTGGTGCCACAGATAAGATTTCCGAGATTACCAACCGGCTTCATCAGCTACCGCCCATCATCATCCTGCGCCTGCGCAATATGACCGCCATCGACGCCACGGGCCTCGTCGCCCTGGAGGATCTCGCGGACAAGCTGCACGCTACGGGGCGCACCGTGATTCTGTGCGGCGCTATGGAGCAGCCGGCGCGGCTGATGCATCAGGCGGAGTTCGAGCAGCACGTGGGCCGCGAAAACATCTCCAAGAACATTCAGCAGGCACTCGCCCGCGCCGCCGAGGTGTTTCAAACCACAAAGGAATACGCGGTCCGTCCGCACCGCCGTCGCAGCGACGCATAGGCGGTTCTCTATTTTCTGTTTTCTCTTTTCTATTTTCGCGTTTCTAGGCGTGGGCGGGCTTTTTGTGCGGCTCGGGCTGCAGTAATTGTTCCTTGCGGTAGATGAGCGAGTTGATGTCGTAGGTGGCCAGCTCGAAGTCGTGCCCGTGGGTGATGGCATCGGTGGGACATGCTTCCACGCAGTAGCCACAGAAGATGCAGCGCGAGTAATCAATATTGTAGACGCTGGCATACCGCTCACCGGCGGAGATGCGCGCGGCGTCGGTGTTTTCGGCGGCTTCGATGTAGATACAATTGGCCGGGCACGCCGCGGCACACAGGAAACAACCCACGCATTTTTCCAGGCCCTGTTCGTCGCGCTGCAGCACGTGGATGCCGCGGTAGCGGGGCATGAAGCTGACCGGAGTTTCCGGATAGTTTTCCGTGACCGTCTTGCCCAGCATATTGCGGAAGGTCACGCGGAAGCCCTTGGCCAGCGTGATAATCGTCTCGGTAACTTCGCGGAGCATGGACGCCATTTCGCTAAGGACAGCCTTCAGCCAGTCCTAATGGTTTTCAGTCTAACAGACCGCTTTCACTCTCGCAAAATACGCTCGTAGGGGCGACCGGCAGGTTGCCCGCCTGCTGTGCCGCAACCAACTCATGTGCGCTGTCTTCGTGTTAGCGCAGCAATGATCTGCTTTCCATGGAAGCGCCCGTTCTCGATGAAAATCTCCCCGGTGTGTCGCCCGCCGAGAATTACGCCGGCCAGATAAATCCCCGGAACATTACTCTCCAGCGTCTCCGGATTGCATGCCGGTTTCATCGTGGATTCATCGAGCGCAATTCCCTGCCCTCGGAGAAAGTCGAAATCGGGGTGATACCCGGTGAGCAGGAACACGGCCGTGGCGGGCACGCGGCTGCTCCCGCGTGCGTTCTTCACCAACACGGCGTCCGGCTCGATGCCCGTGATTTCCGTTTCAAACAGCGCGGCAACCTGTCCGGCCTTGATGCGGTTCTCAATATCCGGGCGCACCCAGTACTTGATGCTCGCGCCGAGTTCGGCGTGTCGATGCACCAGCGTGACGCGCGCGCCGCCGCGCCACAGGTCCAGCGCTGCCTCGGCCGCAGAGTTCTTGCCGCCCACGACAACCACGTCCCGTCCCCAGAAGGGATGCGCCTCCGTGTAGTAGTGGCTCACGTGCGGCAGATCTTCGCCCGGAATGCCGAGACGGTTGGGCAGATCGTAGTAGCCGGTGGCCATCACAATTTTTCGCGCAGCGTATTGTTTTTCGTCGCCGAGTGCCGTCCGCGTATGCAGGGTAAAGTTTCCGTCACCGCCCGCCACGCGTTCGACCGATTCAAACAGCCGCAACTCCAGCGCGTAGTGCTCCGCGGCCTTGCGGTAATACTTGAGCGCCTCGCCGCGCGTCGGCTTCTCACCGGTGGTGGTCATCGGCAGGTCGCCGATTTCCAACAGCTCCGGCGTGGTGAAGAAAACCATGTTCACCGGGTAGTGGAAAAGAGAATTGCACAGGCAGCCTTTATCCACCACGAGCGCGCGCAGCCCGGCGCGCTTGGCTTCGATGGCGCAAGCCAGGCCCGTCGGGCCCGCGCCAATGCAAATCACGTCGTTGATGGGGTTCACGGAATCAGTCGGCATGGCTCGAAAACCCTTTACAGCAGATGTTGCTTCATTCTCCCGCGAGCAAGCGAGTTTGCAGGCCGGTGCTCATGGCCAGGACGTCATCGGGCCACGTCTGCAGCCGGTCCAGCCGCTCAAGCGTTTCCGCCAAGCGCTGGCGCTCCACGCCGCTGAGTTCAAGGCCGTAGGTGTTTTGCTCGCTGGCTGAATCCAGTGCGCCGCGGAGGCGCAGCAGCAGGCGCTCGTCGGCGGTGTGGTCTTCTTTGCGTTCCAGTGTGCCGAAATCCAGCGTGAAGCCATCCTGCCCATGACGCAGCAGCTTGGGGTCCACGGCGCGGATCAGGCTCACCAGCGTCAGTATCAACTCATCGTTGTTGAACTCGACTCGCATAATCGAAAATCCTCTAAACACTCGCCAGCAGAGATTCTGCCAATGCATCGGCAAATGCGGCCAGCTCCGCATTGCGTTCCGGCGTCGCCGGGACTTCGCTTCCCTTCCATACAAAAACTTCGCGGCCCCCGCGCAGGACGCGCACGGCCGGGTTTCCCGCGATCAGAACAAACGCATCACCAAAGATGCGCAGCCCGCCTCCCGTTATCGGCGCCAGCAGTGCGGCGCATTCGCCGCGCCGCACGCCAACGTGGCTGGCATACAAAGGAAACGCCACCAGCGCGAAGCCGCGCTCGCGGAGCCGCCCGAGAATAGCGATCTGCTGCTCAGTCAATTCCAGCATGGGCAGACGGGCCTTCTCCATTGTAAGACACCAATCTCCCTTTGTGGGTTTCGGAATGGGGCCGGTGAGAAGCTGGTGCTGCGCTAGGCCGCAGAACTGCCTTGCTCTTCGCCTGCCTGTTCGAGCTCCGCGAGGATGGAGCGCAGCGTCTGGATCAGCTCGAGGCGCGAAACGCTGCTCTTGCGGAACTGAATCCGCAGGTTGAACGATTCGTTCTCCGGCTTGAAGGAAAAAATGAACGGCTGGGGCCGCGGGCCGGACTGTCTTTCGTCGCGGCGTTCCTGGCGGGCCACGTCGCGGGTCAATCCGCCGCGCAGGATGCGCGAGACCATCTCCGCCATCTTCTTTTCATTGGGCTGGCGGGCCACCTGCAATAGCAGCGAGCGAGAGATAATCCCCTTTTCCATGCACTTCTTGCGCAACGGGTCGGGCACGTTGCGCAGCGTGAGTGTTTCCGTGACGGACGAGCGCGCTTTTCCGATTTTGCGCGCGATGTCCTCGTGCGTGTAGTCGAACTGCGTGGCCAGGCGGTGCAGGCCGTCGGCTTCCTCGAACGGCGTGAGGTCTTTGCGCTGCAGGTTTTCGATCAGGCCGATTTCCAGCATTTCCGCGTCGTCCACGCGCTTCTCGATGCAAGGCACTTCGTGGAGTCCGGCGGCCCGCGCGGCGTAGTAGCGCCGTTCACCAGAGATCAGGTAGTAGCAGTCCTCGCGCGGCACAAAGCGGACGAGCAGCGGCTCGAGCACGCCCTTCTCGCGCACGGAGTCGGTCAGGTCACGCAGGTCGCCAAGCGCCTTGCGTGGCTGGTCGGGGTTGGGACGCAGTTTTTCCAGCGGGATCATGCGCCCGATGGCCGCGCTGCTGAAGCTGGTCAGCGATTCGACGTAGTGCGCGTCATGCCGCATCTTCAGCGTGACGGGCAATCCGATCCTTTTCGACACGTTGCACGACCTCC
>Ga0080064_1001125_pt1 | contig 58708 bp, 59 predicted proteins | sample Subgrocontami54m_FD_69260 | JGI IMG/M metagenome (GOLD analysis project Ga0080064, IMG submission 69260) | Subsurface groundwater microbial communities from S. Glens Falls, New York, USA - GMW46 contaminated, 5.4 m (SPADES assembly) (version 2) ... | reverse complement strand
GGGCGCCCCGCGCCCCCCACTCCCCGGCCCGCCCGCCGGCCCCGCCCTCCCGCCGCCGATCAGCTTCACCGACGAGCCGACGCCGATCTCGTTCACCGCGCGCACGATGCCGACCGAATCGGGTGGATACGACGTCACGAACACGATGTCGGGCTGCGCCGCGCGAATCGCGCGGATCATCGAGGAGAAGTCCACCGTCGTCGGCGGATAGTTCTGCTCGTAGATGATCTTGAGGCCCATGTTGGCTGCGACTGTCTTCGCCCCGCGCGCCAGGCTCTGCGAGAACTCCTGGTCTCCGGCGAGAAACGCCACGGTCTTCGCATTGAGCTTCTGGCCGGCGAGGAAGAAGTTCTCCGAAAAGCTCGCCGCGTCGTTCCAGGGCGCATTGTCGAACCACATGTCGTGCTGGACCTTGCTGTTGGCCTGGAACGAGAAGACGCCCATCAGCAGCACGCCGCGCTCTTTCACCAGCGGCATGATCGGCACCGTGGGCACCGTCCCATAGGGCGCGATGAGCAGGTCGACCTTGTCGACGTCAAGCAGCTTGGTGTAGATGCCCAGCGTCGTCGCGGGACTGGTCTGATCGTCGTAGGTGATCAGCTCGACCTTGCGGCCCAGCAGCCCGCCCTTGGCGTTGACATCCTCGACCCACATCTGCAGCGCGATCTGCCCCCCCTTGCCGGCGCCGGCCAGTGCGCCAGTCAGGGCAATACTGTGGCCGATCTTGATCGGCTGCTGCGCCTGGGCGATGGGCACGGAAACGCCGATTGCGATGGCAAGCACGCCCGCCACCAGAAACCACCTCCGCTTGAAACTTTTCATGATCTCACTCCTCCTTTAGGGTGCAGGGTGCATCTTAGCTTCGGGAAGTGGTTGCCAAGCAATACGAATTTCCTATGTGTGCTATCGGAAAAACCGGGCGCTCGGGCCTCGACGCGGCGGCGGCGCGCTCATCGCAAACCAGCATAACTGGCATTGTAATCGGCCGAGCGCAGGCGTAGCATGCTCCCTCAGCGCAATGCTCGGCAGCGCGAAACCGTCGCCGTCGACCGGAGGCACGAAAAGAGCAGGATTAGATTTCCTATTTTCTTTTTAAGCTTTAGAAGAAATCGAAGGGATGTGGCCGGTAGGGGACGGCATTGGCGCGTCGCCGGTCGACACTCGACGCTTCACTCACGCAACCAAGAAGGAGGTTTGTTATGCCCTACTCAATTCTGGTGGAAAAGACGATCCCGGTGTCACGGGCCAAGGTGTTTGCGGCACTGACCAATTTTGGCGGTATCAACAAACTGGTGCCGACGATCGAGTCGGTCACGCTGCAAGGGAGCGGGGTGGGTGCGTTGCGCACGATTATCCTGAAGGGTTTCAAGGGCACGATCGTGGAACGGCTGGAAGTGGCCTTTGACGGACGCCTGTTCTCCTACTCCATCGTCGCGGAATCTCCGCTCCCGTTCGAGCATTACCATGCGGTGATAGAACTGGCAGATGCGCCGAATGGCGGCTGTCTGGTCAAATACGCCTGCAATTGCGACGCGAAGGGCACAAGCAGCCCCGACGAGGTGAAGGGGTTTCTCACCCCTCTGTACAACACCATCATCGATAACATCCCCAAGGTGGCATAATCGCAGGCATGACGGATCCAGGGGGTGCCCGCTGTGTCCCCGCATCCACTATTCGCGCTTCAGGCGTTCCTGAAGTGCGGCATCACCTCGCGCGCAAAGAGTTCCATCCAGCGCGTTCCTTTGGCCGGATCCATACCGGGCATCTGGGTGTCCATGATGAAATCCGTGCATTTGTAGTCCTTGCAGAAGCGCTCCATCTTGCGCGCGACCTGCTCGGGTGTGCCGATCATCATCGCATCGGCCATTGGCGAGTTTCGCCTGTCTTCGGCCCGCGTGACCGGCAGCGGTGCATCGTCCCCCACGGCGTCCTTCGCCTCGGAGAGGATGTCGTGATAAAACGCCGTCAGATGCCAGAGGTGGTGCTGGCAATCCTCTCAGGCCTGATCCTCGGTCTCCGCGCAGTAGACCATTCGTAACTGGCAGATATTGAACTGCGAGGGGCCGCAGCCCTCGGCCGCCAAGGTCTCGAGATACAGCGGCGCCGGGTCTGGTCCGAACGTCGCCATCAGATGATAGCCCATCTTCGCCGCGCGTTTCCATAGCTCGAGGATCATGGGGCAAGTGGAGCTTTGCATGCGCTGGTTTTATACTATCCTGATGGCCGCCTTCTGGCCGGTTTGGCTCGCGGCAGCGCCGGCGCCGGCGCCGGTGTTGGTGCTCACAGTCAACGGCGCGATCGGGCCCGCGACCGCCGACTACGTGCACCGCGGCATCGAACACGCGCGCACACAGGGGGCGCAATTGCTGGTGCTGCAGATGGACACCCCGGGCGGGCTGGACACCTCGATGCGCGCCATCATCAAGGATATCCTCGCCGCGCCGATGCCGGTCGCCACATTCGTCGCGCCGGGCGGCGCTCGCGCCGCCAGTGCCGGAACCTACATTTTGTATGCCAGCCACGTCGCGGCGATGGCTCCGGCTACCAATCTTGGCGCGGCGACCCCGGTGCAGATAGGCGGCGGGTCTGGAGGCGGTGCGTCGGGCGGCGGTAAGGATGGCGAGGGCAAAGACGGCGGGGACGGCAAAGCCGGCAAGGGCAGCGGGAAGGGCGGGGAGCTTTTTTCCGATACCATGACGCGCAAGCACGTGCACGATGCCGCCGCCTACATCCGCGGGCTGGCGCAGATGCGCGGACGCAATATTGAATGGGGGGAACGCGCGGTGCGCGAGGCGGTGAGCCTGTCCTCGGCTGAAGCGCTCAAGCTCAAGGTCATCGATCTAGTAGCCGAGGATGTGCCGCAATTGCTGCAGCGTCTCGATGGCCGCAAGATCGGCATCGCGGGAACCGAGCGTGTACTCGATACGGCCGGGGCCGTCGCCACTGCGTTCGAGCCCGACTGGCGCACGCGGCTACTGTCGGTGATCACCGATCCGAGCATTGCCTACATGCTGGTCCTGCTCGGCCTGTACGCCATCGCGTTCGAATTCTACAACCCCGGCATGGTGTTGCCGGGCGTGGTCGGCGCCATCTGCGTGCTGGTCGCGTTGTACGCGTTCCAGATGCTGCCCGTGAACTACGCCGGGCTCGCCCTGATTCTGCTCGGCATCGGCTTCATGGCGGGCGAGGCGTTTTTCCCCGCCTACGGCTCGCTCGGCATCGGCGGGGTGATCGCCTTCGTCGTCGGTTCGGTGATCCTGATCGACACCGATATCCCCGCCTACGGCATCCCGTACGCGCTGATCGGCGGCTTCGCCGCGACCAGCGCCGCATTCCTGATGCTGATGATCGGGGTGGTGCTCAAGGCGCGCCGCCGCCCGGTGGTGAGCGGGCGCGAGGAGCTGATCGGCTCCGCGGGTGAAGTGCTGGAAGATTTCGAGCAGGAAGGTTGGGCCCGCGTGCATAGCGAAACCTGGCGCGTGCGCGCCGCGGCGCCGCTCAAGGCCGGCCAGCGCGTGCGTATCGCGGCGATGGACGGCCTGGTGCTGGACGTCGTTCCCGAGCCCGGCCAGGGAGATGCGTGAACCAGGACGGGCGATGCCCTGTTGCATATTCCCCAATTCGGAGGAAGCTCCGATAAGGACAATCCCTCGATCAGAGTTTCCCAAGGAGGTTGAATCATGGTGCTCAGTTTCGGCTTAGGTGTGGTCATCGTCGTCGTGGCGTTGCTGGCGGCATCACTGCGTATTCTGCGCGAGTATGAGCGCGGCGTGGTGTTCCAGCTGGGACGCTTCTGGATGGTGAAGGGGCCGGGGCTGATCTTTCTGATCCCGGTGGTGCAGCAGATGGTGCGGGTGGACCTGCGCACCGTGGTGCTCGACGTGCCGCCGCAGGACGTGATCACGCGCGACAACGTCTCGGTCAAGGTGAACGCGGTGGTGTATTTCCGGGTGGTGGATCCGCAGAAGGCAATCATCCAGGTGGTCAACTTCCTCGAAGCGACCAGCCAGCTCGCCCAGACCACGCTGCGCGCGGTGCTGGGAAAACACGAGCTCGACGCGCTGCTGGCGGAGCGCGAGAAGCTCAACCTCGACATCCAGAAGACGCTCGATACCCAGACCGACGCCTGGGGCATCAAGGTCTCCACCGTCGAGATCAAACACGTGGACCTGAACGAGTCCATGGTGCGCGCGATCGCGCGCCAGGCGGAAGCCGAGCGCGAGCGCCGCGCCAAGGTGATCCACGCCGAGGGCGAACTGCAGGCGTCGGAGAAACTCCTGCAGGCGGCGCAGGTGCTGTCGCGCCAGCCCGAGGCGATGCAGTTGCGCTACCTGGCGACCTTGAGCAACATCGCCGGGGACAAGACCTCGACCATCGTGTTCCCGGTGCCGATGGACTTGATCACGCCGATGCTGGAGGCATTGAAAAAACGCGGCGCGTAAGGCGGGGCGCGCATGGGCTGGGTGCGGATCCTTCTGTGGACCGCGTCATGCATGGCGTGGGGCCTGGCGGCGCAGGCACAGGAGCAGGCGGAAAAGCTCAACCTGGAGCTGGTCGGCTATCACGACCTGCAGGGGCGCAGCGCCTATCAGCAGCTGGTGCACGCGCAGGGCGGACGCCGGATCGCCTACATCGGCCTGCATGGCGGCCGCCTGCCCAACGGGCTCACCGGCGCGCTCGAGGACAGCGGCACCGCGATCCTCGACGTGACCGATCCGCGGCGGCCGAAGCTGCTCGCGCACATCCCCGGCGCGCCCGGCGGCGGCGCGCAGATGGTGCGGGTGTGCAACGGCGCCGAGCTGCCGCGCGCCGACAAGAGCAAGGTGTACCTGCTGCGCCCCTTCGGCAACTCCGCGCAGGAAGTGTGGAATGTCACTGATCCGGCTCGGCCCGCGTTGGTAAGCACGGTGGCGAGCAAGCTCCACGGCACGCACAAGAACTGGTGGGAGCGCGACAGCGGCATAGCCTACCTGGTTTCAGGCGTCCCCGGCTGGCGCACTTCGCGCATGACCCAGATCTACGATCTCGGCAATCCGGCGAAACCCGTGTTCATCCGCAACTTCGGCCTGCCCGGCCAGCAGCCGGGCGCGACCGGGCCGGTGCCGACCGAACTGCACGGCCCGATTTCCACCGGGCCCAAAGGCAACCGCGTCTACTTTGGCTATGGCACCAACAGCGGCGGCATCCTGCAGATCGTGGACCGCGACAAGCTGCTCCGGGGCCCGAAGGAGCCCACGCCGGAAAACCTGCTCTATCCGCAGGTGGGCAGGCTGGACCTGGGACCGGATGCGGGTGCGCACACTGCGTTTCCGGTGCTCGGCATGGACGTCGCCGAATTCGCGAAGGACAAGGAGGGCCGGGCGCGCGACTTCGTCGTGATCACCAGCGAATCCCTGGCGGAGGAATGCCGCGAACCGCGGCAGATGATGCGGATGGTGGACGTGAGCGCCGAATCCAGGCCGTTCCCGGTGGCGAACTGGACCGTGCCCGAAGCGAGCGGCAATTTCTGCAGCCGCGGCGGGCGCTTCGGCACCCATTCCTCGAACGAGAGCTTCAGCGCGATCTATTACAAGCGCATCATGTTCTTCGCCCATTTCAACGCCGGGGTGCGCGCGGTGGACATCCGCAACCCGTACCAGCCGAAAGAAATCGGCTATTACATCCCGGCGGCCACAGACAGGACCGACAAGCGTTGCGTCAAGAGCGACGCCGGCGCGGAGCGCTGCAACGGCGTAATCCAGACCAACAATGTCGAAGTCGACGACCGCGGCTATATCTACATCGTCGACCGCGCCCACACCGGCATGCACATTCTCGAGCTCACCGACCCGGCGCGCGCGATCGCCGCGCCGAAGTAGATGAAGCTTGAACACGTTCGGCGTGTTGCAGCGTTCGAGTTTTTTCCACAGGTGCTGGAAACATCTTGTCCTTAACGCTGGCCGGTACCCGCGCAGGCTTCCGGCGTATCTACTTCTTTGCTTCCTTGCCGCTGTTCTTGCCGCCGTGCAGGAACGCGTCGTCCATCGGATTGAGCTTTCCGTGCTCGGGGGTATCCGTGGGTAGCGGGTCGTCTTTGGGCTTGTGATCCGTAGGCTGCCTCGGTTTGCCCGGCTTGCGATCAGGAGTCGGTGGATTTTTCACGGTTTGCGCATGCCGTTTTTGATGCATTCAAGATAACGTTGTGAGCGTTGCGGCGTCTGTGCGCTCGCAATCGGCCGGCAGGTGGCGTAGTTGTACGATCCCGTTCGGGTAAGAGGGGCATCCGTGGACTTGAGGTCCTCAACCATGACCTGCGCCGCGGCGCAAACCATTGGCGACCCGAGGGAAGAGGCGTCCAACAAATTGCAGTCGACACTTAACATTTAAGCTTCAGCAGGACTATAATGCAATTGTCTGGCGGGCCCAGACCAATATAGTGCAGGTACAGTCCTTAATCCAAGACTCAGATCGCGCAAATCCGAACTCTAAAATTTCAATTCTAAATCTCAAATCTCAATCCTCAAACTCAAATCTCAAATCTCAATCCTCAAACTCAAATCTCAATCCTCAAACTCAAATCTCAATCTTCAAGCTCAAACTCAAATCTCAAAGTCAAATCTCAAAGTCAAATCTCAATCCTAAATTAACCAAATCCTTATTTTGTATCTGAATCTCTCGGCCAAGGACATGGTTTCTGACTTTGTTGCGCTCAATCTCGAGTCGCTGTGTGATAGTGACGGAGAGAGCTCCTAAGAACTGCGGACAGTTTGAGCCCGGACATCCGCACAAATCGGAGTATTGGACATGAAAATCGTCCTTGCGGTAGAAATATGTAACGAGGTGGCAATGCGGATGTTTGTCATGATGATCTTTCTACTTCTGATGATAGTGTGATGGAAAATGGGGGGGTGGGAAACGATCCACTTCCCCATTTTCGCTAAATTGCATTAACGCATAGGGGAGGGACAAACTGTTTACGAAGGAATTCATGTATGACCTCTAAGGGAGGGACTAGGGTCGGAAATGGATCGATTACGAAAGGTTTCGACTCTGGCTCTAAACAATTCTGTATGAGGGGCAACTCCAGCCGCACTTGCCCCTCGCATCATGCGATCACCCCACGCCGGCCAGGATTCGCGCCATTTAGACGCAACCGGCACTGCAATTGGCCGAGCGCGGGCGCAACGTACTCTCAGCGCAACGCTCGGTAGCGCTAAATCAAGACCAAGTCGTCGCCAGCGGCCAGACGGGCGAAAAGCACGGGAGTGAATTTCCTACCTTTCCCTGTGATTCCTTGGTCAGGCCGCACGTCTACGTCTTCGTTGCTGCTCGGCGGCGAGGGCTTCGGAAAGCGTTTCCATTAGTTTGCGAGAGACCGCAAGGGCCAACAGCGGTGGCACCGCGTTGCCGATCTGACGAAATGAGGAATTCATCGCACCGGCAAACTTGAATCCGTCCGGAAACGACTGGAGTCGTGCCGCCTCTCTGACAGAAATCATTCTCTTCTGCCGCCCGTCGTAGTGAATGTGCGAATACGTGTCCTTCCCGAGGTGTGCCGTCAGGGTGCGAGACGGGGCGTCTGGATCAAGCTTCCACCACTTGTTGGGAAATTTGCTCACGTCATAGGGTGGAACCGTTTCCCCGGCTAGTTCCGCATATCTCAGCGACGTTGGCCTCGGCCGGCGATTTTCGGACAGGAGCTTCTCTTCCAACAGTTCGTGCGCGATCGTCAGCGCCACTGGATAGTCGCTACCTCTTGGCATGCGCCCAAATATCGGGAAATCGCGCGGAGTAAGTCGAATTGCATTTCCATCAACCTCATCGCCAGCCTCAAACCCAGTCCATAATCGCATTAAACGCGCGTACGGCGAAGGATGGCGATCGTGACGGTAGGGAAACTTGTCGGATATTTTGCGACGTCGAATGATAGCTGGGTCACGTAAATGTTCGGAAATAAATGGCAGATCGGAGAGTGCTGCTTCCGTGGATACGGCGGAGAAGAGATCACCAATTGGTTCAGGTATAGGCGCAAAGTGCGATGCACCGACCTTCACATGTTTGAGTGCCACACTACGACTGCTTTCGTAGCCTGGGGGAAGGTCTAGAATGTGAGTCGGTTCTGGAAATCCTGGGGTAACTCCCAAAGAGGCGTCCACTGCGATCAGAAACAGTCTTTCGCGGAGCTGCGGTACACCGTAGAACGCCGCGTTTAACAACGTGTAACGAGACACATAACCCAGTTCATCCAGAGTTTCAGAAATTTCCTCAGGAATATTGTGACCACCGAAGTTCAGAATGTCGGGCACATTTTCAATGATGATGGCAAGTGGTCTTGTTCGCTCCACAATCCGTAAAAAGCGACGATAAAGCGCGGCGCGGGGATCGTTTTTGAACGCCTGTTTATCGCCGGTCACCGATCGCAGCTTCGACCGACCGATGCGCGCGAAAGCTTGACAAGGAAGGCCCGCGGCGAGGATATCGAAGGCCTCTGACACACTTGTCTTCAGATCGAAGTCTTTTACGACTGTATCCAGAGAGCAGGACACCATGTCGCGCGGTTTCGACCATGTCTTCTGAAGCTGAGGGCTTTCAGGTGCGAAATTCAACGCATAGGTCGCGGCGGCGTCGGGATCGAATTCGACATGAGCAGCCAATTCGAAACCTGCCGTCTTGAGGCCGAGTGACTGCCCTCCGCAGCCTGAGCAGAATTCAAGGGTACGCGCAGGCCGCCCCGAAAGAAGCCGGGTGATCTTCATGTCGCGGATTCGTGCATCGTGAGCCAATTGCGGTCCTTCCTTCAAGCGTGCTTTTTAGTGTTTTTCAGGTATGCCAGAAGGCGACGTGTCAGCGCGGATATATCATCCGTTTGGCATTCCCAGATGACCAGTACGTCCCAACCATGTCCCCGAAGCATTCTTAATGCGTTTTGATCACGAGCGACATTCGCGGAGAATTTCTTCCGCCAGAATACCCAATGGGACTTCGGACAATAGGCATAGCGACACCCCGGGTGCCTGTGCCAGAAACAGCCGTGCACAAAGACGGTTTTTCTCAGCCGAGGAAAGACGAGATCTGGAGCACCCGGAAGATCCCGCCTATGCAAGCGGAAACGATATCCCAACGCGTGCGCGACTCGGCGTACCGCAAGCTCGGGTTTCGTGTCTTTGCCGCGAATCCGAGACATCAGGGCAGACCGCTGATCCGGCGTGAGGATGTCCATGACGTTCTAGACCGGCATCTGCACGATGGCGGGCCGAGACGAATAGCCGCTTTCGTGTGAGATCAGATGCATGAGCAATTGTTCGCGAATTCGATATCGGACATTCCAATCCACACACGCGCCAGGCAGCACCTCCCGTCCGAATCGCACGTTTACATAGAGCCTGAACGGTTCGGTGATGCCATCCATCACGAATATTGGCGACGTCCATACTGAGTCCGGTGGCTTGATTCTGCGACCCTGACGGTCCTCCATTCGTGCAGCTGTTTCCGGTACTTCTATTCCAAGTAAATACTTGAGTGGACCGCTTCGATTTTGTGCATAGTCGCAGGCGGCACCGACTCGGACAAGACAAGGGCGGCATTGCGCACGGCCGGCGCCCTCAATCTTGAGTTCGTGTCCAAGAAACTGATCAATCGTAAAGCCAATCGTATTACTGACTTCTGGGTCGGTCCACGCGGTAGGGTAGTCAACTACGGTTCCCCAATCTGTCGGGCGTATTGTTTCCGGCCCCGGGATCGCAATGTGAAGCATTCGGTTGATTTGGCCCGCCTCCTCTTCAGTCGAATTTCCGAGGGCACTGTCAGAGTGGCGCGTCACAGCATTCGACCAACGATCCGATACCTCAGCCGTGGGGTGCTGATTTATTATGCGGTCGGCAAGAATTGGGGCGAGAGCCGTTGTAATTGCGGCGCGGGGATCAATGGCAACATTCGACGGTCCTACCGCCTCGCGGGCGAGTCGGCTGAGAATGGTGTCGAGTGCAGATGGAAATGTGGCCGTCGATCTTTGATTTGAAGGCACCAATGCGAGGAGTGTGGATAGCGTAGCTCCAGCCGCAGCCAGAACGTCCAGTTCCCAACTCAGCAAAGCTGCCAGCTGAGCGTTTGAGCTTATGGCCCCCTCTACAGCTTGACGCAGTTGTCCCGGATTGACTGCCGCCCCAGTTTCAACATTGATAAATCTCTCCTTCTCCAGACAGCGGATGGCCAGGGGTTTCGCATGTGGTTTCTGCGGGTCCAGATTGAGATCCAGGTACTCAATAAGCTCGTTCTGCAGGTGTGGATTCGCCGTCCAGATCACAAGAACGAATGGGCCACCGTGTGGGCTGATGTTGTTCTCGAGAATAGCTGCGATCTGCGCGTAGTGGCGCCGATAATCAGTTCCCAATGCACCTCCAATCAGGTGCAAGTCGAGAAAAAGAACTCGCACGCCACGGAAATGCGCGGGATCCAGCTCTGCGGCGGGGTCGTAATGAATTCCAATGCAAGGCGAGCCCAATTTCTGAAAAGTGTCCAGAATCGCGTTTAGATGGGTGAGCTCGTCATCCACAACGACAAATCGGGGTGGCGTAAACATCATCTTCTCCCGGCTTTCGGGAACACCATCGCGAGAACGGCTCCGTCAAATTCATCCGGCACCTGAGCGTCGCCAGCTTCGGGGAAGGCGAGTCGGCCGCCATTCAATTCCATCGCCATGTTGGTGTAGTAAAGTCCAACCCCCATTCCATCCGGCCGCCGGCTGAAGAACGGGCGAATCAGGCGCTGCGGATCGTCCTGTAGACCCGGACCATTGTCTGCAACGATGATCGCCGGGCCTTCGGCGAACTCTTTGTCGATGTTGATGTATATCGCGCGATTTTCCGCGTCCTTCATGCCATCCGGCCATCGCACTCGGAGCCAGTAAAACGCATTGTCCAGTAGATTGTTTAACGCGCCGAGCATCAGCCCGAATGCAAAGGTCACCTCAACATCCGCGACATTGTCCTCCAGCGCGGGGCAGACAAGGCGCACATGATGATTTCTGAATCGTACTCGATTGATGTCCCGCACACGGCGTATGAGATGCTTAAAACTGTTGAGCTTACGATCGCCTTTGCGTAGAAGCTCTGTGAAACTGTCAAGAACGCCGACAAGTTCGCGAGCCTGGCCCTGAATAGAATCCTGTTTTGCACCGGCAATGATGGCGTCATGCAGAATACGAACACCTCGTTCAATCTCGTGGAACACAACTGCAAGGCCGACACCAGATAAGCCGGCGCGCAACATGTTGTCGCGCATATCGTTGTAGTTCTTCTCGACTCTGTCGATCAGCGGGTCGACTTCCTTTGACAAATGGTGCTTTCGGACTACGGCGCGCAACTTCTGCAATGGCTCGATGATCTGCACGTTTTCAATATCGTGACCCTTGTCAGTCAACGCGCGAATCTTGTCTTTATCTATTTTTCGTTCGATCTGAAGCACAGCAAGGGCACCGAGGACAATCTGTTTCAAGCGACGATAGGCATCGTTTTCGACAAATCCCTCCCGATTGGTTTTTTCAGTCAGGCCTTTGCTCTCTTCCAGCGACAAATCAACAGCGCTCACGACGATGTTTCGGCTGATATTTCGGGTAGGCGTGTTTACACGGCGAAGATCCAGACCTAGCCAGTCATCCCCGGGTTCGCCGTAGTTATAAACTCTGATGCCATCTCGATAGACACGGACGCCACCGTTTTCATCAAGAAAATTCTCGACTAGCTCACTATCACCGAGTTTTGTCAGAATTATTCGGTCTCGGTCGAACACGTAGAATTTGCCGCTTACCGGGCCGATTGCTTCGCCCAAGGCTGCGTCTGCGACAACTCGCTTCGGGCGTGAAGTCTTTTTTCCTTGATCGATCCCGAACATGTCGATGTCACGCTCTGGGGCAATGAGTAGGGGCTTCGGGTTCGTTGATTCGCTGGTTACGCGTCTTGGGGCCAGCTTGATGCCGGCGACTCCCCTGAATTCATAGTCCCACTCGAATAAACCATTTTCAAACTTGAACTCAAAATACCAGGGAGCGCGATCAAGCAGTATGTTGACATCCGGGATACCAGATACCCATTCTGGATGCTGGGGTACCTGGAGGATAGCCTCGAAACGATCGGACCGATCTGAGAAGGGGGTTGAAATCGACGTGATCTGCCGTAGCAGCCGTCGCACCTCGCCGCGAGACCATACTGTTTCCCTGAGTCGGCCAATCGTCAGCGTTGTTCCAGTTCGTTCGCCGAGAAAAACCTCTGGTTGCCTGGTGTTTACCAGTACATCCGCATCGGACAGGAATGGCTTGCTGATGAGTTCATCCCAGTTGATAATCACCACGCACTCTGCACTGTCCTTGGCGCGAGTAATCAGTTCAATACGTTCTCCGAGCTTGTGGACAGCAAAACGACCAACTCCCTTCTCGCCAAGAGGCAGACGATTGCGCCCCGTCCTGCGAAGTTCCCTGCGCTGAATCTCCCGATGGTCATGGGCTGGCACAAGCCAAATGTCTCGGATCGTCTCGATCGTCATCCCATCACCATCGTCCTCTACGACAATATGGGCATTGGCTGTGTGTATATCCTTCAGGGTGACAGTGACATTTTGTGCGTCTGCGTCATAGGCGTTCTTTACCAGTTCAAATACCGCCAAGCGTGGAGTGCCGATGAGTTGATCACCCAGGAGCTGAAGCAGGCGTGCCCGCGGCCGAAACGGTAGTCGGACTTCTTGGGTGCTCACGCCAAGCTCGATCCAAGCTTGGTCATGATCGCGTTTTCCGCTTATCGCAGAGATCTTCGTCGGCGACCTGAAAGCCGATTGCTTGAAGCGCCGTCAGAATAATCGTTCGCTGCGTCGTCCCTTCCTCCGCCGCCCGAACGCTTACCGCCCGCTTAATCCGTGCGGGCACCATCACTTGCAGAGCTACGTCTCTACTCGCTGGCCTTTCCTTCTTGCCGGTTGAACTCGTGACTCGCCGCACCGAGTTTGGGAGCATTGATCGAACTCCATTGGTCATACTTCATGATATTCGCAAATTCGCATCTTGTGCCACATTTATCAATTCGCGGCGGCCACAGGCAAGACCGACAAGCGTTGCGTCAGGACCGACGCCGGAGTGGAGCGCTGCAACAGCGTAATCCAGACCAAGAATATGGAAGTCGACGACCGCGGCTATATCTACGTCGTCGACCGCGCCCACACCGGCATGCACATTCTCGAGCTCACCGGGCCGGCGCGCGCGATCGCCGCGCTGAAGTAGATGAGACTTAAATTTCCCATCTATTAGCGCAGTGCGAGGGGCAAGTGCAGCCGCACCTAACCCACCGCTCGGTTTGCGCGTTATAGGTCTGAGACCGCTCGCGGACTGCGCCGACGCGGTAATGGTCGCCATATGGAGGGTTTTTTGCCATGATACTTGTCCTAAGTAATTGAAAAATTATTGGAAAGAGCTTGACGATGGACTTTCCATAGGCTAAAGTTTACAAAATACTAGAAGTTTTGTCAAGTTTGTACACTATAGGAGAAATCATGATAGGAGCGCGAATCAATCAGGCACGGAAAGCAGCCGGACTGTCCTTACGCGCACTTGCCGAAAAAGCCCGCATCTCGGCAATGGCTATATCGAAGTATGAAACCGGAAAGTCAACACCTTCTTCCGGCGTTTTGTTGTCACTGGCCAAAGCACTCGATGTGCGTACGGAGTATTTTTTTCGGCCAATTAAAGTTGAACTACGGGAAGTTGAATACCGCAAACTTTTCAAGCTTCCTGCGAAAGTGCTGCAACAAATCGAGGGCGATGTTTTAGAGCAAATCGAGCGTTTTCTGGAATTGGAGCGGTATTTTCCTAAAGGGCCATTGCAAGAATTCAAGCTGCCTGAAAATCTGCCTGCCAAGATTTCAAGTTATGCAGAGATCGAGGAGGTTGCATCTAAGTTGCGCCGGGATTGGAATCTGGGCGGCGATCCGATACCTGTGCTGACAGACATGCTCGAGGAGCGTGGCGTCAAAGTTTTCCAGTCCCAAGCGTTCCATGGCGATGCATTCGACGGTATGGCGGCATTAGTCAATGGCATTCCCGTGATCGTGGTGGGTAGCGGCTGGCCAGGGGATCGACAGCGCTTCACGCTTGCACACGAGCTGGGGCATCTGATTCTTAAGGGGCGACTCGCGACGGACGTTGAAGAGGAAATCGCCGCGAATCGCTTTGCCGGGGCGTTTTTAGTACCCGATTCGGAAGTCCGCAAAGAACTTGGTGAACGCCGTACCTGGCTTGAGCCCAAGGAACTTGCTGTGTTAAAGAAATCTTACGGGTTGAGCATGGGTGGCTGGATGCATCGCGCGAAGGATTTGGGAATTCTCACCGACGCGCATTACCTTGAGATGGTCAAGTTTTTCCGCGCCCGCGGTTGGCACAAGAAAGAGCCGGGAGAACCGTTTCCAGCCGAGCAGCCGCAACTGTTCGAACAATTAGTCTTCCATGCACTGGCTGAAGATCTCATTGGCGAATCGAAAGCGGCAGAGCTGTTACGCGTATCGTTAATCAAGTTCCAAGCTATGCGGAATATGGGGCATGCCCGGACAACTGCTGGTCACTGATGCAAACGTCCTGATCGATATGGACGCTGGTGGGTTGCTCAAAGCGATGTTTAAGCTCGACTACAGCTTCGCTGTCCCTGACATCCTGTTTGAAGAAGAACTCAAAGCACAACATCCGGAATTACCTCATTTGGGTTTAAAGGTTCTGGAGCTCAACGAGGAAGCGGTAAAGTATGCAGAACAGCTTGCCATCGAATACGAGCAGACCGGCGTTAGTCGCAATGATCTAATCACATTGGCGCTTGCCAGTCAGGAGGCATGTCCCTTGCTGACAGGCGATTCGCGGCTTCGGCAGGTTTGTGACGTGGAGAAAGTGGATGTTCATGGGGCGCTTTGGTTAGTCGGTCAAATGATAGAGCGGAAAGTAATCGGACTTGCCGCCGCCCGCAGGGCTTACCGCACTATGCGCGAGGTGGGCCGGCGCCTACCGTGGGATGAAGTAGATAAACAACTCGAATCGTTCCGTAAGTAAGTTCGCAAGAATAACGTAATATTGTTATGAAAATGGCTAACAATAACGACAAGGCGGAAAGGGTAAAGTGGAGCGAGTAAGAATATCAGGAAAAGATCTCGGCGCGCTCGCGCTGGGGACGTCTTGCCCGCGCTGCTTCTGGATTAGCCGCAAGGCACCGGCAGGACTGCCGTACCAGATATTCCCCGGCATCTTCAGTTCGATCGATTCCTACACCAAGAAGATCGTGCATGGCTGGTTCGACCGCAAGGGTGCCGCGCCGTCGTGGCTGACCGAACTCGGGCCGATTCGGGGCTATGTCGATCCGCCGCATTTCTCGAAGTTCCAGACGATCGACGAATCGACGAACATCCTGCTCACGGGTGCGCCGGACGCGATATTCGTGTGCGATGATGGATCGTACCTGATCGGCGATTACAAGACCGCGCGTTTCACCAAAAACCAGGACTCGTTGTTGCCGATGTACGAAGTGCAGCTCAATTCGTATGCGCTGATCGCGGAAGCTGTCGGCATATCACCAGTCTCGGCGATTGCACTGATCTATGCCGAACCACGGACTGAGCAGACCGACGCCGACCGCGAAGCGAATCACGATGACGTTGGCTTCTCGATGGGGTTCGCGGCCAAGATAAAACCGCTCGACTTGAATCCCGGCATGATCCACCCACTGCTCGAGCGCACGCGCGAAATCCTCGACATGCCAAAGCCGCCGCCTGCGTGCGGCGGCTGCAAGGAATGCGCGAAGCTCGACGGTCTGATCGGCTTGATCGAAGGTCGGGGAGCGAATCGGCAGTAAAATACGAAGGCGGAACCCGGCAGTTTCCGTGACTTGCGGTTCGCGCTTCGGAGGGGCTTAGCGTACTGGAACCAGTACAAAAACCACCCGCGACGCCCCATCGGCTATTACATACCGGCGGCCAACGGGAACACGGCCAAACGCTGGGTCAACACCGCCGGCGTTGAGCGCTGCAACGGCGTAATCCAGACCATCAATGTCGAAGTCGACGACCGTGGCTATATCTACATCGTCGACCGTGCCCACACCGGCATGCACATCCTCGAGCTCGCCGGCCCGGTGCGCGCGATCGCTGCGCTGAAGTAGATGAAACTCAAACACCTTCGGCGTCTTGCAGCGCTCGAGTTCTTTCTTCAGGTGCTCAGAACATCTTGTCCTTGGCTTTAGGCGTGGCCGGCATTGCAATCGGCCGAGCGCAGGCGCAATATATTCTCAGCGCAATGCCCGGCAGCGCTGAATCGGCGCCAAACCGACGCCAGCGGCCAGACGCGCGAAAAGAGCAGGATTGAATTTCCTATCGTTTGTGCACATACGTCGTTTCTTCATTGAGGAGTCAAGCATGCCCAGCGCCCTGTTTTCCCCCATCACCCTGCGCGGCCTGACGCTGCCGAACCGTGTCGCGATATCCCCCATGTGCCAATACAATTCCGACAACGGCTGCGCAACCGACTGGCACCTCATGCACCTCGGATCGTTTTCTCTCGGCGCAGGCGCACTGGTGATGACGGAAATGACCAACGTCAACCCCGTCGGCCGCATTTCCGCCAAGTGCGCGGGCATGTATTCCGACGAGAACGAGGCGGCGATGAAGCGGGTGATCGATTTTTGCCGCAAGTACGGCGTGGCCAAGCTCGGGATCCAGCTCGCCCACGCCGGCCGCAAAGGCTCGACGCAAACGCCCGCGCAGGGCGCCAAGCCGCTCAAACCCGACGAAGGAGGGTGGAAAACCCAGGCCCCTTCCGCGCTGCCCTTCGCCCCCGACTGGCCGGTGCCCGAGGCCCTCACCAAACAGGGAATCAAGGAACTCCTCGCCCAGTGGATCGCCGCAGCGAAGCGCGCCGAGCGCATCGGCTACGATCTGATCGAGATTCACGGCGGCCACGGCTATCTGGTGCACCAGTTCTTGTCGCCTCTGAGCAATCAGCGCACGGATGAATATGGCGGCAGCCTGGAAAACCGCATGCGCTTTCCGCTTGAGCTCTTCGCTGCGATGCGCGCCGCCTGGCCCGCGGACAAGCCGATGGGCATGCGTGTGTCGGCGACCGACTGGGTGGACGGCGGCTGGACACCGGAGGAAACCGTGGTGCTGGCGCGCGAACTGAAAAAACTGGGCTGCGACTACCTCGATGTGTCCTCCGGCGGACTCGACCCGCGCCAGAAGATTCCGCTCGCACCCGGCTACCAGGCGCCGTTCGCCGAAAAGGTGCGCAAGGAAACCGGCCTCCCGACCATGTCGGTGGGACTGATCACCGAGCCGAAGCAGGCTGAAGAAATCATCGCCTCCGGCAAAGCCGACATGATCGCAATCGCGCGCGGCGCCATGTGGGATCCGCGCTGGGCCTGGCATGCCGCCGAGGCGCTCGGCGCCGAGACCCCTTATGCGCCCAAGACCATGCCCTGCCATCCGTCGCTGCGGCCGCAGGTGTTCCCAAATCGCCAGAAACCGGCATGACCCGGCCGCTCACGTATCGCCTTCCAAGGCGACGCGCGATTGACGGCGGCGTGCGCAGCGCCGCCCCGCCGATCCCCTACGCGCCAAGGAGCTTCCGATGACCGGCGCCGAACCTCTTGCTGTTGCCTATCTTGCAGCGCCCGCCCGGATGCGCTCAAGTCTTCAGCCGGTAGCCGGTCCTGAAGATCCACCACACCGCCGTGAGGCAAACGGCCATAAAGACGAGGGTCATGCCCACGCTGACGCCCACGCCGACGTCGGCGATGCCGTAGAAGCTCCAGCGGAAGCCGCTGATCAGGTACACCACGGGGTTGAACAGCGTGATCTTCTGCCACACCGGTGGCAGCATGCTGATCGAGTAGAAGCTGCCGCCGAGGAAAGTCAGCGGCGTGACGATCATGAGCGGCACGATCTGTAATTTCTCGAAGCCGTCCGCCCAAACGCCGATGATGAAGCCGAACAGGCTGAAGGTCACGGCGGTGAGCGCAAGAAAGCAGAGCATCCACAGTGGATGCTCGATGTGGTAATCGACGAACAGGCGTGCTGTGGCGAGTATCAGCGCGCCCAAGATGACCGACTTTGTGGCCGCGGCGCCGACGTAGCCGATGACTACCTCGATGAAGGACACCGGCGCGGAGAGCAGCTCGTAAATCGTGCCCGACCACTTCGGCATGTAGATGCCGAAGGAGGCGTTGGAGATGCTCTCGTTCAACAGCGCCAGCATGATCAGGCCGGGAATGATGAAGGCGCCATAGCTGACGCCGTCGATTTCCCCCATGCGCGATCCGATCGCCGCGCCGAACACCACGAAGTAGAGCGAGGTGGAGAGCACCGGCGAGGCGATGCTCTGCATCAGCGTGCGAAAGGTGCGCGCCATTTCGAAGTAGTAGATGGCGCGGATGCCGTGGATGTTCATGGTTGTGCCCTCACCAGACTGACGAAGATGTCCTCCAGCGAGCTTTCGCTCGACTGCAGGTCCTTGAATTCGATGCCGTGCTCGCCGAGCATGCGCAGCAGCGCCTCGATCCCTGTCTCTTCGGCCTGGGTGTCGAAGGTGTAGACCAGCTCCTTGCCGCCGGCCGAGAGCTCGAGCGCGCGTCCGGCGAGGTCGTCGGGAATGCGCGCTAGCGGACTCTTCAGCTGCAGCGTCAGCTGCTTCTTGCCTAGCTTTTGCATCAGCACGGCCTTGTCCTCCACCACGATCAGCTCGCCTTTGCTGATCACCCCGATGCGATCGGCCATCTGCTCGGCCTCCTCGATGTAGTGCGTGGTAAGGATGATGGTCACGCCGCTTGCCCGGAGGCCCCTCACCATCTCCCACATGTCGCGGCGCAGCTCCACGTCGACGCCGGCGCTGGGTTCGTCGAGGAACAGGATCTGCGGTTCGTGCGACAGGGCCTTGGCGATCATCACCCGGCGCTTCATGCCGCCCGAGAGCGTCATGATCCTCGAGTCCTTCTTGTCCCACAGCGAGAGCTCGCGCAGCAGCTTCTCGCACAAGGCGGTGTTGCGCGGCTTGCCGAACAGGCCGCGGCTGAAGTTCACGGTGGCCCATACGCTTTCGAAGGCGTCGGTGCTCAGCTCCTGCGGCACCAGGCCGATTTTGGATCTTGCGGCGCGGTAGTCGGACACGATGTCGTGGCCGTCGGCGAGGACGGTGCCGCTGGTCGGATTGACGATCCCGCAAATCACGTTGATCAGCGTCGTCTTGCCGGCGCCGTTCGGGCCGAGGAGGGCGAAGATTTCGCCGCGGCGGATCTCGAGGTCGATGCTCTTGAGCGCGTGGAAGCCGGAGGCGTAGGTCTTGGTGAGATTTTTTACTGAGATAATCGGCGGCACGCGATGTCCTTGCGATAGCGGTGGCCGTGATTATATTTGATCCTTAGAAATTGACCGGAGAGTCAATATTGGCGCGGGCCTCTGGCCTCTGGCAGATTCACCTGTGAACTTCTGCAGCGTACCGTCGGCCATGCGTTTTTTCCGGATAGTCAAACCCCATCGAAACTGCGTCCTTTGCGACGGAAGCCGCCAGCAGATGCTTCGCCGCAGCGCGCGGCAAGCATCGATCCGATGACGGATTATTTTTTCCAGCTGGTCATGTCGTCGACCTTGACATCGTACTTCGCCATCTTCGCGACGGCATCCTTCTGGGCGCCGACCTCGATGCTCTGAAACGCCTCGGCCAGTTTGTAGCAGAACTTGGCCAGGTCCACGGGGTTGGGCTTGGTCTGCTCGGTGCTGAGCATGACGCGGCCGACCAATTCGACATAAATCCGGGTCGCGAGTTCTCTTACCGATGTGGACTCAGAGCCGGGAGGGTTAGCAGGGGAAGTCATCGGGTTCGCCTTTGAATTTGCCAAGAATAGACATTATGCCGCATAAGGCGCCGGACGGTTTCCCAGGCCGCGACCGTCGAGCTGGATTACTCGACCACGGCTGCGCTCGGCCGGCCGAACGGCGGCCGGGCGAGCCAGATCACCGGTATCATGGCGATCAGCAGGCAGCCGGAAAGCCAGAAAACGTCGTTGGTGGCGAGCATGTTGGCCTGTCCGGCGAGTAGCCGGTCAAGCACTGCATTGATCTGATCGGGCGGCATGCCGGTGGCGCCCAGGCGAGCGGAGAACTCGGTGGTCTGCGGCGCATAGATGCTGATGTGCTCGCTGAGCTGCGCGCGGTGCACCGATTCGCGCCGGGTCCACAACGCGACCGAGAGCGAGGTGCCGAAGCTGCCGAACATGGTGCGCAGGAAGTTCTGCGTCCCGGTCGCGGAGGCCATGCGCTCCGGCGCGATGCCGCCGACGTTGATGCTCATCAGCGGCGCGAAAAACATGGATACGGCCACGCCTTGCAGCAACTGCGGCAAGGCGATGGTGACGAAGTCCACGCCGGTGGTGAACTGCGCGCGCCAGAAGAAGCACGCGGCGAACACGATGAAGGCTGCGGTGGCGAAGCGGCGCGGGTCGGTGTGCTGCAGGTTGCGGCCGACCAGCGGCGCCAGCAATATGGCGAAGATGCCGACGGGCGCGAGGGCATAACCCGCCCACTGCGCGGTATAGCCCATCTGCGTCTGCAGCCATAGCGACTGGATCACCATGCTGCCGAGGAACAGGCCGTAGGCGAGGCTGAGCGCGAGCGCGCTCATGCCGAAGTTGCGATGCCGGAACAGTTCCAGGTCCACGATCGGATGCGAATCGGTGAGTTCCCATACCAGGAACAGACTGAAGCTCACCACAACGATCACCGCCAGCGCCACGATGAAATTCGAATTCAGCCAGTCGAGCTCGTTGCCCTTGTCCAGCAGCACCTGCAGGCAGCCGACCCAGATCACCAGCAGCGCCAGCCCGATGCCGTCGAGCGGGCGCCGGCGCAGCGGCGTCTCGCGGTCCTTGAGCAGTTGCCAGGTGCCGAATGCAGCGATCGTGCCTATGGGCAGGTTGATGAAAAAAATCCACGACCAATGCGCGTTGTCGGTGATCCAGCCCCCCAGCAGCGGACCGACGATCGGCGCCACGGTGACAGTCATGCCCCAGATGGCGAGCGCCATGCCGCGCTTCTCCGGCGGGTAATTGCCCAGCAGCAGCGATTGCGACAGCGGCACCATGAAGCCCGCCATCGCCCCCTGCAGCACACGCGCGGTGATCAGCATGGGCAGGGTCCAGGACAGCCCGCACACCAACGAGGCGAGGGTAAACAGCGCCGTCGCGAGCGTGAACATCCGCGCCTGGCCGTAGCGGTCGGAGAGCCAGCCGGTGAGCGGCACCGTGATGGCGTTGGCGACCGCGTAGGAAGTGATGACCCAGGCGCCCTGGCTGGTCGCCGCGCCCAGATCTCCGGTGATCGCCGGCAAGGAGACGTTAGCGATGGTCAGATCGAGCACCTGCATGAACGTGGCCATCGCCAGCAGCAGCGTCAGCAGTACCGGCGTTCGATGCGCGGCGGCAGGCGCTGTGCTCGGCAGGGCGCGCGCGGTAGCCACAGGACTTTAGTGCGCGCCGGACTTAGGCTGAGGGGATTCGGCTGTGTCCTTCGCCAGCCGGCGCGTGGCGCGGGCATCACCGCCGTTCGCCTTGATGACTGCGGCCACGCGCTGATCGGCGAGCTCGGCGAGCGAAGCGTACGCCTTAGTCTGGTAGGCGGGCGTGGTGCGCGCGTCCCTGGGCCGAAGCTCGCCCGAGCGCTCGTGCGTGTCGACTTCGACCTCCATCGACAGGCCGATCTGCAGCGGGTGCTGCGCCAACTCGGCCGGATCGAGCGCGATGCGCACCGGTACGCGCTGCACCACCTTGATCCAGTTGCCGGTCGCGTTCTGCGGCGGCAGCAGGGCGAAGGCGCCGCCGGTGCCGGCGCCGAATCCGGCCACCCGCCCGTGGAATTCGACTGCGCTGCCGTAGATGTCGGCGAAGAGTTTCACCGCCTGCCCGGGGCGCAGATTGAGAAGCTGCCTTTCCTTGAAATTCGCATCCACCCATACCTGGTCGAGCGGAATCACTGCCATGAGCGGCGTGCCCGGGCCGACGCGTTGTCCGACCTGCACGCTGCGCTTGGCCACGATGCCGGAGACGGGGGCCGGCAGCGCGGTGCGCGCATAGGCCAGATACGCTTCGCGCACCCGCGCCGCGGCGCTTTGCACGTCAGGATGGGTTTCCACGGTGGTGCGGTCGATGAGCGTCCAATGCGCGGCGAGTTGCTGCCTGGCCGCATCCAGCGCAGCTTGGGTGCTCATTACCGCATCGCGCGCGTGGTGCAGCTCCTCGGCGGGCAGCGCGCCGCTGGCCGCCAGCGGCGCGCGCCGCGCGAGGTCGGCGCGGGTGCGCGCGAGCTCGGCTTCGCGCAGCGCCACGTTCGCCTCGATTTCGCCGGTCGTGGCCATGAGATTCCTCACCTGGCGCACACTCCGCGCGAGCGCAGCCTCGGCCTGATCGAGGGCGACGCGGGAATCAGCCTGGTCGAGTTCGACCAGCGTCTGGCCCGCCTTGACGTAATCGGTGTCGTCAGCGCCGATGGCGAGCACGGTACCGGACACCTGCGGCGTGATCTGCACCAGGTTGCCGACGACGTAGGCATCGTCGGTGGTCTCGGCGTAGCGGGCGACGAGGGCCCAGTAGATGGCGTAGCCGATGCCCGCTGCGAGGACCAGGCCGATCAGGAGCGAAAGCAGCAGCGCGCGCCGCCCGTTCGGCGGCTTGGCGATGGCTTTATCGTTGTCGTTCATTCAGTGACCCGTCTTCTTGCCGAATCAGGACGCGCCCGCGGCGCTCGCGTCCTCGAAGCCGCCGCCGAGCGCGCGGATGAGATTGATGGAAAGTTCCAGTTCGTGTGCGCGCAGATTCGCCTGCAAACTCTGCTGCTCGAGCAGCGGCGCCTCGGCCGCGAGCACCTGCAGGTAACTGTCGATGCCGGCGCGGTAGCGCGCGAGCGCGAGCTGGTAGCCTTGCCGTGCGGTTGCGAGCCCACTGTCGAGCTGGACGCGCTGCGCATCGACCGAACGCAGGGACGCCAGCTGATCCACCACTTCGCGCAGGGCTTCGATGAGTGTCTGGTTATACTGCTCGAGTGCAAGGTCGTAGTCGGCGTCCTTCGCGGCGAGATTGCCGCGCAGGCGCCCGCCGTCGAACAGGGGCAGCCGCAGCGCCGGGCCGAACGCCGGAATCCCGCTGCCGGTCGTCAGGAGCTTGGAGAAGGTGATGCTTTGCACGCCGACGAGCGCGCTGAGATTGACGTTGGGGTAGAACTGCCCCTTGGCCGCCTCGATGTCGCGGCGCGCGGCCTCGACGCGCCAGCGCTGCGCCACCACGTCCGGCCTCCTGCCCAGAAGGTCGGACGGCAGCGCCGAAGGCAGCGCAGGCAACTCACCTTGCATGCGCGGGCGCACGATGGCGAGGCCGCGGTCGGGACCCTGGCCGAGCAGCGCCGCGAGCAGGTTGCGCCCCAGCGCGATTTCCTCCTCCTGCTGGGCGATGCGCAGTCGCGCGGCCGGGATCGACATTTCGGCCTGCTTCAGCTCGACCTCCGAGTCGAGTCCCGCGGTTACGCGCTGGCGGATGAGATCGAAAATCGCCTGGCGCTGTGCCAGCGTGGTCTGCGCGAGCTCGAGCTGCTCGAAGCTGCGCCCGAGCTGCGCGTACGCGCGCGCGACGCCGGCCGAGAGCAGCAGCCGCATGGCATACGCGTCCACCTCGGCCGCCCGGACCTGTCCGAGCGCCGCATCATACGCTGCACGATTGCGGCCCCACAGGTCGAACTCGTAGCCGAAGCTCACGGCAAGCTGGGTCTGCGTGCGCCACGAACCGGCCAGAGGCGGCGGGAAGATGCCGTTGCTGGAGTAGCGCTGGCGCGTGACGTCGGCGCCGGCGCTCACCTGCGGCGCCAGCGCCGCGCCGGAACTTGCCGCGAGCGCGACCGCCTTGTCGATCCGCGCCCGCGCGCTGCCCACGCCCGGGTTGCCCGCGAGCGCTTCGGCGATCAGCGCATCGAGTTGTGGATCGCCGAAGCGTTGCCACCATGCGGCCGTGGGCCAGGCGGCGGGCGAGAGCCTCGCGCCGGCGAGCGAGCGGCTCGCCGCCAAAGCGGCAGCGTCGGTGCCGACGGCCTTCGGCGCGAGCCCGTCGAAACTGGCACAGCCGCCGGCGAGCAGGGCGCCGAGCAGGGCGGCGAGGGGAGCGCGGAGTGAGGCTTGCAGCATGTGGGGACCTCTATGAATTGTCATTCTGAGGCCCCTCGACTACGCTCGGGGCAGGCTCCGGCCGAAGAATCTGCTTCTTGCTCCCTTCGAAAAGCAGATTCTTCGCTTCGCTCAGAAGGACTAAATCGGCATTACTACAGATGCCCATGTCTCTTCTGTGCCGGGTAAGCATCACGCGTTGGCGACCATGCGCTTGAGCAGATGTTCGAGCTGGCGCACGTCGCTCTTGGAAAATCCGTGTAGCAGGCGGTTGAACACTTCCACCAGCGCTTCGAGAATCCTGGGGTAGAGCCGCTTGCCTTCGGCCGTCAGTTCCAGGCGCACCGTCCTGCGATCGCCCTTGGCGCGCACGCGCCGCAGCACGCCCTTTTTCTGCAGCCGGTCGAGCAGCCGCGTCATCGCACCGGGATCGTAGATCAGGATCTTGCACAACTCGGCCGCGGTGGAAGCGGCGGCGTCGCCGAGCAGCATGACCACGATCCATTGCGCATGGCTGATGTCCAGCGGGGCGAGCTTCCGGTCGATCGCTTCGACGATAGTCCTGCGGGCGCCGCCAATGGAGGCGCCGACTCCTTGGCTGGGGCGGAAGGTCTCGATGGCGTAGATTGGCTGCATCGCAGAGCGGCGTGCGGAACGGGGAACTGATACTAATTGCCTAGGCAAGTATTGTCAAGGCAATGGCGGCAGGCGGTTATGGCTGTCGGCCGCCTTGAACACGCCGCCGAGCAGCATTGTCCGCGCCCGCAACCAGGGTCGCGTTTTTTCCGCTCATCATGCGTTCGCCCCCGGCCGAAATTGTTCTGCCCGCATGCTGTAAACCGCGATGGGTTCCGCGCTCACGCCGCCGCGGCAGCGAATTTCGGCTGCGCTTCGCGTATCGGCAGGTTGACCAGCGCCGCAGCGGTCGCGAGCGCAATGTCCGCATACCACATCCAGGCGTAGTTGCCGCTCGTGGCGACAGCCAGCCCTCCCAGCCAGGCGCCGAAGAAGCCGCCGATCTGGTGCGAGAGCAGCGTCAGCCCGAACAGGGTGGCGAGATAGCGCGTGCCGAACAGCTTGCCCACCAGGCCCGCGGTCGGAGGCACCGTGGCGAGCCAGCTCACCCCGAGCACGACTGCAAAAACATAGAACGTGAGCGAAGTGCGCGGCGCCATCAGGTAACACGCTATCGCCACGGCGCGGATACCGTAGATCCACACCAACAGCATTTTCATGCGCTGGGTTTGCGCCAGCCAGCCCACGCCGAGGCTGCCGGCAATGTTGGCCAGGCCGATGATGGCAAGCGATGCCGCCGATACCGAGGCGGGGAGCCCGCACAGCGCCACCTCGCCCGGCAGGTGGGTCACGAGGAAGGCGATGTGGAAGCCGCAGGTGAAAAACCCCGCATGCAGGCACCAGTAGCTTCGGTCCTTGAACGCAAGCAGCGTCTGTTCGGACAAGCTGATGCCGCCGATATGCACCGTCGGGCTTCCGTTGTGTCTGTCGCGCAGCGGCAGCGCCAGCGGAATGGTGAGTAGCGCCGAGGCGGCCAGGCTCAGCAGCGCCGTGACCCAGCCAAAGGCGCTGATCAGCGCCTGCGCCAGGGGCGCGAACACGAACTGGCCGAAGGATCCGCCGGCGTTGATGAAGCCGGAGGCAAAGGCGCGGCGTTCCGCGGGCAGGCGTTGTGCCGCGGCGCCCATGAGTATCGAAAAACTGCCGCCGCCCGCTCCCGCCGCGGTGACCACCCCGAGAAACAGAATCAGGCCGAGGCTCGAATGCATGAACGGCGTGACCGCCAGCCCCAGCGCGAGCAGCACCGCACCGAGGACGACGATCCTGACCGGGCCGGCGCGATCGGCCAGCGCGCCGAAGATGGGCTGGGCCGCGCCCCAGACGAATTGACCCACGGCGAGCGCGAAGCTTATTGTGACGATGCCGAGCCCGGTGGACGTATTGAGCGGGGACACGAACAGGCCAAGCGTATTGCGCAGCCCCGTGGTTACGGCGAGTATCAGGGCCGCGGAAATGACCAGGGTCCAGTAACGGCGTTTTGCGCTCATGCGCGTTTTCCTGACTGCTCTCGGGCCACCTACTCGACGATCTTGTTCAGTGGCAATTCGATGATGCCGCGCGCGCCCGCGGCGTAGAGCCGGGGAATCAGCTCCCGCACCTTCTTTTCCTCGACCACGGTGGAGAGGTCGACCCAGTCCGGGTCGGCCAGCGTGGAAACCGTCGGCGTCGCCAGAGCGGGCAGGATCTGCAGCACCGCGTCGACTTTCTCCCGCGGCAGGTTCATCGACAGCAGCACGCGCGTTGCGGCGGCAATCGCGCCTTTCAGCAGCATCAGCAGGCACTCGATCTTCGCGCGTTTCCAGCCGTCCTCGAGGGCGTCGTGGCAGGCGATGAAGCGCGGCGTGCTCTCCAGCACCACGTGCATGATCTTGAGGTTGTTCTCCCGCAGCGAGGCGCCGGTCTCGGACACATCGACGATCGCATCGGCCAGGATGGGCGGCTTGACTTCGGTTGCACCCCAGGAGAACTCGACATTCGCCTGCACGCCGTGTTGCGCCAGGAAGCGCCTGGTCATGCCCACCGCCTCGGTGGCGATGCGGCGGCCTTCGAGGTCTTTCACGTTGTGGAACGGGGAGTCTTCCTTGGATGCCATCACCCAGCGCACCGGGCCGTAGTTCGGCCATGGCGCGCGCAGATCGGCGATATCGGCCACATCGGCGTCGTTCTCCAGGATCCAGTCGAGCCCGGTGATGGCGCAGTCGAGGATCCCCTGGCCGACGTAACGGGCCATCTCCTGCGGCCGGATCAGGATGCACTCGATCTCCGGGTCGTCGATGTCGGGGTAATACGAGCGGCCGGAGATGCGCAGGTCGTAGCCGGCGCGGATGAAAAGCTTCTGCGTGGTTTCCTGCAGGCTGCCTTTGGGTATGCCGAGGCGAAGCCGGTGCGAATTGGTGCTCACGTTTGTTGTGCCTTCTGCGAAAATCGGTTTCTTCTTACGGGGTGCGGCGCCTAGCTTACCGCAAACGCATCCCGGCAGCGCCGGAAGCGCTTGCGCTTCGCTGACTCGAGGGAAGCGTACGCTTCTCAGCCGGCGCAGAAAATATCGCGGTAGGCCGTATACACCGACGCGGCCAGCACCGGGATCAGAACCAGGTAACCCAGGCCGGCCGGGATCGCGGCGACCAGGCACAGCACCAGCAGCACCACGCCGTAGACCAGGAAGGGGATCCAGTTCCTGAGGCAGGCGAAGAAGCTCGCCTTGAGCGCGGCCCCCGGGGGCATATCGTGCAAGACGATCAGAACCGGCGCGAACCAGGTCGCCATGTACAGTGGCACCGACATGGCCGCGACCAGCAGCATGGCGATCAGCAATGAAGCGATGGACAGGCCCGCGCCTTCGATGCCGCCGCGCATCACGCCCATGAACACGCCGCCGCCGACCACGGCGATGACGGCGAAGCCGATGACCACCCAGCAGACCAGGTTGAACATGCCCACCAGCACCAGGTCGCCGGTCCTTTGCTTGAAGCCGGCGAATAGATGCGCGAGCTCTAGTGTGCCGCTCTGGTCCAGTGCCTTGCAGCCGAGCATCAGGCCGCCGCCGAAAATGGGAAACAGCAGCGCGCTCGCGAGGAAACCCAGAACCGGGATCATGCCGATGACGATGAACAGGACGCCCAGCACGACAGTCGCCAGCATCCATATGCCGGGCTGCTTGCGGAACAGAGCGAAGGCTTCGACGATCCAGTCCCAGCCGCGGCCGGCATCGACCGTGCGCCCCTCGGCATGGAAGTTCCCGGCCGTCGACTCGGCTGCGGCGTTAGGATTGGTGTTTGTCATGTCGGTCTCCCTGGATGGATGCAGACTGGCGAGCTGCAACACGCCATGCGGCAAGTGTATGCTGCTTGCCCGGGGTCCTCAATGGATTACATCGCGCGCGGTTTCTGCGATCATGGGCGGACGCGGCGCGCCGCGATCGGCAACCATCGAAACAAGCGCGGCCGCAGTGGAGGATTGCATGAACCTGGGCGAAATCGAACGCTCGTTGCACGACTCGGGACTTACCCCGCGCGGCGCGTTTTGTCCCGCCGCCGGCGATGACGTGCCGCCGCTGGCGACCGATACGCCTGCGCGCACCGTGGTTCTGGCCGGCAATGCCGGGCCGCAGATGTGGCGGGCCTTCGATGCCGCGCGCGCTGGGGGCAGGATGACCCTGGACGCATGGTCCGGGCGCGTCCTGACCGAACTTGCCGCGCGGCTGGGAGCGCGTGCTGTGTTTCCGTTCGAGCGTCCCTATCTGCCCTTCCAGCGCTGGGCCATGCGCGCCGAAGCCTGCCACCCGTCGCCGCTCGGCCTGCTGATCCATCCGGACTACGGACTGTGGCACGGCTATCGCGGCGCACTGCTGTTCGCCGCGGCGATCGAGCTGCCGCCGCCCGACCGCCGCGCCAGCCCCTGCGCGAGCTGCGCGGATCCCCCCTGCCTCACAGCATGTCCGGTGGGGGCGTTCGACGGCAGCGCTTACGACGTTCCCGCCTGCGCGCGCCACCTTGCAGGCATGCCGGAACCGGCTTGCATGGATATCGGCTGCCTCGCGCGTCATGCCTGCCCGATCGGCCGCGACTACCGCTATGCACCGGCGCAGGCGCGTTTTCATATGCAGGCTTTCCTGCGCAACCATCGCTCCGACGCCACGCTCTGAACGGCGCTTGATTCGCCCGCTCAGGCGGAGAGCTGGTCCTCCAGGATCATGGCCTTTACATTAGGTTTGCGGTTTGCGCAGACTTAATGGATGCATTCTGCTGGGGTTTGGCCTGCGGCGCAATCGCACTGACGTTGCGCCGGGCGTTTCGTGGCAGAATAGCCCCTATGAACGACATTACCCAACTGCATCTGCACGTCGGCCAGGAGGTCGGCGTTTCGCCCTGGTTCGAGGTCGGCCAGGAGCGCATCAACCAATTCGCCAGCGCCATCGTCGATCCGCAGTGGATCCATATCGACCCGGAGCGGGCCCGGCGCGAGTCGCCCTACGGCGGCACTATCGCGCACGGTTTTCTCACGCTGTCGCTGCTGTCGCACCTCCTGGAAAGCACGATTGACGTGAGCCGCATGAAAATGGGGGTCAACTACGGGTTGAATCGGGTGCGCTTCACCGATGCCGTTCCGGCCGGCTCGCGCATCCGCGGGCGCTTCGTGCTCGCCAAATTCGAAAACATCAAGGGTGGGACGCAGCTCACCTGGGGCGTGACCGTGGAGCGCGAGGGATCGGACAAGCCGGCTTGCGTGGCGGAGTGGGTGACGCGGCAGTACGGCTGAGGCCGCGAGCAGAAAACCACGGCGCCTCGCGCGCGAGGCGGACCCGCAGGAGGAGGACGATGCAGGATCGGCATTACAAGCACTGGCCCGCGAGCCTGAGCAAGCACCTGACGCTGCCCGAAACCAGCCTGTACTACAACCTCGAAGTCTCGGCCACACGCTATCCGCACAAGCCGTTTGTCGTCTTCTATGGCAGCACGCTCAGTTTCGGCGAATTCAAGCGCCAGGTCGACGCGCTCGCCGGATTCCTGCAGAGCCATTGCGGGGTGGGCAAAGGCGACCGGGTTCTGCTGTACATGCAGAACAGCCCGCAGTTCATGATCGGCTATTACGCCATTCTGCGCGCCGACGCCATGGTGGTACCGGTCAACCCGATGAACCTGAGCGAGGAGCTGGGGCATTTCATCGCCGACAGCGACGCCGCAACCGCGCTGGCGGGGCAGGAACTGTACGCGCAGATTGCGCCGTACCTGGGCAAGGGCCTCAAGTATCTGGTCGTCGCCGCCTACGCCGATTACGTCACCGCGCCCACCGACCTGAAGCTGCCCGACGCCGTGGCCGCGCCGCGCAAGGACCTGAGCGGCGCGGGCGTGGTGCTGTGGCAGGACGCGATCGCCGGCGGCGCGCAGCCGAAGCCGCATACGGCCGGGCCGGACGACCTCTGCGTCATGCCCTATACCTCCGGTACCACCGGCAAACCCAAGGGCTGCATCCACACCCACCGCACGGTGATGAGCACCACCATCGGCGGCGCGGCCTGGTTCGGCACGACCACCGATGCGACCATACTGGGCACGCTGCCGATGTTTCACGCCACCGCCATGCAGGGCGTATTGAACGGCCCGATTTACACCGGCGCCACAGTGGTGTTGATGCAGCGCTGGGACCGCGAACTCGCAGCGCAGCTGATGCAGCGCTACCGCGTCACCAGCTGGACCAATATCGCCACCATGGCGATCGACTTCCTCGCCAACCCCAACATCGGCGCCTACGATATTTCCAGCCTCAAGATTATCGGCGGTGGCGGCGCGGCCATGCCCGAGGCGGTGGCGCAGAAGCTGCTCGATTTCACCGGGCTTGAATACATAGAGGGTTACGGCCTGTCGGAGACCATCTCGCCGACGCACATCAATCCGCCGCAGAGGCCGATGAAACAATGCCTGGGCATTCCGATTTTCGATACCGACTGCCGCATCATCGATCCCGACACCCTGAAGGAGCTGGACGTGGGTGAGGTGGGCGAAATCGTGAGCCACGGGCCGCAGGTGTTCAAGGGCTACTGGAAGAACCCCAGGGCCACGGAAGACGCTTTCATCGAGATCGGGGGAAAGCAATTCTTTCGCACCGGCGATCTGGCGCGCATGGACGAGGAAGGTTATTTCTTCATGGTCGACCGCCTGAAGCGCATGATCAACGCCTCTGGACTGAAAGTCTGGCCGGCCGAGGTCGAGGCGATGATGTATGCGCATCCGGACATACAGGAGGCCTGCGTCATCGGCGCGCCCGACCCATACCGCGGCGAGACGGTGAAGGCGGTGGTCGTGTTGAAGGCCGCGAGCAAGGGCCGCGTCCAGGCTGAGGACATCATCGAATGGTGCAAGGCCCACATGGCCGCCTACAAGTACCCGCGCATCGTCGAGTTCGTCGACAGCCTGCCCAAGTCGGCCACCGGCAAGGTGATGTGGCGCCAGTTGCAGGAGCAGGAGTCGGCAAAAGTGACGCCAAAAGCATGAACCGCAGAGGGCGCAGTCGGCTCTCCCGCGACGCGGGTCGCGACGGTCCGAGAAAAATATTAGAGTTTTTTTGAGAGCTGAATCATGGAACTGAAAAACGCAGTCTGCATCGTCACCGGCTCCGCCAGCGGCATCGGTGCCGCCAGCGCCATCATGCTCGCCGGGCGTGGCGCGCGCGTGGTGGTCAACTACAGCAAGAGCGAGGACGCGGCGCGGGCAACCCTCAAGGCGTGCGAGGCCGCGGGCGGTGAGACGCTGCTGGTGAAGGCGGACGTCGCGCAGGACGCCGATTGCCGCCGCCTGGCGCAGTCGGCGCTGGACCGATGGGGCCGCATCGACGCATTGGTCAACAATGCCGGCGCCACCAAGTTCGCCGATCACGGCAACCTGGACGCGCTCTCTGCCGAGGATTTTCAGCGCATCTACTCGGTCAATGTGGTCGGTACCTATCAGATGGTGCGCGCCTGCGCGCCGGCGATGAAAAAAGGCGGGCATGGCGCCGTAGTCAACGTGTCGTCGGTGGCGGGGAAGAACGGCATGGGATCGAGCATGGCTTACGCCGCTTCCAAAGGGGCGCTCAACACGCTGACCATGTCGCTCGCGCGCTCGCTCGGCCCCGAGATCCGCGTCAACGCAGTCTGTCCGGGCGTGATCGACACCAAGTGGGTGCGCGATGGCTATGGCCCGCGTTTCGCGGCGATGGAGGCGCGCTACCGACAGGGTACGGCGCTCGGTCGCCTGGGCAAGCCGGAGGAGGTCGCAGGCGTCATCGTCTGGCTGATCGAAAGCGCGGATCTCATCACCGGCGACACCATCATGGTCGACAGCGGCATCCACATGGGCCTGATCCCGCGGAAGGTGTGAAGGCTAATTTCACCGCAGAGGAAGGACCACGCAGTCGTTTTTTCTCCGCCTCCTCCGCGTCCCCTTCGGTCAATTCATTGTTGGAGCGCTCGATGAAACTCAATCGACTCGGCGAAAGCGGCCTCAAGGTTTCGGAAATCTGCCTCGGCACCATGACCTGGGGCGAGCAGAACAGCGAGCGCGACGCGCACCTGCAGCTAGATTTCGCGCTCGATCACGGCGTCAATTTCATCGACACGGCGGAGATGTACCCGGTGCCGCCGAGCGCGCGCACTTACGCGCGCACCGAGACCTATCTGGGCCCGTGGCTGGCGAAGCAGAAGCGCGACAAGCTGGTGATCGCGAGCAAGGTGGCGGGACCGGGGCGGCGCGACTGGGTGCGCGGCGGGCGTACCGAACTCACGCGCGACAACATCACCCGGGCGCTCGACGACAGCCTCGCGCGGCTGCACACTGATTATCTCGACCTGTACCAGATCCACTGGCCCGGGCGCAACGTGCCGATGTTCGGCGTGACCCAATTCGATCCGGCCAAGGAGGCGCCGGGGGTTCCCATACTCGATCAGATCGAGACCATGGCGGCGCTGATCAAGGCGGGCAAGATCCGTCATTACGGACTGTCCAACGAAACCACCTGGGGCGTGTGCGAGTTCGCGCGCCTGGCGCGCGAGCACGGGTTGCCGCCGCCCCTGACGATCCAGAACGCCTACAGCCTGGTGAACCGCATGTTCGAGGGCGATCTGGCCGAGGCGAGTTTCCGCGAGAGCGTGCCGCTGCTCGCCTACAGCCCGCTCGCCATGGGCATGCTCAGCGGCAAGTACTTAGGCGGCGCGAAGGCGCCGCGCGCGCGCTTGGCGCTCTACGCCGACTTCGGCGAGCGCTACAAGCGCGAGCGGGTAGCGCAGGCCGCCGACGAATACTGCAAGCTTGCGCAAAGCCGCAGCCTCACCGTCACCGAGATGGCGCTCGCTTTCGTGCGCAGGCGCTGGTTCGTCGCCTCGACCATCGTCGGCGCGACCGATCTGGCGCAGCTAAAGCAGAACATCGACAGCGTCAAAGTCGAGCTCGATGCCGAGACGCTCGCCGGAATCGACGCCATCCACCGGCGCTATCCCAGCCCCTCGGCCTGAGCCCAGGGGGGATCATGGCTGCCACGCAAGAGCCGGTGCAGGGCCGCATCAGCGCAACGCGCGGGCGGCGCACGCCCAGGACTTGAACCTTGCCGTCACGGACGCCATGTAAAATGGACCTATGCTGGAACTGTCCACCCTGCTTTTCCTTGCGGCGCTCATCTGGCTGTGGTTCGACAGCATGCGCGCGCGCGAGCGCGCGCTGGCATTGGGCAAGCGCGCCTGCGAGCGCGACGGCCTGATGTTCCTCGACGAGACGGTGGAATGCGTCGCGCTCGGCTTGGCGCGCGACGCCGACGGGCGCATGGCGCTGCGCCGCACCTACAGCTTCGAATTCAGCGACACCGGCAACAATCGGCGCAACGGCAGCGTCGTCATGCTCGGCGGCGAGGTCGAGTCGTTCTACACCGAGCCGTACTTGATTCAATGAGCAAATGGGTTGGAGGAACCGTCGTCGCCCAGAAGCACTGGGCCGCGCGCCTGTATTCGCTGCAGGTCGAAGCCGAGCTCGCGCCGTTCCAGGCAGGTCAGTTCGCCAAGCTGGCGCTGGCCGTCGACGGCGAAATGGTGGCGCGCCCCTATTCCTTCGTCAACGCGCCGAACGAGCGGCCGCACGAGTTCTATTACGTCGTGCTGCCCGAACATCCGCTGACGCCGCGCTTATCCAAGCTCGAAGCCGGCGACACCGTCTACCTCACGCCTCAGGCTGCGGGTTTCCTGACGCTGACGGAAGTGCCACCGGGCGAGCACCTGTGGCTGCTCGCTAGCGGCACCGCGCTCGGCCCCTTTCTTTCCATCCTCAAGACGGAGGCGCCGTGGCAGCGCTTCGAGCGCGTGGTGCTGGTGCATGCGGTGCGCCGCGCCGAGGAAGTCAACTACCGGGACCAGATCCAGTCCCTGCAGGCGCGGCATGCCGGAAAGTTCGTCTTCGTGCCCGTCATCAGCCGTGAAGACAACGATTTCGCCCTTGGCGGCCGCATCCCCAAGGCGATCGAAGACGGGCGGCTGGAAGCCAGGGCGGGCATCAGACTGGCAGCGCAGTCATCGCAGCTGATGGTCTGCGGCAATCCGGCAATGGTCGCCGACACCGTGCACGCGCTGCAGGAGCGCGGCTTGAAGAAACACCGCCGGCGCGACCCGGGGCAGATCAGCGTGGAAAATTACTGGTAAGCTCGACCGATGCAACGCCTCCTGAAATTTGTGCTCCTGCCGCTTGCCGTGGCCTGGCTCGCCGGCTGCAGCGGCGCGCGCCTCGCCTACAACAACGCCGATACCGTCGTACGCTGGATGGCAAACGATTATTTTGCGCTCGAGGGCCCGCAGGAAGACGATTTCAAGGAGCGTCTGGCGCGTTTCCACGCCTGGCACCGCAGCGAGGAACTGCCGCGCTATAGCGTGCTGATGACGAACGCGGGCGACAAGCTCGCCGACGGGCTTACGGCGCCGGAACTCCTGTGGACCTGGGACAGCGTCAAGGGGCGTTATCGCCGCATGGCCGCGCATGCCGCGCCGGAACTGGCGGCGGTGCTGGCCACGCTGACCCCGGCCCAGTTCGATCGGCTGAACCAGAAGTTCGCCGAGTCCGACGCCGAGTACGCCAAGAAATACCTCAAGGGCGGCGAGGCGGAGCAGCGCAAGCGGCGCGACCAGCGCAACCTCGAGCTGATGCGCGAATGGTTCGGCGATCTGTCCGACGAGCAGGAGGCGCAGCTCAAGATCTCAAGCGCCAAACTGCCACTGCCGTACACGTTGCGCCTGCAGAATCGGCAGCGGCGGCAGGGCGAATTCGTTGCCCTGCTGAAAGCATACCGCAGCCCGGCGGAACTCGAATCCAGGCTGAAACAGTGGCTGACCGACTGGGACGAGGGCGCATCACTCGAGTACCGGCGCCTGTCGGAGCTGCATCGGGAGGGATACATCCAGATGCTGCTGGAACTGGATCGCGCCCTCACGCCGGAGCAGCGCGTCCGTGCGGTGACGCGCTTCTACGAATATGCCGAAATATTCAAGGCGCTAGCCGAGCAAAGCAAGCTGGCGCGGTCGGGCTCCTGAGTTGGACATTTCCGGGACAGGACACCAGATGAGCCGCGACGTCCTGCATTTTTCCCATGCCAACGGCTTTCCCGCCGCCTGTTACCGCAAATTCTTCAGCTATCTGGAGCCCGATTTTCGCATCAGCAGCATCAACTGCATCGGCCACGACCCGGACTATCCGGTGACCGACGGCTGGCCCCACCTGGTGGCGCAGTTGATCGACCATCTGTCCACGCAATGCCGGACGCCGGTGGTGGGCGTGGGGCATTCGCTCGGCGGCTATCTCACCTTCATGGCGGCGGTGCAGCGCCCCGAGCTGTTCAAGTGCATCATCCTGCTCGATGCGCCCATCCTCGGCTATTTCAAGGGCACGGCGTTCGGGATGCTCAAGCGCCTGGGCCTGGCGGATCGCATCACCCCTGCCCGCGCCACGCGCGAGCGGCGGCGCGATTGGCCGTCGGTGGAGGACATGGTCGCGCATTTCCGGCGCAGGAAGATCTTCCGCCATTTCGATGCCGACTGCCTGCGCGATTACGCCACGCTAGGCACTGTCGCGGAAGGCAGCCGCGTGCGGCTGCTGTTCGACCCGGAAATCGAGTATCGGATCTACCGCAGCGTCCCGCACGACCTGGTCTATTACTGCAACCGCCTCAGGCTGCCGGGTGGTTTCATCGGCGGGCGCCATTCGAACGAACTGCGCCGGGTGGGCTTGGCGCATACGCGCCGGAGTTTTCGCGTCAAGCGCATCGAGGGCGGACACCTTTTCCCGTTCGAGCGCCCGCAGGCCGCGGCAGAGGCGGTACGCCAGCTTGCGGCCGAGTTGCTCGCCGTCTGAGGCGCATCAAATCATGTTCTTGCGCCGCTGTTCGATCAGCTGTTCGAGCAGAAGGATGTTGAGCTTGACGCTGTCCATGTTGGGGTTGACCTCGAGCGCGCGGTGGAAATACTCCAGTGAGCGCTCGTAATCCTCGAGCCTGAGGTAGATCTGGCCGTAACCGGCCAGCGCGCCGAAGTGGTACGGGTTGCGTTTGATCACCTGGGCGCAATCGGCGAGCGACTTGCGGTATTCGCCGGTGAGAAAATACAGCGTGGCGCGCTTGTTCCATCCCTCGGCAAACCCGGGTTTGAGCTCGATAATGCGGGTGAATATGGCGATGGCCTGGTGCAAATCGCCGCCCTTCATTTGCTCGACGCCGGCCCCGTACAGCCGGTCGACCTGCTGATTGCCCGAGCGTTCCCAGATTCGCCACATCGCGTTCTCGGCGTTCTCGCGCGTATCCGCGTCGGCATCGCGCAGCGCCTGCCGCAGCGCCGGCGTGTCGGTCATCACCCCGATTTCGCCCAAGCGGGTGGCGGCCAGGCGGCGCACTTGGACGTCCATGCTGGCAAGCGACTGCCGCGCCTGCTCGCGACTGAGGGCCGGCGCCGAATCCGCCGGGCAGGCGAGGAATAAAAGCGTTAGCAGGGCTGTTAACCGAGCATGCGCCATGGCTGCCTCCAATTCCGAATTCGCCACGCATCGACGCTGATCAGAGCCATGATGAACTCAAACCCGCGCCAAAATCAAGGAGCAAGATCATGCAGAACCGTACGCTATTGTTGCTAGTCGTCCTGCTGGCCGCGATGACATTATCGGGACCGCCGGCTATTGCCGCCGGGGGCGGGGGAGGCGACAGCGTCCCTGCCGTGCCCGAGGATCCCGATTATGTCGCCGGCAAGCAGGCGGTCGAGGCCATGAACTGGCAAGCCGCGCTGCATGCTTTCAACAAGGTCGCGGCAAAAGATCCAGGCAATGCCAATGCGCAAAACTACCTCGGCTACACTTACCGCAAGTCGGGGAAACTCGACCTGGCTTTCAAGCACTATGAGGAGGCCTTGCGGCTCAATCCCAAGCATCGAGGCGCGCACGAATACATGGGCGAGGCTTACCTGATGGTCAACAACCTGGCCAAAGCCGAGGAACACCTCAAGGTGCTGGACCGCCTCTGTCTGTTTGGCTGCGAGGAATATGACGACCTGAAAAAGGCGGTGGCCGAATACCGGCAGAAAGCCGCGAACAAGTGATCAACGGCGCCAGTCGCCGGTCATACTGAGCCCGCCCTCCTCATTATCCCTGACGCGGAAACGACAAGGGCGGCTCGAGGCCGCCCTTGTCATTTGAGGCAGGCGGATCTCTACTTCAGGTGCCTGCTGACCAGCTTGGTCATTTCGAACATCGACACCTGCTTCTTGCCGCCGAACACGTCTTTGAGTTTGTCGTCGGCATTGATCATGCGCCGGTTCTTGGCGTCCTGCAGCTTGTTCTTCTTGATGTAGCCCCAGATTTTTTTGGTAACTTCGGTGCGGGGCATCGGGCCTGCGCCGATTACCGCGCCGAGCGAGGCGCTCGGCGTCATCGGTTTCATGAACGCCGCGTTCGGTTTGCGTTTGACTTTTGCCTTAACCGGTTTTTTGCTCGCGGTCTTTTTGCTGGCGGTTTTCCTGGTTGCTGCCTTTTTCTTTGTGGCCATGTGTTTCCTCTCCTAAAGTGATTGACGGCGACTACGCGTGCTCTTGTGCGGGATACGCAGCGCGAGAATGAATCAGCCTGTGGAATTTGTCAATCGGTATCGTGTGGCAATCCCCTGGGGAAGCTTCGATCAGGTCCGTGACGCAATCAGAGCTTCCTCTGACCCCGAGGATTTACAAGGGGTCGGGCGCGACCGTTCCCTGGCGCCCCTTGTCGATACCATCCCCGGAGGCAATGCCTGCTTGCGGTGGTGCGTTCGCGCCCGGTCTTCTATAATCCCCCTTTTCGTTAGCCGGCCGATGCGCTTCACCCCTGACCAGCGGGGGCACAATGCGCCCCCTTTCATGGAAAACGCCAAGAGGAACGTCGCACTGCTCGCCGGCTGCCAGGCGATGTTGTTTACCAACAATGTCACGTTGATTTCGCTGGCGGCGCTTGCCGGTTTCTCTCTCGCCGACAACAAGTTGCTGTCCACTCTGCCCGCCACCGCCTACGTGGTCGGCGCGGCGCTGACCACGCTGCCGGCGTCGTTTTTCATGAAGCGGTTCGGCCGGCAAACCGGTTTCCAGGTTGGCACCTCGATGGGTATCGTGGGCGCCGGCGTGTGCTGCCTCGCCTTGTGGCTGCACAGTTTCTGGCTGTTGTGCGCAGGCGTGCTGGTGCTGGGGGTCTACAATGCCTTCGGCCAGTATTACCGCTTCGCCGCCGCCGATGCAGCCAGTTACGAGTTCAAGGCCAAGGCCATCTCGCTGGTAATGGCGGGCGGCCTCGTCGGCGGCATCATCGGCCCGGAGATGAGCAAGCACACGCGGGACATGTTCGCCGTGCCCTTTCTCGGCGCTTATGCCTCGCTCATCGTGTTCTGCCTCATCACCATGGCGCTGCTCGCGTCCATCCGCATTCCCCAGCCCAGCGTCGCCGAGAGCCACGAACCGGTCCGGCCGCTGGCGCGGATCATGGCCCAGCCTGCTTTCATCGTCGCCGTGACCGGCTCGGCCCTGGGCTACGGCGTGATGAGCCTGCTCATGACCGTGGCCCCGCTCGCGATGGGGTTGTGCGGCCATGCCTACAGCTCGGCCGCACTGGTGATCGAATGGCACGTGATCGGCATGTTCGCGCCCTCGTTCTTTACCGGTTCGCTGATCAGGCGCTTCGGTGTGCTCAGCGTCATGCTCGCCGGCGTGGCGCTGGAGGCGCTGTGCGTGGGCATCGCCTTGTCGGGGGTGCTGGTGGCCAATTTCTGGTGGGCGCTCACCCTGCTCGGCGTAGGCTGGAATTTCCTCTATGTCGGTGGCACCACGCTGCTCACCGAGTGCTACCGTCCGTCGGAGAAGGCCAAGGCCCAGGGCATGCACGACTTTCTGGTGTTTCTGACCAGCGCAACGTCTTCGTTTTCCTCCGGCCTGCTGATGAACCGCAACGGCTGGGAGATGCTCAACTACGCCGCTTTGCCGCTTCTCGCCGTCATTGGCACGGCAATTACCTGGCTCGCGCTGCGGCAGCGGGCTGCGGTCGCAGCCTGAACTTCCTGCCGGAAAACGTCATTTTCGTGAAAGGGTAGCCATGCCAGTCGATCCGCAAATGCAGGGGGTGATCGAGCGCGTAGCCAAGTCCGTTTTGCCGCCGTTCTACACGGTGAGCGCGAAAGAGGCGCGCCGGCTGTACAAGGAGACGCGCGCGGTCCTGAGCCCGCCCGTCCCCGAAGTGAGCGAGGTGCGCGACCTGGCTGCGAGCGGCCCGGCCGGGCCGATTCCCCTGCGGCTGTATCGCGGTCTGGGCACGGCGACCGGCGCGCCGCTGCCGGTACTGGTCTATTTTCATGGCGGCGGCTGGACCATAGGCGACCTCGATACCCACGACATCGTCTGCCGCACGCTCGCCAACAACGCGCGCTGCGCGGTCATTGCGGCCGATTACCGCATGGGGCCGGAGCACAAGTTTCCCGCGGCGGTGGAAGACTGTATCGCCGCGACGCGCTGGGTCGCGGCACAGGGGGCCGCGCTCGGGATCGACGGCGCGCGTATTGCGGTGGGCGGGGACAGCGCCGGTGGCAATCTGGCCACGGTAGTGGCCATCACCCTGCGCGACGCCGGCGGACCACCGCTCGCGTTCCAGGCGTTGGTGTACCCGGCCACCGACCAGCGCATGGATTCGGCTTCGCACGCCAAATTCGGCGACAGCTATCTGCTCACCCGCAACAACATGCTCTGGTTTCGCGACAACTACCTTTCACCCGGGGACTACGACGACTGGCGCGCTTCCCCGATCCGTGCCGCAGATCTCGCGCGCCTGCCGCCGGCGCACATCATCACCGCCGGCTACGACCCGCTGCTGGACGAGGGCCGCGCCTATTCCGACCGGCTGGTCGCCGCCGGGGTGCCGGTGCTGTACGAATGCTTCGAGGGCATGGCGCACGGGTTTCTCACCATGGGGGGCGTGGTGGCCGCCGCTAACCACGCTTTGTACCGCCTCGGGCAGAGCCTCGCGCAGGCGTTCGAGCCGGCGCGTGCCTAGAGCCGCGTCGCCGCCTGCCGCAGTGTCGAGTTGATGCGCGCGCTGCACCGCGCTTTCGATTTTCTCGGGCAGCACGCCACCCTGTTCCTCGCCGGCGGCGTGCTGCTCGGCCTGCTCGTGCCGCCGCTCGCCGCGCTCGCCCGCCCGATGCTGATCCCCGGCCTGCTGATTCCGCTGGTCATCGCGCTGGTGAGGCTCGACTGGGACGCGCTCGCGGCTTACGCGCGGGCAGGGCTAAGCACACGCGAATTCCAATCGCGCTACAATCCCCGCTCCCCGTCGCAGGCGGTCGCCGACATGGGCGGATCGGCGACCTTTTACGATTGCCCGGTCGAGATCGAGCGGGTCGGCGCGTAGTTGACTCTGCGCGCGGGCGGCGAGAGCAGGCGGGGCTCGACGGCGATTTCAAGGGCTGCTGCAGCGACGGTGTTCCTGTTTGCGGCTCGACGACCGACCTCTTTCTTGCCTGCCGGGCCCGTCGCTACCGACACACTTGCTTACAGTTCTTACAACTCCGGCTTGGTTCCTTACTCGGCATAAGCGTTAAATCGGCGCATGGGGATGTCCCATGAAGACCGAATCGAGAGGAGCAATACCATGACCAGGTTCAAAACTGCAATTGCCATCGCGGTCGGCACCCTGTTCGCAGGCGCCGCATTCGCCCAATCCAACTATTCCATCGAGCAACGCGACCGTGCTGAGGACGCTCGGATTGAGCACGGCATAGAGTCTGGGCGGCTGACCGGAAGGGAAGCAGCCAGGCTGGAGAGCGAGCGGGCACAAGTGGAGAGAATGGAAAGACGCGCCAGGTCCGATGGCGTGCTCACGCAATATGAGCGCGCGCGCATCGACCGGGCACAGGACCGCGTCGGCCGCGATATCTATCGCGAATCGCACGATCGCCAGGTAGCCCACTCGAACTGGCGCACGTCGGACCGCCCGCAGGGCTGGGATCGCCGTAACGAGGGCTGGAACCACCGTAACGACAACGGGCAACGGCATTTCGATCGCGGATTCCGTGCGGAGCAATTCAATCATCGCGAGGCCGTTCGCGGCGAGCACAACGATTGGCGCGCAAACGGCGCGGCGACGCGCACCGGCACCGACGCGCGTTTCGGGCGGTCGGATCTGGCCCCGGGCCGTCAGCCGCATCTGCAGCAGACTGACGCGCAGAGGACTCAGGTGCAGCAGGCCCAGACCCAGCGGTCCTGGACCCGGCCGGCACGGACCAGCGGCACGGCGACTGCGGCCAACCCGGCCGTGCAGCAGGCGCAGACGCAGCGGTCCTGGACGCGGACGGCACGGACCAGCAGCACGGCGACTGCGGCCAACCCGGTCACGGTGGCCAGGCAAGGCGGCTACAGCGGCCGGCATACGCGCTAAGCCTGAGCAACGCTCGGAAAAACGCCCGCTCACGCGGGCGTTTTCATTGGTTCAGAGCGCGAGCTCTTTGCGCATGATCGCCGCGCCCGCGGCCAGGGCCTTGAGCTTGTCTTGCGCCACTGCGCGCGGCAGCGGCACCATGCCGCAGTTGGTGCAGGGATAGAGCTTCTCCGGCGCGACGTACTTCAGCGCCGCGCGCAGAGTCTGCGCCACCTTTTCCGGCGTCTCGATTTCCTCGCTGGCGACGTCGATTGCGCCGATCATGATGTCCTTGCCGTTGAGCAATCCGATCAGTTCCAGCGGCACTCTGGAGTTGGCGCATTCGAGCGATACCTGGTCGATTTTCGATTTTGCCAGCAGCGGAAAAGTGGACTCGTACTGGCGCCATTCCGAACCCAGGGTTTTCTTCCAGTCGTTGTTGGCCTTGATGCCGTAGCCGTAGCAGATGTGCACCGCGGTCTTGCATTTGAGTCCGGCCGCGGCGGCCTCCAGCGTTTCCGCGCCCCAGTCGCGCACCTCGTCCATGAACACGTTGAAGGCCGGCTCGTCGAACTGGATTACGTTCACGCCCAGGGCTTCGAGCTCGCGCGCCTCGGCATTGAGAATCTTGGCGAACTCGCGCGCCAGCTTCTCCCGGCTCCTGTAATAGCCGTCGTAGAGCGTGTCCACCATGGTCATCGGGCCGGGGAGGGTGAATTTCACCGGCCTGTCGGTCTCAGCGCGCAGGAATCTGGCGTGCTCGGCGAATATGGGCCTCGTCCGTGCCACCGGACCGACCACCATCGGCACGTCGGCGTCGTAGCGGTTGCGGATGCGCACCGTCTTCTTGTTCTGGAAATCGACGCCGTCGAGGTGCTCGATCAGCGTGGTGACGAAATGCCGGCGCGTCTGCTCGCCGTCGGTAACGATGTCGATGCCGGCCGACTCCTGGTCGCGCAGCACCAGGCGCACCGCGTCGCGCAGGCCTTCGGCGAGGGCATCGCCTTCGAGCAGCCAGGGCGCCCACAGTTGTTTGGGTGCGGCCAGCCAGGCGGGTTTGGGCAGACTGCCGACGATAGTGGTTTGCAATATCGCGTGACTCATACAGTCTCTCCAAGGCCGGCTGAAGTGTCAGTATGCACTAGCCGCAGCGTGTTTGCCTTCTGCTGCCAGGAATTGACACTTGGGCGCGAAGCTCTTATCGTCGCGGCGTCCAATTTGACCAATTTCCCGGTATGAATAGTCCCATGGCTGATGTTTCCCGACGGCGGAATAAGAGGCTTGCATGAGCATTCAGGGAATGAATCACTTTACGGTGCTGGCGCGACACCTCGATGGGACCAAGGGTTTTACATTGGCCTCCTGGGCTTCACCGATGGGCCGCGCCCGTCGTTCGACTTTCCCGGAGCCTGGCGCTACATAGGCGATCAAGCCGTGCGGCGCGCTCGCCGGGGTGTGCCCGCCGCTAGAAGCGGCCGCCGAGCTGGTAGAAAGTGATCTTCGCCAGCTCCAGCAGCACGTTGCGCGCGGCGCTCTGGTCTTGCCACCACGCCTGCGGGAAGGAATCGTAGCTGGTTGCGATCACGCGGATGTCGGCTGCGGGAAGGGCGTCTGAGAAAGTCATCCTGGCGCGGCGCAGATGATAGGGGGAGGTTACCACGAGCAGCCTGGGCGCGCCCTTGCCAAACAGGGCGCGCGCCGCCTGCGCCTCTGCCGCGGTGCTGATCGAGCCCTTGCCGAAGTACTCGATCGCGCTTGCGGGAACGCCTTTCTTGAGCAGCACCTGGCGCACGACTTCTTCCTCGCGCGGAAACGCCACGCCCGCCTCGTCCAGCAGGCGGTGCTGGTCCTCGCGCGCCGGCACGCTGACGTAGATCTTGCGGGCGAAGCCCTGCCGGTAGAGGTCGGCCGCCTGGAACGGCCGCGCGTAGCCGCCGCCGAGCACCAGGATGGCGTCGGCTTGTTGCGGCCGGTCGCCGGCGCTGAGCCATTCCCCGGCGTAGCTCAGACCGACCACTGCGCCGATGGCGGCAGCGAAAAACACGACCAGCAGAAATAGCCCGCATTTTTTGGCACAATGCATGATGATGAGCAAATCGAATTGAACAATCCCGCAGTTTGCGGATGAGCAGGAAAAATGACAAGAACTAAAAACTGGTTCGCCCTGCGCCGATCGAGCGTCGAGGTGAGCGAGGAAGACGGCGTGCGCTCGCTGCACCTGGGCGGCGACGCCATTCAGAGCTCGATCCGGCTCGACCGCCCGGACGAGCTGGCGCTCGACTACACGCGCGCGATGATGGCGTTCCTGCTGTTCCAGCCGCTGCCGCGCGAAGTGCTGATGATCGGCCTGGGCGGCGGCTCGATGGCGCGCTATATCCACCAGCGCATGCCGGGGACGCGCACCACGGTGGTGGAGATCAATGCCAAGGTGCTGGCGGCGGCGCGCAGCCTGTTCCATTTTCCGGCGGACGATGCGCGCCTGAAAGTCGAAATCGCCTGCGGCGCCGACTACGTCGCGGACCACGCCGAATCGGCCGACGTGCTGCTGGTGGACGGCTTCGACGACGGCAAGCAGCCAAGCGTGCTGTGCACCCAGGCGTTCTATGACGCCGCCTACGCCGCGCTGCGGCCGGGCGGCGTGATGGCGGTCAATTTCATGGTGGAAGAAAAGAAGCTCGATGCGTATCTGCAACGCATAGAGAAGAGCTTCGACGGCCACGTGGCCTGCCTCACCGCGGCCGACCGGGTCAATATCATCGCCTTCGCCTTCAAGCGCCACCCGCGACAGCTTGCCTGGGCGGAATTGACAAAGCGCGCGCGGCAGTTGAAAAAGATCCACGACCTGCCGCTCGAGGATTTCATCGCCGGGCTGAAGAAACTCAACCCGCAAACGCCGGCGGCCCTCAGGCCGCACTCGGCCGCCGCCGATTGAGATCCGCAATGCATTCGTCCGCTGAGCTTCGGGTCAAACCTCAAGCCTCTTCCTGATGCTCCGCACCAGCTCAGCCGGAGTCTCGGCCGCGTCGAGCCGCAGCGCGTCCTGCGGCCGCTCCATGACGGCGAACTGCGAATCGAGCAGCGTCGGGTTCATGTAGTGGCCCTGGCGCGCGAGCAGGCGCGCGCGGATCAGTTTCCGGTCGCCGTCGAGAAAAACGAAGCGCGTCGCGGCGCAGCCGCGCGCGAGGCGATCGCGATAGACCTGTTTCAGCGCCGAGCAGGCGAGCACCAGGCTCTTGCCCTGCCGTTCGCTGTCGAGCAGGAAAGTATTGAGGCGCTCCAGCCAGGGCCAGCGGTCCTCGTCATTCAGCGGCGCGCCGCTTTTCATCTTGGCGACGTTTTTCGCCGGGTGGAAGTCGTCGGCGTCGTGAAAGTCCCAGCCGCAGTCTTTTGCCAGCAGCGCCCCGACCGTGGTCTTGCCGCAGCCGGTCACGCCCATCAGGATGACGATCACGATTTCTTTTTTTTGCTCACGGCGTGGCCGCCGAAACTGTTGCGCAACTGCGCCAGTTGTTTCGCACCGTAATCACCCTTGCCCTGGCTCGCAAAGCGCATCGCCAGCGCGAGGCTGATGACCGGCGCCGGCACGCCGAGTTCCACCGCCTCGATCGCGGTCCAGCGGCCTTCGCCCGAATCGGCGACCACGGGCGCGATGGCTTCGAGCGCGGCGTCAATGGGACTTTTGGCGACAATTTCAGTTGTGTCGCGCACGAACACGGGAGAGAATGGTTCCTAGTGCCGGTTCAATATGGTGCCAACGCGCATCCGGCTTCCTTGTTCGGAGCCTGGGTAAGCGTTCAGAGGACGCCGTTTTGCAACAGGAGGCCATGATGAAGTTTTTCCTGAATCTGCTCTTTGCATCCCTATTCCTTTGCGCTGCGCTCGCCGGGCTGCCGGTCCAGGCGCAAACGGTGCAGCCAAAGCCCAAGGTCATCAGCGAGAAACAGGCGGACGAGCTGCTCGGATCCGTGGTCAGGGTCAAGGCGCGCTCGCTCCCGAACGCGCGCAGCAACGCGACGCTGGGCTCTGTGCGCGAAGGCAGCGGCGTGATCATCGACGACAGGGGGTACATCCTCACCATCGGTTATCTGGTGATCGAAGCCGATGCAATCGAAGTTACCACCGCCGAAGGCAAGACCAGCCCGGCCAGGCTGGCGGGCTACGATCACGCCACCGGTTTCGGCCTGTTACGCGCCGCGCTGCCGTTGGGCGCAAAGCCGATCGACCTCGGAACATCTGGAGAACTCGCGCTGCGCGAGCCGGTCATGGTCGCGCCGTACGGCGGGCGCGAGTCGGTCAATCTGGCCTACGTGCTTTCCAAGCGCCAGTTTGCGGGCAGTTGGGAATACCTGCTGGAGAGCGCGATTTTTATCTCGCCGCCGACCCTCGCCTGGGCCGGCTCGGCACTGATCAGCCGCGAGGGCAAGCTGGTCGGCATCGGTTCGCTGCTGGTGCGCGACTCGGTGGAGGCGGGCACGCCGCTGCCCGGCAACATGTTCGTGCCGATCGATCTGCTCAAACCCATACTCGCCGACCTGATCGACAAAGGACGCGTGTCCGGCCCGCCGCGGCCATGGCTGGGTATGGCCACCGAGGAATTGCAGGGGCGCTTGTTCGTGACCCGGGTGTCGCCGGAGGCGCCGGCGGACAAGGCCGGGGTTCAGCGCGGTGACATTGTTGTCGGCGTGGGTGCGGACGCGGTCACCACGCATGCCGAGCTGTACCGAAAGGTCTGGTCGCTGGGCCCGGCAGGGACTGAAGTGCCGCTAAAGGTACTGCAGGGCGCGAGCGTGAAAGAGATCAAGGTGCGCTCGATCGACCGGACGGAGTATTTCCGCGCCAAACCGACGCTTTGATGCCGGACGGGAACGACGGCACCCGCGGCTATTGCGTGCGGGCGTGCGAACCTGGTTCAGTTGCGTCGGCAGACGGATTGCCGATGACGTAAGTCAGCTTCAGCGGTGCTGAACCGGCAAGCTGCGCCAGGCGCTCCTTATCCGGGCGCGGGCCCTGCGCAATCTGCGCCACATGGCCGGAAGAGGCGCGCAAGTCTTGCGGCCAGCTGCTGTCGTCCAGGCGCTGTTCCGTCGCAGCCAGGGCATCGGCCGTTTCCTGCGGGTCATAGCCCAGTCGCGCTAGGAGTGTCAGCGCGATGGTGTCGGCCTCGTCCAATTGCTTGGGCCAGTAGCTCGCGATCAAGGCTTTCGAGCCCAGGAACGAGGCGGCGGTCGCGGTTGCCATGGTTGCGGTGCCGGTGGTCGCCGTGGCCGTGGTTGCGGACGCAGCGGCAGCGCTGGAAGCGCCCGGCAGCAGCCATAAGGAGCGAACTATGCCCGACAGCGGCAGCAGTACCTGGGCCAGCACGGACACGATGATCTTGGTGGCGGTGTTCTCGTTATGGTGTTGCCCGATCACATGGCCCATTTCGCGCGCGACGACGAACGCGAGCGCCGGGTCCGATAGTTCGAGTGCGCGCGTGCCGCTGAAAATCACCACCGTGCCGGAGGCGTTGGAGGTGGTCCCGGGCTCGGCCTTGTCGGCAATCACGAATTCGAATCGCCCGATGCGCTCGTGCAGGTCCGGGTAGATCTCGAATGCATTGTCGGCGAGCCGCTCGCCCAAACGCGCGACACGCAGCTCGAATTCCTTGCTGGCGTCGCATTCGGACTCGGCGCATTTGCCTTTTGCATCGGCCGTGACCACCAACTGCAGGCGCATATTGACTTCGGAATAAATCGCGCTGAGCGATTGTGGCACGGTGAGTTGCGACCGGCCATAGGGGGAAGTGGAGCAAGCCCCGAGCAAGGTGCAGATAAGTATTGGCCAGATCAAGGCGCGCATTGGGTCAACCCTGGATACAACGATAGGAACGCTTGCCGCTACCGCAGGTGCATGTCCCGCCGATCCCCCTCGAGGGACCGGCCGAATCGTAAGCATAGTACGCCCATCGGCGGCCCACAAGGATTAATCGAAATCGCCCACATTTTCATGAAGTTGTCCTCCAAGTCTGCATTTCAGGAGCCGCGCCCGGGAGGGCAAGTTCAAGCCGTGCTAGGATTGCGGGCGATACGAATGGAATAGACGAGAGGCAGGGGTGATGGATCAGTTCATCGGCACCATGCCGGTGGCGGAGAAGCAGCGCTTCGACGTCGCCCGCCTGGACACTTATCTGCGCGCACAGGTCGAGGGGTTCTCCGGCGCGCTCGAAGTCGAGCAGTTCAAGGGCGGCCAGTCCAACCCGACTTATCGGCTGAGCGCCGGCGGCAAGCGCTATGCCATGCGCACCAAGCCAGGGCCCGCGGCGAAACTGGTGCCCTCGGCGCATGCGATCGAGCGCGAGTTCCGCGTGATCACCGCGCTGGGCAAGACCGATATCCCGGTACCCAAGACCTACGCCCTGTGCGAAGACGAAGGCGTGATCGGCCGCGCCTTTTACATCATGGATTGCGTCGAGGGGCGCGTGCTTTGGGACCAGACGCTGCCCGGGATGGCTAATGCCGAGCGTCGCGCGATCTACGATGAAATGAATCGTGTGATCGCCGCGCTGCACCTGGTCGATTTCAAAGCCATCGGCCTGGCTGATTTTGGCAGACCGGGCAACTATTTTGCGCGGCAGATAGGACGCTGGAGCAGACAGTACCGGGCATCCGAAACCGAAAAAATTGAAGCCATGGACAATCTGATCGCCTGGCTGCCGAACAATATTCCGGCCGGCGAGGAAACCGCCATCGTGCACGGCGATTACCGCCTCGACAATCTGGTTTTCCATCCGAGCGAGCCGCGAATTCTCGCCATCCTCGACTGGGAGCTCTCCACTTTGGGGCATCCGCTGGCGGATATTTCCTATCACTGCATGAGCTGGCATTTACCTCCCGGGCAGTCTCGCGGCATCGACGGGGTCGACCTCGGGTCGCTGGGAATCCCGGTGGAAGATGAATATGTCGCCGCCTATTGCAAGCGTACCGGGCGCGACCGTATCGACAATTGGGACTTCTACCTCGCCTACAATATGTTCCGTCTTGCCGGCATCCTGCAGGGCATCATGAAACGGGTGGTGGATGGCACGGCGGCCAGCGTGCACGCGCCCGATACCGGCAAGCGCACAAGGCCCATGGCGGAACTGGGCTGGAAATACGCGCAAAAGGTAATAGCCGCCGGAAAATAGAACGGCACATTCTCACAATTTTCGTTCAAAGAAAGGCAAATCATGGATTTCGCATATACCGACAAGGTCAAGGCCATGCAGGCCAAGCTCATCGCGTTCATGGATAAGCATATCTATCCGAACGAGCACCGTTTCCACCAGGAGGTGCTGGAGAACCGGGGCAAGGGCAATCCATGGATACCGACCAAGATCATCGAGGAGCTCAAACCCAAGGCGCGCGCCGCCGGGCTGTGGAACCTGTTCCTACCGCATTCGAAGCGCGCCCCAGAGGGTCTTTCCAACCTCGAGTACGCGCCGTTGTGCGAGATCATGGGCCGCGTAAGCTTTGCGCCGGAGGTGTTCAACTGCTCGGCGCCCGACACCGGCAACATGGAGACGATCGAGCGCTACGGCAGCGAGGAACACAAGCGCCAGTGGCTGGAGCCGCTGCTGCGCGGCGAGATACGTTCGGCCTTTCTCATGACCGAGCCCGACGTCGCCTCGAGCGACGCCACCAACATCCAGTGCCGCATCGAGAAGAAGGGCGGCGAATACGTCACCAACGGCCGCAAGTGGTGGTCTTCCGGCGGCGGCGATCCGCGCTGCAAGTTGTTCATCGTCATGGGCAGGACCAACCCGGACGCGCCCAGGCACAGCCAGCAGTCGATGATTCTGGTGCCGAGCGATGCGCCCGGAGTCAAGGTGCTGCGCTCGCTGTCGGTGTTCGGCTACGACGACGCGCCGCACGGCCACATGGAAATCGAGTTGAAGAACGTGCGCGTGCCGGTATCGAACATCCTGCTCGGCGAAGGCCGCGGCTTCGAGATCGCGCAAGGGCGCCTGGGGCCGGGCCGCATCCACCATTGCATGCGCCAGATCGGCGTGGCCGAACGCGCGCTCGAACTCATGTGCAAGCGTTCCCTGTCGCGCGTCGCGTTCGGCCGGACCATCGCCGAGCAGGGCGTGACGCGCGAGCGCATCGCCCAGGCGCGCATCATGATCGACTCGACGCGCTGGCTGGTGCTCAATGCCGCCTACATGATGGACACCGCCGGCAACAAGGTGGCGAAGGCCGAGATCGCGATGATCAAGGTGCTCGCTCCCAACATGACCCTGCAGGTGATCGATTGGGCGATACAGGCCCACGGCGGCGCCGGCGTCTCCGACGATTTCCCGCTCGCGATGATGTACGCGCATTCGCGCACGCTGCGCTTTGCCGACGGCCCGGACGAGGTGCACCGCAACGCGATCGCCAAGCTGGAACTGGCCAAGCACATGAGCGTGCCCAAATCGGCCAAGACTGCGTGACGAATAACGAATCGAAAGGGAAACAACGATGTTGAAGCTGGGCGGATTTGCAGTCAGCAATTATTACAACAAGGTCAAGGTGGCATTGCTGGAAAAGGGCGTTTCGTTCGAGGAGGCGTTCTGCATGACCTCGCAGGACGAGGCTTACCTGAAGCGCTCACCCATGGGCAAGGTGCCCTACCTCGACATCGGCGGCCAGTTTCTGTGCGAATCGCAGGCGATCTGCGAGTACCTCGAAGACCGGTATCCGGACAAGCCGCTCTATCCGAAAGACGCGCTCGAGCGCGCGCGGGTGCGCGAACTCATCGCGACCATGGAACTGTACATGGAGCTGGTTGCGCGCCGCCTGTATATGCAGGCGTTCTTTGGCGGCACGGTGTCGGACGAGATCAAGAAGCACGTGGAGAAGGACCTGGCCAAGGGCGTGCGCGCATTCAAGCAACTGGCCAAGTTCTCGCCCTTCGTCGCCGGAACGGCCTTAAGCTACGCCGACTGCGCCGCGGGCGTGCACCTGCCGCTGGTGTCGCTCTCGAGCAAGATCGTCTACGGCCGCGACGTGCTCGACGATTGCGCCCCGGTGAGGCCGTACCTGAAGATGCTCAACGAGCGTCCGGCGTTCAGGAAGGTGAACGACGAGCGCAAGGTTGCGACCGAGGCGATGGCGGCTGCGCGGGCGAAGAAGGGGTAGAGGCGGACGCGCAACGTCTGCCTTTTGATTCGCAGGGCCCAAGTTCGAGCCCTGGTCGGGGAGCCGACACTCGCCGGCCGCTATCGACCCAAGCAGCCCTTCAAGCGTAGACTGACTTCCGACTAGGGTCGACTGAAAACAGAAGGATATGATTTCCTATCATTACTAAGACGAGGTTGGAAATGGCATCTGCCGACGCTTTCGTGCGGGCCCGCGACCTGCTGCTCGCCCGCCGTGAGGACCATGCAGCAGCGAGCAAGGAGTTCGCATGGCCGCGGCTGGAACGCTTTAACTGGGCGCTGGATTACTTCGATGCCCAGGCGCGCGGCAACGACCGCACCGCATTGTGGGTCGTCAACGAGGATGGCACCGAGTCGAAATTGACGTTCGCCGCGATGAGCGAGCGATCCGATCGGGTAGCCAATTTCCTCCGCGCCAAAGGCGTGAAGCGCGGCGACCGCGTATTGGTGATGCTGCCCAACGTTGTGCCGCTGTGGGAAGTCACGCTTGCGGTGATGAAGCTTGGCGCCGTGATCAGTCCCGCGACTACGCTGCTCGCGCATGCCGACCTGCAGGACCGCGTGAAACGCGGCGAGATGCGCCATGTCATCGCCGATGCGCAGAGCGCGGAAAAGTTCGCGAGCGTGCAGGGCTCCTATACGCGCACCGTCGTCGGCGGGCCGCTGCCGGGCTGGACGCCTTACCGGGAGGCCGACAGCGCGCCCGCCGCGTTCGCGCCGGACGCGGCGACGGGCGCGAACGATCCTTTCCTGCTCTACTTCACATCGGGCACGACCGCAAAGCCCAAGATGGTGTTGCACACACACCAGAGTTATCCGGTCGGGCATTTGTCGACGATGTACTGGATCGGCCTGCGGCCGGGCGATGTCCACCTGAACATCAGCTCGCCGGGCTGGGCCAAGCACGCGTGGAGCTGCTTTTTTGCGCCGTGGAATGCGGGCGCGACAATCTTCCTCTACAACCAGTCGCGGTTCGACGCGAAGAAGACGCTCGATACGCTGGTGCGATGCAAGGTCACGACACTGTGCGCCCCGCCCACAGTCTGGCGCGTGCTGATTCTGGAAGACCTGAAATCCTGGCCGGTCAGCCTGCGCGAGCTGGTTAGCGCCGGGGAGCCGCTCAATCCCGAAGTCATCGAGCAGGTCAGCGCGGCGTGGGGCCATACCATCCGCGATGGTTACGGTCAGACCGAAACGACGTGCATGATCGGCAATGCGCCGGGACAGCCTGTCAGAATCGGGGCCATGGGTAAGCCCATGCCCGGTTACCGGATGGCCCTCATCGACGCCGACGGCAAGGAGGTCGACGAAGGCGAGATCAGCGTGAAGTTGAAGCCGGGCGCCACCGGGCTGATGGCAGGCTATATCGGAGACCCCGAACGCACCGCAGCGCTGCTCGACGGCGATTACTTCCGGACGTCCGATGTCGCGCGCCGGGACGCCGATGGTTACTACTGGTATGTCGGCCGCGACGATGACGTGTTCAAGAGTTCGGATTACCGCATCAGCCCGTTCGAACTGGAAAGCGCGCTGATCGAGCATGAGTCGGTCGCAGAAGCGGCGGTGATCCCGAGCCCGGACCCGATACGGATGAGCGTTCCGAAGGCGATCGTCATGCTCAAGCCAGGCCTCGCGCCGACACGCGACATGGCCCTGTCCATCCTGGGTTTCATTCGCGGGAGGGTGGCGCCCTACAAACGCATCCGCAGGATCGAATTTGCCGACTTGCCCAAGACGATTTCTGGAAAGATCCGACGCGTGCAGTTGCGCGGCGTCGAAACCGAGCGCCGCAAGAAGGATGAGCGCGGCGAGAATGAATTCTGGGAAGAGGATTTCTCCGAACTCAGGTGAGCGTCATGCGAGGGCCGACCCGAGGCGATGAAGGCCGCTTTACCGGGCCGTTGGAACGACAGGGTGGAAGAACAGCTTTGGCTACAGTTCCGTGAGTTCATCCCATCGGGTTGGTCGGATTGCGGTCTTGCAGGATGTCTTCCATGCGCCACTGGATGGAGGCCTTGATCTTCGGATGGGTGAGGATGTAGAAGCGCTCGTCGCGCACCGCCTCGTACACTTTCTGCGCCACGTCCGCGGCGCTGAGCTTGCCCGATCGCACCGCTTTTTTCAGGCTGGCGTCGAGCGCGAGGTCCGCAGCGCTCTTGTGCCGGGTTTCCTTTAGAGCGGCAGGTCGGTTGCGCCCGGAATCCGCGATTCCCGTGGGCACGTAGGCCGGGCACAACACCGAGCATTTGAGCTTGTCCGTTTTTTGCGCCAGGTCGTGGTGCAGGCATTCGGACAGCGTCACCACCGCATGCTTGGATACGCAATAGATGCCCATGCCGGGCGGCGAGATCAGGCCCGCGACCGAGGCCGTGTTGATGATATGGCCTTCGGTTCCTTGCTTCAGCATGATCGGCGTGAACACGCGCACGCCGTGGATCACGCCCCAGACGTTGACGCCTAGTACCCACTCCCAGTCGGCGACGGTGTTGTCCCAGACGCTGCCGCCTTCGCCCACGCCGGCGTTATTGGCGAGCAGGTGCACCGCGCCGAAGGCCGCGAGGGTCTTTTGCGCCAGCGCCTCGACCTCGGCTGCTTTGGAGACGTCGGTGCGCACGCCGATCACCCGGGCCCCGGCGGCCTTCATTTCGGCTTCGGCTTTGGCGAGCGCATCGGGTTCGACGTCGGCAAGCACGATGCTCATGCCCTCGCGTGCGAAACGCTCGGCCATGGCGCGCCCGAGGCCGCTCGCGCCGCCGGTGATGACCGCTACTTTGCCTTGAAAGTTTTTCATGGGATGGGCGCTCCGGCGTCAGATGGAAAGCAGCATCATACTGAATTGGCGCGCGCGTCGACAGGCAGCTCGCCGTGCGAACGCCCGGTGCAGGCTCAGCGGTTTATTTTTTTCGCCGGCAGGGGCAGCACCGTGCGCGGCCGGCGGTTCTGGTCGGTCGCGACGTAGGTGAGCGTCGCCTCGGTCACCTTGACGATCTCGATGTCCTCGGGATTGCGCTGCGCGTACACCTCGACGTTGACGGTGACCGATGTGTTGCCCACGCGCACGATTTCGGCGTAGAAGGAGACGAGGTCGCCGATTTGCACCGGCTGCTTGAACTGGAAGGAATTCACCGCCACCGTGGCCACGCGGCCGCGCGCATGGCGTCCGGCGAGCACGCCGCCGGCGATGTCGACCTGCGACATGATCCAGCCGCCGAAAATGTCGCCGTGGTGGTTGGCGTCGGCGAGCATGGGCATGATCCGCAGCACCGGTTCCTTGCCTTCGGGGAGTTTTACTGGTTCAGCCATTCTTGCTCCTCAGGTAGTTCAGCGGGCCGCCGCGGAAAGGCGCGAAGCCGGTGCCGAATATCAGGCCGGCATCTGCCAGGTCGGCGTCGGCGACGATGCCTTCGGCCACCACCGCCTGCGCTTCCTTGAGGTAAGGCGCGATCAGGCGATCGATCAGTTCCTTCGACACCGCGCCGGGCGCGCCCTTTACCGGTTTGCCCTCGCGCCAGGCGTAATAGCCGCGCCCGCTTTTCTTGCCCAGGTTCCCCGCGGCGACCAGTTGTTCCAGCATCTTCGGCACCGTCGCCGGCTGGCCCGCGGCGGCGCTCGCGGCCGCAAGGCTCTTGCCCGCGGCGATGCAAATGTCCAAGCCCACGGTGTCGGCCAGCTCGATCGGGCCCATGGGCATGCCGAAGCGGGTGGCGGCGGCATCGACGGTCTCCGCGCTCAAGCCTTCTTCGACCATGCGGATGGCCTGGTTGAGATAGGGCCCGAGCACGCGGTTGACCAGGAACCCCGGCGAGTCCTTGACCTGCAGCGGCAGCTTGTCGATCTGCCTGACGAAGGCGGCGGCCTGGTTCGCAATGGCCGCGTCGGTGTTCGCGCCCGAGACCACTTCCACCAGCATCATCTGCGCCACCGGGTTGAAGAAGTGGATGCCGACCAGGCGGCCGGGATGCGTGAGGTTCGCGCCGATGTCGGCAAGCTTGAGGCTGGAGGTGTTGGTGGCAAGAATGGCATCGGGTCTGGCGTTTTTCTCCAGCGCCGCGAACAGTTCGCGCTTGGCGTCCAGGTTCTCGAAAATCGCCTCGATGATCACATCGGCCTTTTTCACCCCGTCGCCCGCGGCATCGGGCACCAGCCGGTCCATGGCATCGCGCACCCCTGCCTTGTCGCGCAGCCGCCGCTTGAACAGTTTTGCCGCGCGCTGCATGGCGGGCACCAGGCGCTCGGCGTTCTGGTCCTGCAGGGTCACGCTGAGACCGCGCATGGCGCACAGCGCGGCGATATCCCCGCCCATCACGCCGGCGCCGATCACGTGCACGCGCTTGGCGGCGAAATCGCTTGCCTTGCCCAGCGCCTTCATTCTTTCCTGCAGGAAGAAAATCCGGATCAGGTTTTTCACGGTCTCGCCCTGCATCAGCGCGGCGGGCGAGGCCGGATCGGTGAGCGGCGGGGCAAACGGGTCGCCGTCGTAGCGCGCCCACAGGTCGAGAATCACGTAGGGGGCCGGGTAGTGCTCGCGCGGGGCGCGCTTCGCCACCTGCTTGCGCGCCATGGCGGCGACGATGGACTTGAGCGGCGCGGTATTCATCAGGCGCTGCAGCAAGGGCGGCCGATGCAGGGCCGGGGCTTCGAGCGCGGTCATGCGCGCCGCGTTCTCCAGCACCCGCAGCGGCACGCAGGCATCGACCAGGCCGATTTTCTTTGCCCTGCGCGCATCCACGCTCCTGCCGCTGAGCAGCATGTCCAGCGCAGCCGTCGGACCGACCAGCTTGGGCAGATACTTGATCCCGCCCCAGGCGGGCAGAATGCCCAGCATCACCTCGGGAAAGGCAAAGCGCGTTTTCGGGTCGTCGAGCGCGACGCGATAGCGGCAGGCGAGCGCGAGTTCCACGCCGCCGCCCATGCAGAAACCGTTCACCATTGCCAGCGTGGGGAAGGGCAGCGCCGCAATGACGTGGAACATGTCCCAGCCGCGGCGGATGATGGCCATGCCGTCCTCGACGCTCTTCGCCCTGGCGAAGTCGTTGATGTCGGCGCCGGCGATGAAGCCCGAATCCTTGCCCGAGCGAAAAATCAACGCGCGCGGATTGGCGGCGCGGATTTCCTGCAGGATCGCGATCAGTTCGGCGATCGCATCGGCGGAGAAGGTATTAGCCGATTCGCCGGCCTTGTCGAAGGTCAGCCAGACGAGATTGTCTTTGTCGGTCGTATAGCGCCAGTGTTTGTAGTTTGTCGTCATACCGTCTCCACCAGCATCGCTCCGCCCTGGCCGCCGCCGATGCAGATCGTGGCGATGCCGCGCCGCGGGCGCTGGCCGGCGCTGCCGCTGCCGGGGCGCCTGAGCACGTGCAAGAGATGCAGCACGATGCGCGCGCCGGAAGAACCCACCGGGTGTCCCAGCGCGATGGCACCGCCATCGACGTTGAGCTTCTCCTCGTCCAGCGCGCCCAGCGGAGCATCGAGCCCGAGTTGCTCCCTGCAGTAGGCGGCGTCTTTCCATGCGGCGATGCAGCCCAGCACCTGCGCGGCGAAGGCTTCGTTGATTTCCCAGGCATCGAGGTCGTCGAGGCCCAGGCCGTGGCGCCTGAGGATGGGAGTGGAAGCATGCACCGGCCCCAGGCCCATCTGCGCCGGGTCCAGGCCCGCCCATTCCGAGTCGACGATGCGGCCGATCGGCGTGAGGCCGTGCTGGCGCACCGCTTCTTCGGAGGCGAGGATCAGCCAGGCGGCGCCGTCGGTGATCTGGGACGAATTGCCCGGGGTAATGTTGCCGTATTTGCGGTCGAAGAAGGGTTTGAGCTTCGCCAGATTGTCCATGCTGGAGTCGCGGCGCACGCCGTCGTCCGCCGGGTAAAGTCTGCCGTCGGCGTCGTAAATGGGCACAACTTCCTCGATGTGGCCCTCATCCTGTGCCCGGGCGACGCGCTGGTGGCTGCGCACCGAGAACGCGTCCATTTCGGCGCGCGTGATGCGAAAGCGCTGGGCAAGGTTCTCGGCGGTCTGGCCCATGAGCAAGCCGACGTAGGGGTCGGTCAGCCCCTTCATGATGGCGATCACCGGCGCGAGATAGCCGAGCTTCAGCCTGGCGACCACGGCCGCCTTCTGGCCGAGGGTTCTGGCGGCGTAGAAACCGGACAGCCACAGCACCATCGCATCGGACAAGAGCAGCGGCGCGCGCGACAGCGCATCGGCGCCGCCGGCGAGCACCAGGTTGGAACGTCCGGCCTGGATATTGACCATGGCCGAATCGAGCGCCTGCATGCCCGAGGCACAGTTGCGCATCACGGTCCAACCGGGGACCTTGTTGCCGCAGCCCAGGCGCAGCGCGACCACGCGCCCGACGTTGACCTCGTCCGGGCTGGGCGAGGCGCAGCCGAGGATGACCTCGTCGAGTTCGCCCGGTGCGAACGGCTGGCGCGTGAGCAGGGACTTGCCCGCCGCCACGGCCAGGTCGCCGGCCGAAAACGGGCCCGGCCGGTTGCGCGCCTTCAGAAACGGCGTGCGCGCGCCGTCGATGATGTAAGTGGTCTTGGCCATGACTGGCTCCAAAGAAAAAGGCTATCGGCCGCGAGCTGAATCCTCAGGCTGCTGCGCGGTGTGCTGCCGGGAGCGCCTGTTCCGCGCGGCCGAAATCCTGCGGGAAGTCGTCGACGCGGATCACTTCGTCGCGCAGCCTGGCCGTGCGCTGCAAATGCGCATGCTCCTCGGGCGTGATGATGCCCGCGGCCAGTGCCGAGCGCGCGAGTTCCTCCTGGGAATTGCCGGAAATGGTTCTGCTCTTTTGCGCATTGCGCACCTTGGCGTCGATGGCTTCCGCTTCGATGGTCGCAATCAATGCCGCCTCGAGGCAGCCGATCGGATCGGTTTCCGTTTGCGGCAGGTACATGCCGGATGTGAGCCGGTCGCGCGTGGCGCTCGGCTCGATCAGCAGCCGCGCCACTTTGTGTCCGAGCTTGTCCGAAGGGTGCTGGAACGGGCGGCCCAGCGGATAGACGATTTTCCACAGCACGCTGGCGAGCAGGTGATTGGGGAAGTTGGCGATCAACCCGTCCATGGCGAGGCGCGCGCGGTACAGCGCGTCCTGCACCGACCAGTGCAAGAGTGGCGCATCCTCCGCCGGCCTGCCGTCGTCCTCGAAGCGCTTGAGCGCGCACGAGGAAAGGTACAGCAGCGACAAGATGTCGCCCAGGCGCGCCGATATTTTTTCCTTGCGCTTGAGTTCGCCGCCGAGGAACAGCATGCAGAAATCGGCCAGCATGGCGAAGTCGGTGGCAAGCCGCGTGAGCTTCTGGTAATGGCGCCGGGTCTCGGCGCCGGCTGGCACGCGCACGAAGCGCGCGCCGGTGAGGCCGAGCACGAAGGCGCGCACCGCCATCGACACGGTGAAACCGATGTGGCCGAACAGCGCCGCGTCGAAATCGCGCGAGGCCTGGACCGCATCCGGCTCGCGCGTGGCGGCGATTTCCTTGAGCACGTAGGGATGGCAGCGGATCGCGCCCTGGCCGAAGATGATCAGGCTGCGGGTGAGGATGTTGGCGCCTTCGACGGTGATGGCGACCGGGATCTGCTGGTAGGCGCGGCCCATGAAATTGTTGGGGCCGAGGCAAATGCCCTTGCCGCCGAGAATGTCCATGGCGTCGTTCACCGCGATGCGCGCGCGCTCGGTGATGTGGTACTTGACGATGGCCGAGGGCACCGAAGGCTTCTCGCCCAGGTCCACGGCACCCGCGGTCATCATGCGCGCCGCGTCCATCATGTAGAGGTTGCCGCCGATGCGCGCCAGCGGCTCCTCGATGCCTTCGAACTTGCCGATCGCGGTCTTGAACTGGCTGCGCACGCGCGCGTAGGCGCCGGTCGCGCGCGCGGCGATCTTGGTCATGC
>Ga0080064_1001124_pt1 | contig 58751 bp, 58 predicted proteins | sample Subgrocontami54m_FD_69260 | JGI IMG/M metagenome (GOLD analysis project Ga0080064, IMG submission 69260) | Subsurface groundwater microbial communities from S. Glens Falls, New York, USA - GMW46 contaminated, 5.4 m (SPADES assembly) (version 2) ... | reverse complement strand
ACTTTTTTCTGGGGAAAGGATTTTCCTTTTTGCCTGGGCTAATTTTTTTTTTGCATTTTGTCCGCGCGGAGGAGGGGTCTGGGGAGGAATCCGCGCGGGCTTGGATTTCGTTTTCGGCGACTTCACTTCAAAATTCTAATAATCCCATTATTAGCATCTACTTCAACTTCGTCACCATCTTTTAATTTCTTTGTAGCATTTTTTGTGCCAATGATACAAGGTTTTTTCATCTCTCTTGCGGTAATAGCCGCGTGAGAAGTAATTCCACCCTCATCTGTAATAAATGCCGCTACCTTTTTTAAGGCAGGTACAAATTCAGGAGTGGTCATATTAGTAACAAGTATTTCTCCGTCCCGGATAGTATTTAGATCATCTTTTAAAGTAATCAATCTTACTTTTCCCCGAACAAGTCCGGGATAAGCTGTCTTGCCTTTTATTATATTATCGACCTCTTCAGCTTCTTTTTCCTGCCAAGTTAATTTTTTATCAATACGATATATGCCACCATTATTGAATACAATACTCCAATCGCCATTAAAATCGTTTTGGGGGTTTATTTTATTGTATAAATCCAATGGTTCAAATAAAGTATCGTCACTTCTCCAACTTTCTATAATTTTCCGGTCTTTAGAGTTAGATTTTTCATACATATTTTCAGATATTCGACGGGCAATAAAGAAATAGGCATATAAAGCAGAAAAATCTTGCTCTATTTTAGAATAATTTTTACCTGTTATTTTCGCTAGAAGATTATTTTTCAAATCGTACATTTTGCCAATATAATCCAAAGCGTCTTTTATTGTTTTAAGTTTTAGTACTTCAGTAATCTTATTTTCACTTTCTGAATCTACAAAGTATTCGCCATCTGAATTAATTACTACTGCTTTATATCCGAATCCCAGCTCTTTTTCTAAACTATCTGACCATGATTTGACTCTCAAAGAAGCTTCAAAAGGATTCGTGTATCTCTTGGCGACAAAAATCATTTTCCCTTCTAGTATCAATAGGGTGCTTGGGTCAAATTCACCGATAGTTGCCAGATCATCTACTAAAACTACCTGATACTTTTTAGCAAACTCCTCTTTTGTAATCTTTGGTAATATTTGTTCCTCAAAAAATACAAAACCATTTTTTCTCTGTTTTAATTCCACTAAATCCGGAATTTTATTGTTAATTATCTCTTGAGCACTTATCACATCCGCATATTCTTTTAATTTCGGATATTCAGTTTTAATAGATGATAATAAAACTTCTCCGACTTTATATTCTATCTCCTGAAATTGGTCGCGTAATTTATAAGATGTTTCAATCATGTCTGGCACAATATCTTTTTTATCCGTGCTACCAAACTGGGTCCATATTGGTAAATAACCCCAAGCTTCGGCGATGGCGTTAAATAATTTAGAAAATGATTCGGCTTCAAAATTATCTAACAATTTAGAAATCTCTTTTTGTTTAACTCCAAATTCTTCAACCAATAGACCAAATCTGTTAGGATTATTTTTAAAATAATCAAACAATGGTTGTAGGGCTGTATCTGGATTATTCATGTCATAAAAAACATCGGTAAGTCTGTTTTGATTTCTTATAAATAAAGGGTTGAAATGTGTGGCACGATTTAGAATTTTATATAGTTCTTTGTATTCACCTTGATGCCAATATTCCATTACAACAAGCGGTATTTCTCTAGCAAAAAACTTTTGGAATTTTCTTATAAATGGGCGACTAGATAGAGTAGTTATTGGCCTACTTTGGACGATAAAAATTTTATCCTTTTCAAAAGCCCACTCGATATCGCATGGGAAGCCAAAGTGTTTTTCAATTTTGAGGACAAGTTCCGATAACTCTAAAATTTCTTTGTCGGATAAAACTGATTTTTGAGCTTGAATATTTTTATCAATAATCCGTCGCGGTTGTTTTTCAACGACATAACTATCCGGTGTGATTTCTCCTGATACGATTGCCTCACCAAGTCCAAGTCCAGCTTCAATGATAAGTTGGTTGTGGTCTTGTGTTACCGGATGAACGGAAAAAGCGATACCTGATTTCTCGCTCTCAATCATTTTTTGAACAACAACCGCGACGGATATTTTCTGCTTGTGTAAATCTTTTTCAAAGCGGTAGAAAATGGCGCGTGGCGTGAATAGTGAAGCCCAACATTTCTTTATATTTTCAAGTAAATTTTCCTCTGTGGTGTTTAGATAACTTTCAAGTTGCCCAGCCCACGCCGCGCTTGCCGAATCTTCGGCGGTAGCCGATGATCTAACAGCAACATATTTTGAACTAAGGTTTTTGAAAAATTTTTGGGTTTCCGCGGCAATATCTTGTGGCATTTCTGCCTGTAAAATAAGAGATTTTATTTTTTCAGAAGCGTTCTCTATAGTGTGAATTTCTTTGTGATTGACTGAATCCAAAATGGAATCAATCTCAATATTCAAATCGGTTTCTTTCAAAAATTTTTCAAACGCATCTGCCAAAATTACAAAACCAGGCGGTACTGAAATATCGGCTTGTATCATCTCGCCAAGTGAAGCGCCCTTGCCTCCGGCAAGAGATACATCATTTTTGCTTATCTTCTTGAAATCTCGTAGTAATTCCATAAGTAAATTCATTTTATCAGTTTTGTTCTCTTTTTTGAAGTCGCCGAAAACGAAATCCAAGCCCGCGCGGATTCCTCCCCAGACCCCTCCTCCGCGCGGACAAAATGCAAAAAACAAATTAGCCGAGGCAAAACGGAAAATCCTTTCCCCAGAAAATAGTTTTTCCGTTTTGCCGAGTCCGAATTGAAGCCCCGCCACACTGCCTGAATACTTGGAAGGCAGAACCCCAAAAAGAAAAATGTCCTTTCCTTTTTCAGAAAAAATCGGGCGCGCGCAAATCCGAAATGCAAGGAACATTTTTTCTTTTTGGGGTTGCCGAGTGAAGCGAGGCGGTGGCGGGGCTTTCGTGGAGCGTACAATTTAATTTAGAGCCACCACGCGCTCCGCGCGTGGCACATCACTTATTTTGAAAATAGGTGCGAGCTTGGTACAATAAAGACTCCAAGATTTATATCCTTTCATGTGGAAATTTTTATCCAGGATAACTCGACAAGGCATTATAAGTAAAAAAGTTAAGCACAGTGAAGCTGGATTGTATTTTTATTTAGTCTTCCCTATCGCCTTCGCCTTCCTGTTAACTTTTATCGGTGCCAGAATTTTCAGCCTCTTAGCTCCCAATTTCTATTTAATCGGCCTCGCTGTCGGTAGAATTCATCATTATGTCTATGGTTTTTTTATTTTAGCAGTGTCAGGATATTTAGCTTTAATTTTTAACGGTCCTCGGGCAAAATACCTGATCTCTCTTTTACATGGTTTCGGATTGGGTTTGGCTTTTGATGAATTCGCTTTTTGGCTCAAATTAACCGATGATGATCCGGCTCGATGGAGTTACGACGGTTTTCTTATTATTATGGGACTATTCTTTTTAATAATCTCCGCCAAAAGAGGCATAAGAATGCTTGAGTCTCTATGGCCTTTTAACTAAGGTGTAAAGGAAGACTTGCGCCTCATTTTTTTAAGAAAAATAAGACATCTGCGCCCATAATTGCTCGGCAATTATGGGCTTGACTTTCTGACCTCAATTTGCTATACTTATAGCATAACCTGGAATATGAAGTAGATGGCTTGATAGGCCGTTTTTTTACGCCTAAAAGGCCATAATTACCTCACTTTTTCTAGGCTAAAACAACAGAGTTCCCGACCTGTGTGGCGTCCCAACTTCGTTGGGTCCCTCGCCACGTCGGGAGCCCATTCCGAACATGATTAAAATAACGACTAAAAAACTCACATTTTCAGTAGTTCTTTTAACAATGTTTATTTTGAGCTCAAACTCTGCTAATGCAGGTTACTTTTCCGACAACTCTCACATTGATGGAAACATGGATTACTTAAAAAATTCCCTAGTCAAGAATGCTGACACATCTGAAAACATTTCAGAACCTGTTTCTGTTGTTGCCCCGGAACCAAAAGCCAAAACTATAAAAACTGTTCCGAAATTCAACCCGATCGCGACTTTCACCGTTGTAGCCAGCGCCTATTCTTCAACTCCTGCCCAAACAGACAATTCCCCATTCATTACGGCCAACGGTGAACATGTGTACTGGGGTGGTGTCGCTGCCAATATTATTGATGCCAACGGACGAAACATTCCGTTCGGCACAAAAATAATGATTCCGAAATTATTCGGCGACCAGATCTTCACTGTTAACGATCGTATGAACAGACGTTATCAAAACAATTTAGATGTTTGGTTCCCTAATACGGCAGATGCTAGAGAATTTGGAAGAAAAACAATTACAATTGTAATTGTCACCAAGAACTAACCTCAAAATCAAAAACTCCCAGTAGGGAGTTTTTGATTGAAAAAACCTAAATTTTTGGTATAGTTTCTAAAGAATATCCCCCGATGTCCCCGTAGCTTAACGGATAAAGCAGCAGCCTTCGAAGCTGTTGATGGGGGTTCGATTCCCTCCGGGGACACAGTTATCATTTCCGCCCTTAGCTCAGTTGGTAGAGCTGCTCCCTCTTAAGGAGAAGGTCGTAGGTTCGAATCCTACAGGGCGGACTGACTAAAGAATCCAGATAAAACTGGATTTTTGGTTAGAGGGGGTATCAAACACCTGAACCAATATGGGTTGACGAACCATAAAATTCTGATACTATCCTATCATCTTTGATTTTTAACAAGGAGATCGTAATGTCACAATCGTCTAAATTAGTTGGAATTAGCGCTGAATCAATTCGATTCGGATTTGCAGGATTTGGAATGTCTGGACTTTGGCAGTGCGCTTTTAGTGGACATGACTACTCATGGAATAAAGGTCATCAAACTCGTATGGCAGCATTTTTACTAGGTGGCTGGAAAGATGATTTAACGTTTGAAAAGATTAAGCATCTTCAAAGAATTTTTCTTGACGAAATTCCATCTCTTGATACCGCAAGAGTATCAGTTGAACGAATATTTCCTCTAGAAACGAAGGCGGAACTTGATATAAAAGGTTTTGTGAAAAGTTCTGGCGACTTTTATTCTCCTTATCCAATTCGGCTTGGATGTGATTCTGGTATTTCTGAAATCAAATATAGACAATATGGTAATCAAGATATTAATATTGCCTCTCACTGTGAGTCAGAAGATACTAGGAAAGAGAAATTTGATTTAGTTTGTGGCGTATGGTTAGCAGACGGCAGAATCTTTGCGGAAAATGACTCCGTGGTTGGGCCGCTTCTGAGATTGGGCATATTAGCTGCATCACGTGTACACAATGGGATGTGGTGGAATACAATCGAGAAAGCCAAAAAGGAATAATAGCGCGAGAATATCGCGCTCTTTTTATTTAATAAACAGAACCTACCCTTGTGCACCCACAAAACAGGTGCGGATGTTGTCTACTAAGGCAGACCAAATTATTTTTCATACCTCTTTTTTAAGTCGCGAATAACTTTTGGCAAGACTTTAAGAATATAATCAACATCCTTCTTCGTAGTCTGTTTACCCATTGAAAACCTGATGGCCCCAGTCAGATATTTTTTTTCTACACCTATCGCCTTTAGCACATGCGACGGTTCAACAGACCGTGAAGTGCATGCTGAACCACTTCCGGCTGAAATTCCATATTTATCAAGCTCCAAAAGAAGGTTTTCACTGTCCAAAAACGGAATTGATATGTTTATATTATTCGGAAGTCTGCTTATCCCACTAGAACCATTAACCCTAATTCCTCCGTCAATTTTTTGGATTTCAGCAATAAAATAGTCCCTTAGAATAGATAGTTTGACCTTTTCTTTTTGGTCAATAATCTCAACGGCCTTAGCCAATCCCAAAATGGCAGGTAAATTTTCTGTTCCGGCACGAAGTCCTCTTTCTTGTCCTCCACCAAAAACTAAGGGCTCAACAACAATTCCCCTCTTAACATAAAGACAACCTATACCCCTCGGACCACCGATTTTTGAACCATTAAAGGTAACGAGATCTGCCTGAAGCGTGTTCATGTTCATATTTAGATATCCTGTCGCCTGACAGGCATCAACATGGAACAATGGATAATTTAAGATGTTTAATTTAAGGTTTTTAGTTTTAAACTCCTTAATTATCCTCCCGATTTTATTTATAGGTTGTATTGTTCCAATTTCATTATTAGCATACATGACAGACACCAACACAGTATCCTTGCACAGGCATTTCTCCAAATCTTTTAAGTCTATAAAACCTTCTGTGTCCACTGGAAGATATGTCACTCTAAAACCATAGCGCTCTAATTGTTTCATCGGCTCAAGAACAGAAGGGTGCTCTATTTGAGTGGTTATTATATGAGGTTTTATTTTTTGATCTTTTGAATTTTTCTGTAAACTGTAAACTGTAAACTGTAAACTGTTTGCGATCCCCCTAATCGCCAGATTATTGGCCTCCGAACCTGAACCAGTAAAAACAATCTCCTCCTGATGAGCACCCAAAAAACGAGCTATTTTTAGTCGTGCGTTTGATAATTCCTTTGCAGACATTCTTCCAAATTCATTAAAAGCAGAAGGATTACCTTTAATCTTAAAGGCTCTGAGCATCTCCTTCTCCACTCTCAAGTCTATTGGGGCACCGGCAGCATTATCTATAAAAATCTTTTTTATTTTGGCTTTATGACGAATTTTCATCTAAATAAAAATAGCCTTTCGGGCTACATATAAATAATAACACACCTTAACTAAATCTTCTACCCCCGAAACCTATTCCTTGGCCAAAAAATAAGAGACAGAAAACTACCCATCAATCCTATGTCCCTAACAAGGACTTCACTAAAACCATGAAAAACCATAATGCCTCCTAAAAAAATTAAAGCAACAAAGGAAAAGAACATCGTAAACATATTAGCAATCAAACTTGTTGCAACAAGAATTTCAAAAACTCCTGACATGTAAATAAAATCTGTTGGCCTAATCTTAAAATTATCCAAAAAAAATGACACAGATTGAGGGACCCAAGCGTTTATCCAATAATCAGGATGGAAAAACTTATCTATTCCAAACCAAAAAAAGACTATGGCCAAACTAATCCTGATGACAAAATTAGAATATCTTAAGGACTGAATCATTCTTTAATTTTAAATCATTTATGGCTGGTTGCCTACCCCTTGACAATATGTAATATATAGAGTATACTATAGATACTGTTACTGCGGATTTCGTTTTCTCTGTGGCACCAAAAGTTACCCTCCGGGGTAACCTTATACTTCTTTATTATAATAAAGAGATCATATTCGCCACAAGAGGATATCGAACCCTCGGTTAAATCAAAAGCCCCTAACGGGGCTTTTGATTTAACCGTCCAAACTCTATTATGTCGAACATGTCTTCTCCAAAAAATCCAAGACCTTCTCATTCACAATACGGCTCGAAATATTGTCACGAAGCGCATCTATATTCAAGTTAGACTTATCTGCATCCTCTTTCCCTGCCATGGACTGCACAGTAGCGCTTAATGCCTTGTCTATTTCCTCATGAGAGGCAGATATGTTGTTGTCCTTGGCAATCCGATGAAGAATCATGGCGGTTTTCACTTGTCTTTCAGCTTCAACTCTCCATTCATTTCTTATATCATCTTGAGTCTTGCCTATTTGAGCCAGGTACAAACCCAATTCCATTCCATTAGAATGAAGATCCCTGTCTAAATTACCGATCATTAAGTCTAATTGCTGATTGATAAGAATTTCTGGTAATTCAATTTTAGAATTTTTAATTATGTAATCAATTATCTCAAGCCGGACTCTTTGTTTTTCTTTAAGTTTTTTTTCCTCACCCACTCCTTCTTTAATACTATCCACCAACTGCCCCAACGTTTGAAACCCACCCAAACCCTTAACAAACTCATCATTAATTTCTGGTAAAATCACTGACTTAATACTGTTTACTTTCACAGTAAACTCCAACTTCTGACCGGCGATCGTTTTTACATAATAATCTTTAGGAGCAACTAAAGAAAATGTTTTCTCCTCATCTTTTTTCATTCCAATAAGATTATCTTCGAAACCGGGTATAAAATTTCTTCCTCCAATTATTAATGGGTGGTTTTTGCTTATTCCACCTTCCAAAATTTTACCGTTCTGTCTGACTTCAAAATCAACCTCGACCCTATTGCCAGTTTCAACTTCGCCTTCTTTATCTTGTAAAATACTCCTCGACGCCTTAATGGTAGTCAATGTGTCATCTATGTCTTTTTGTTCAACTTTGATTTCTCTTTTTAAAACCTTTAGTTTCAAAAAATCTCCGATTTTAATCTCCGGAAAAAGAGTAAGTAAGACATTATAAACCAACTTATCGGGAGTATTTTCTTTTATCTCGAGCTTAGAAACATTCAAGACATCAAGTTTATCTCTCTCAATAACCTTAGACAAACTATCCTTCATGGCTAAATCCAAAGCAGATTCAAGTATTATCTTTGGATCAAGACTTTTTTTAAGCAATTCTTTGGGAACTTTACCTTTTCTAAAACCGTCCAATTGAAGATCCTTGCCTAACTCCAACTCAGTTCTGTCAACATAAGAATTAAGATCGTTTCTATCCAACTCAACGGTCAACTCTGTTTGGTTTGAGTCAATTTTTTTAAGCGTATGGTTCATCTCATTAAAACTTATTCACTCACTTCTTCTACGACTACTCCCTCCAAATCAACCTCCTTGTGACTCAAATCTTCTTTTGGAGATCTGACGTCAATTTTCCATCCAGTCAACTTGGCTGCTAAACGAACATTTTGACCTTTCTTTCCAATGGCTAAAGAAAATTGATCATCAGAAACTTCCACCAATGCGTGTCTTCTTGTTTCATCTATAATAACCACCTCCAAAACCTTAGCTGGAGAAAAAGCATTTGAAATAAAATCTTTAGCCTTATCGCTCCACAAAATAATATCGATTTTTTCTCCTGATAATTCGTTTATTACCGTCTGGACACGAACACCTTTTTGACCCACTAACGAACCGATCGGATCAACACCTTCCTCTTTTGATGCAACGGCTATTTTGGTTCTAGAACCGGCTTCTCTTGCAATTGCCCTAACTTCGACCGAACCACTGTCTATCTCGGGAACTTCTACTCTAAATAATCCTAATACAAGTTTTGGATGAGATCGAGAAAGTAAAACTACCGGGCCACGAGGAGTCTCTTCGACTTTTAAAATCATAAATCTAAACCTTTGACTTATCCTATAATTATCCGTGGGTATCTGTTCTGCTGGAATCAAAAGACCATTTGTTTTACCGAGGTCAACAAACACAAGCTGTCCCTCTTTTCTTTGAACGACACCGCTGACAATTTCCCCTTCACGCCCCTTAAATTCAGAGAATATGGCAATTCTCTCCGCCTCACGAAGTCTTTGAATTATAACCTGTTTTGCTGTTTGAGCAGCAATACGACCAAAATCGGTATGTGTTTCAAGTTTGGTTATCAATTCATCTCCAACTTTTGCTTTCTTGTTTTTTTGCTTAGCCTCTTCAAGCAAAATGTGTTTTTCAGGATTGTATTTAATTTTTACTATATCTGCACCATCTTCAGAAGTTTCGGTGTCCCGATATTCGTTTCTCCTTGTTTTGGGATCAAAATCCTGAGGATCAGGTTTTTCTTCCATCACCTTGATCGGTAGAGTTCCGGTTAAATAACCCTCCTCGTCAACACCTTCAACAACATAATGAAGTTGAGTCATGACAAGGTCTCCACTTTCAGTATCAAGTTTAGATTTAATTATTTGACCTTTTTTACCATAATCCCTCTTGTAGGCGGCCGCAATAGCCGCTTCAATTGTTTCTATAACACTTGCTTCTGGTATCCCCTTTTCTTCCGAGATTTGTTTTATTGCAGATACGAATTGTTTTATATCCATGTTTATTAGTTTTTGACTGTATTAAACAAATGACCGCCATCGGCGGACATCTGGAGTAAAATCAATCTATATCACCATATTATCAGATTCCAAAAATAAAGTCAATAAGGGTTCTCTTTCCCATTAAACCCAGCGCATTTTGTCTTATCCACAAATTTGTCTTTACAAAAAAAGTGGGTTAGTTAGATTGAGGCATGTTTAATAGCATGTTAAAATTATCTCAATGACATCTATGCCAACAAACAACAAGGAAGAAGAATTGGATAAAAAATTATCCGAAATCCAACTTAAAAGGTCGGAAGATGATTCAATAGCTTTGGCCAAAAAATTCAACCTCCCTTTTTCGGATCTAAAATCAGCCCCGATCGACAACGACGCTTTGGTTATAATTGACGAACAAACATCACGTTCCTCAAATTTGGCAATATTATACAAATCTCAAAACAAACTAACCGTGGCCATTACTGACCCCGAGAACAAAAACACTCAAAAAACATTGGAGGAATTAAAAACCAAAGGATACACGATTAATCCAATCGTTATTTCTTCGTCTGTCATGGAGGCCATCTTTAAAAGATATGAGTTTGTTAAATCTCAAAATCTTTTTGAAGTGGGAGCAATAGATATTAAAGAAGAGGAGCTAGAAAATATCCAAAAAGAAATCAAAAACATAGGTGACCTAAAAGACAAGGTCGCTAAAATTTCAGCTACAAGAATGCTCGAAACTTTAATTGCAGGAGCTCTTAAAATCGGTGCATCTGATATTCACTTTGAATTAGAGACGGAAAACACAAGACTTCGTTATAGATTAGATGGTGTTTTAAGTGATGTTACCTCTATCGAAAAAACATCCTATGAAAAACTCCTCAACCGAATTAAAGTCTTATCCAAACTAAAGCTAAACGTTCATAATTCACCACAGGACGGAAGATTCACAATAAGACAAAAGTCAGTGGACATAGAGGTTAGGGTTTCTATTCTTCCCAGCGAATTCGGAGAAACAATTGTTATGCGTTTGTTAGATCCCAGAACAATCAAAACAAAACTTGAAGATCTCGGAATGAGGCCTGATTTATTAAAAACAGTCCAAGAACAATTAGGCAGATCTACGGGAGCCATTCTAACGACCGGCCCAACAGGATCTGGTAAAACAACGAGTTTATATGCTTTTATCACCTCCCTAAATTCTTCGGGAACTAAAATCATAACCATAGAAGATCCCATTGAGTATCACATTAGCGGAATCTCACAAACCCAAGTTGATACAAAAAAAGGATATAGTTTTGCCAATGGTTTAAGAGCAATCGTCAGACAAGATCCTGACATAATCCTCGTTGGGGAAATACGTGATGAAGAAACAGCTGATATAGCCCTCCAAGCGGCATTAACTGGACATTTAGTTTTATCTACAATCCATACAAACGATTCGGCTGGAACCATTCCCCGTCTTATTGATTTAGGAATTAAAGCTCAAATAATTGCTCCCTCTATTAATATGGCAATGGCGCAAAGGTTAATAAGAAAACTTTGTTTCAAATGTAAAATACAGGCAACGATTGATCCCGAAACAATTGAAAAAATAAAAAAGGTCCTCCTTCCAATAAAAGGTCGTTTTAAATTTCCTGAGTTAGATCAATCATTAAAAATATACGCCCCTGGTAAAGGTTGCAAAGAATGTAACGAACTTAAATATAAGGGCAGGGTCGGTGTTTATGAAGCCTTCGTAATAAGTAAAGAAATGGAAAGACTTATCTTAAAGTCTCCGGCCATATCTGATGTCCAAGAACTAGCCGAAAAAGAAGGCATGGTAACAATGCTCCAGGACGCATATTTAAAAATGCTGGATGGTATAACCTCAATCGAGGAGATAGAGAGAATCTTGGGATAACTCTTTTGCCAAAGCTTTAAAGGACAAAAAGAGCCTCTTTAGTCTGTAGGCAAATGCCCGAATTTACAAAACACGGGGCAGGATAATTCCGAGGAGTAGCCCAGTCGAAACCAAGCTATCCGAACTAGATAGTATCCCGATTGGACCAAGGTATAAAATACTCCGATCCAATTGCCTACAGACCAAAAAGACTCTTACATGGTTACCATATTCTAGTTTAAATTGTTATAAATGTCAACCCCCTCCACAACCCCGATAGCAATCATAGAAGATCAATTATTAGACCGGGCTTTAAGGCCCAAAACTTTCGATGAATATATTGGTCAAGATAAGATAAAAGATAACTTAAAAGTAGTTATTGGGGCAGCGAAAAAAAGGAAAGAACCCATAGAACACCTCCTTTTGCATGGACCTTCAGGATTAGGAAAGACCACCCTCGCCTATCTTATCGCAAAAGAACTTGGGGCTAATATAAAAATAACCTCGGGCACTGCACTGGAAAAAGCCGGAGATGTCGGCTCAATTCTTACAGGCCTTAACGATGGGGATGTCTTATTTATAGATGAAGTCCACCGTCTAAACAAAATGGTTGAAGAAGTTATTTATCCAGCAATGGAAAACTTTAAACTCGACATCATCATTGGTAAAGGAAACTCTGCAAAAACACTTCAGATAGACTTACCAAGATTCACGTTAATAGCCGCAACAACCAAAATATCTCTTCTCTCTGCCCCATTTCGTTCCAGATTTGGAGTAAGTTTCCGATTGGATTTCTACAAAGATGAAGATATCGAAAAAATAATAAGCCGTTCAGCTAAACTGTTGGCAATAAAAATAGACCAGCCAGCAATAAAGGCAATAGCTGTCTCATCAAGGTTTACCCCTCGTGTCGCAAATCGTCTTCTCAAAAGAGTGCGCGACTATGCTCAAATGAAGGACACTGATCACGTCAATGAGATTATCGCCAAAGAAAGTCTCAAAATGCTTGAAATAGATGATAAGGGGCTTGAAGAAACTGATAGAAAAATTCTCCTTACGATTGCCCAAAAGTTTGATGGCGGGCCTGTGGGGCTTAAATCTATAGCAGCAGCTATATCAGAGGAGGAGGGCACCATCGAAGACGTCTATGAGCCATACCTAATGCAAGTAGGATTCATATCAAGAACCCCAAAAGGGAGGGTTATCACCTCAAACGGCCTGAGACACCTCGGACTCCCGGTCAAAAATACTTTAGATATTTAAACACCTCACCATGTCTGGCCATTCAAAGTGGAGTACTATAAAACATAAAAAAGCCCTTACAGATAAAAAGAAGGGTCAAATATTTTCTAAACTTTCACGTCTGGTTACTTTGGCTGCCAAAAAAGGCACAGACCCTAAGTCTAATCCGTCCCTGTCTCAAGCCATTGAAAACGCCCGGGCCATGAATATGCCCAATGACAATATAGAAAGAGCGATAAAAAAAGTTTCGGACAAAAATCAGGCTCAATTAGAGGAGTTGTCCGTTGAGGCTTTAGGACCAGGAGGGGTTGCCTTGAAGATCCAAGCTATAACCGACAATCGAAACAGGACAATGTCTGAAATTAAAAAGATATTATCAGAGAACGGTTCCAAGCTCGTCCAACCCGGAAGCCTATCATGGATGTTTAATCAACCCGTAAACTTGGACGATACCCCTCTTCTCGAACAACTAGATAAGCTATTCGAAGCCTTAGATGACCAGGATGAAGTTGAAAATGTTAGTTCTAACTTAAAAGAATGATAATAGCTGGCAGTGAGGCTAAAAGGAAGCTTGCTTACTTTTCAGCCGAGCGAACCAGATATATGAACGCAATGATTATTATCGGAATTGACCCCGGAACAACTAGAATTGGTTTTGGAATTATCAAGAATGAGGGCAATCAGTTTGAACCATTGGATTACGGAATAATTCAAAATCCCGGTAAAGAAAAATTGTTTGATTATCAAAATACAGCAAAAGAATTGTCGAAATTAATAAAAAAATACAAACCAGATCTAGCATCAGTGGAACGTCTTTTCTTTTTTAAAAACCAAAAAACAGTAATGTCCGTTGGAGAAATGCGCGGAGTTATAATGCTAACTTTAGCTAACCACAACTTACCGGTAGTTGAATTTACTCCTCTTCAAGTAAAGCAATCTTTATCTGGATATGGAGGGGCTGATAAAAGCCAGGTTCAACGGATGGTTCGTATGATTTTGGGAATAAAAGAAGAAATAAAACCTGATGATGCTGCCGATGCTTTGGCTATTGCAATTTGTGGTATAAGTAATACTCTTAAAATATCGTAGAATTAGGTCGCTCGGATGAAATGTGGATAAGCCCCCTTTCAATCCTCGCTACTAATTATAAAATTTAAATTAATTAAAAATAGTTTTATTTATATTATCTGATAACCTTCTACTGAGTGTCGGATAGATAAATAAAGCAACACAGTGTTCCTATGACAATAAACAAAATAGTAGTCCCCCTACATCTTTTAAAAGTGGATGAGAAAAAAGACGACGACATCGAAGATTTGGAAGAAGATGATGAAGATGATTTAGACGAAGAGGACGAAGAAGATGAAGAAGAAGGAGAAGCTGTATAACAATAACAAAAAAGACCCATCCAGGGTCTTTTTTGTTATTGTGTTTTTATTTTTTCAATTTCTACCTCAATTCCTTTTCCAATTTTTAGTCTATCTCCAATTTTAATCGGAAAATCCCATTCTTTTATAACACTTCCCCCAACTTGAACTGCCCCCTGGTTAATCAATTCTTTTCCTTTAGAGTTAGAGTCCGCCAAACCGGCTATCACCATAGTAGAAATTAGAGTTGCACCTCCTGTGATTTTTCTAGGCTTACGTGATTCCTCTATTGCAGATTCCCCATGATACATTTTAACCAATTCATCAGCCAATTCTTCTTTCAACTCTCGCGGATTTCGGTCTTTGTTTTGTTCAATCCAATCAATAGATTTTTCTGTACAAAGTTCAAATAATGTTTGTATCGTCAAATCATCAATCATTAAAATCTTCCTTCTAATTTCCTGTGGCTGATCGGACATAGCGATAATTTCGCCCTCTGATTTACTCATTTTTTTACCAGACGAACCAACCAAAAGCTTAGTGACGAATACCAATTTATCCTTCCCTAAGTATTCTTTTTCCAGATCTCTTCCAATTAACATGTTGAAGGTTTGATCATTGCCACCAACTTCCCCATCCACTTTCATGGCAACCGAATCATATCCCTGCATTAAAGGATACAGGAACTCATGAACACTTATCGGTTTTTCATTTTTTATCCTTTCTTGAAACATATCGCGAACAATCATTTGCTGAACAGTGACATGGCTCGCAAGTTTTATGACAGTTTCAAAATTCATTTTAGAAAGCCAGGAATTATTATACTCGACTTTAAATAAACCCTTGGGAATAATTTTAGAAACCTGTTCTAAGTATGTTCTCATGTTGGAATTCACATCTTTTTCCGTAAGAGGTTTCCGAGTAGCGTCTTTATCTGTTGGATCACCTATTCTAGCGGTAAAATCTCCTATCAAGAGAATAATCTCATGTCCTAGTTGGATAAGCTTCTTCAAAAAAAGAAGTTGCACGGTGTGACCCAAATGAATATCCGGTCCAGTTGGATCTATCCCATAATAAATCTTAAGTTTCTTACCTTCCTCCATCCTTTTTTCTACCTCCTGACGTGAGGGATAAAGAGTTGCTGTGTGCCTATCAAGAATTTCCCTTATTCTATTTTTGTCAGTATTTATTTTAGACCCAAACATATGTTTTATATTATCGTTAATTCTTTTCCTTGTAAATGTCGCCTTTTTATGGCACAATTTAAACAATAATCAAGTTGCTTCTTATTGTATGAAATATATCAGCAATAGATTTAAAAAACTTAAATTGGCCAAAAAAATAAAGGCTCTTGGAATGCTTTTTTTATGGTTAATTGTAATCGGATCAATATTCCTTTTCTCTTTTTTTATATACCTTCAAAGAACTCTCCCCGACCCTGACTCTATTGCCACCAGAAAAGTTGGAGAATCGACCAAAATATACGACAGCACAGGAGAAATTCTGCTTTACGACATTCATGGTGAAGAAAAAAGAACTATCATCCCTTGGGAACAAATTCCGGAAACAATCAAAGAAGCTACACTAGCCTCTGAAGACAGCGATTTTTACAATCACAAAGGGCTAGACTTGCGAGGTATTGCAAGGGCATTTTTTAAAGACATTATAAACTTGGGAGTTTCCCAAGGTGGATCTACTATCACTCAACAATTGGTCAAAAAAGCCCTCTTAGGCGACGAGCGAACCATATCCAGAAAAATAAAAGAGGCTGTTTTAGCAATTGAAATAGAACGCAGATATACCAAAGACCAAATATTTTGGATGTATCTAAATCAAATACCCTATGGATCAAACGCTTATGGGATAGAAGCTGCTGCTAAAGAATTTTTTGGCAAAAAAGCTTTAGAATTGACAATAGCCGAAGCTGCAACAATTGCTTCCGTAACAAAAGCCCCAAGCTATTACTCGCCTTTCGGTAACCATGTGGAAGATCTTCTGTCACGAAAAAATTATATTCTAAACAGAATGAAGACGCTCGGTTTTATCTCTGAAGAAGAATATCAAACTGCCGTAAGTCAAAAATTGGAATTCAAATCAATCAAAGATGATATCCAGGCTCCTCATTTTGTAATAATGGTCAAAGAATATTTAAGTTTAAAATATGGTGAATCTGCCGTTGAAAATGGGGGTTTTAAAATAACTACAACACTAAACCCTGAGTTCCAAAAAATAGCAGAAGAAGCTGTTTCTAAATATTCAGCAATAAACAAAACAAAATACAAAGCTACTAACGCGACTTTGGTTGCAATAAATCCTAAAAACGGAGAACTTCTGGCTTTAGTTGGATCAAAGGATTATTTCAATATCGCCGATGAAGGAAACTTTAATGTAGCAATAGCGAATCGACAACCAGGATCCTCTTTCAAGCCCTTCGCATACGCCACAGCATTAGAAAAAGGATACCCCGACGATACCGTCGTTTTTGATTTAAAAACAGAATTTAACCCAAACTGTGGGCCTGATAGTTCTCAAGTAAAAGATCGTTTCGGATTAGCTTGTTATCACCCCCAAAACTATGACGGTAGATACCGTGGACCAGTCACTTTAAGACAAAGTCTGTCTCAATCTTTAAATGTTCCATCGGTTAAAGTTTTATATTTAGCAGGAATTAACGACACAATAGATTTGGCTCAAAAAATGGGCATCACTACTTTGGGCGACAAATCACGTTTCGGTTTGTCTCTTGTTTTAGGAGGTGCTGAAGTTAAGCCGGTTGATCTTGTTTCCGCTTATGGCATTTTTGCAAATGATGGTATTAAAAATTCTTGGTATTTTATTAAAAAAATCGAATCTTCCAGTGGTCAAATTCTAGAAGAGCACAAAGAAAACTCTGAAAGAGTTCTCAGTTCTCAAACAGCAAGACTCATAAACAACATGCTTTCTGACAATTCAGCCAGAGCTCCGGTTTTTGGATATTCAAGTTCTTTATACATCCCTGGCCGCGACGTTGCTGCAAAAACTGGTACAACCCAAGAAAATAGAGATGCTTGGGTTGTTGGATATTCACCTTCTCTTGCTGTGGGTGTTTGGACCGGAAACAACAAAAACGAGTCTATGACAAAAGAAGGTGCTGGAATTAGCGCTTCAGGTCCAATGTGGCATGAATTTATGGTTAAGACGTTAAATAAAATACCAAATGAGCGATTCATCAACCCTGACCCAGTTATCGCTTCTAAACCGATGTTAGACGGCAATTATACCTATTTACGTGAGGATAGTTTGTTTCCCGAATATCATGAAATACTCTTTTATGTCGACAGAAATAATCCTCTGGGTCCTTTTCCCAATAATCCTGAATCTGATCCTCAATTTAAAAATTGGGAATGGCCGGTAATAAATACCTACTCTCCTATCCAATAACTATCTGAGTAACTTTTAAGTTCGCTTCCCTCAAAAGCTGTGCTAAGTCTTTTATTTTTAAACTCAATTCTCCAGCTATTAACTTACTTCCAGTATTTATAATAACTTTACCGTTTTTGGGATTATAAGATGCCTCCCATTTAAACAAATCTTTATATTCTAAAAAGTTTTCTTTTAAAAATCTCTCAAAAACAAGACTAATATCGGAAGATTTTTCTTCTGTCCTTACGATTTCATCTTTTCTTCTAATTAAGACCTTTCCTACTGATCTAAACATTTATAAAATCACTTCCTTAGTGGCATAATTAAATAAATTATGTCTTTTTTATCATCATTAGGCCTTAAAACTAAAGGACTACCTTGTCCTGTAAATTCCATAACGACTTTTTCTGTTTCCAATATTTTCAATCCGTCTAAGAGGTAGTGAAAATTTAAAGAAACCTCAAAAGGATCATTTTTTAAAACAGCATCTATTACTATTTCTATTTCCCCTTTATCTGAATTTTTAGATAAAATAGCCATTTTTCCTTCCGAACAATTGATTTTAATATCGGCTATATTTGTTGAAAATAAACCTGCCATCCTTACTGTCTTATCTAATTCCTCCTTATTAATCAAAACCTTGGATGTAAATTTATCTGGTATAACCTTCTTATAGTCTGGATAATTTCCATCTACTATTCTAGACACCATCTCAAAATCGTCATTTGAAAAAGAAACCTGATTATCGCTGACATTAAAAAGTAAATCCCCTTCCAACTCGCCGGCAATCCTAATTAATTCAACTACTGTATTCCTCGGAATAATTAATGATTGTTTGTAAATATTTTTAAAATCTACACTTTTTTCTGTAAGTCTGAAACTATCAGTAGCTGCAAATATTATTTTATCATTACTAAAATTTATCAAAACACCTGATAATTCAGGTCTTGTTTCTGAAACAGCTACAGAATCTAACACCGATAACAACGAACTCCTTAATGTTTTTGTGGGTATAATAGCTAAAGGTTTAGGTTTTATTTTTGGTATTATTGGAAAATCTTTAGCATCAAAACCTAAAATTTGAGTTTTATATTTTTCTGAATTTATACTCAAAATATTATTTTTAACAATTAAAGAAATTTTATCATCAATTATATTACTTATAAAATCCGATAATATTCTTGCTGGAACTGCTATTTGACCCACTTCATCGATTTTTGCTCCAATTATAAAGTTTATACCTATTTCAAGATTGGTAGCTGAAACTTTTAATCTTCCATTCTCTGTTTTAAGGAGAATATTGTTTAGAATAGGAAGAGAAGTATTTTTAGAAACAATCTTTTCAACTAAACTTAAGGCTTTTTTTAAATTTTTTTTATTTACAGTGATCTTCATTTTTAATAATTATAATTAATTAAATATTATTATTACTATTAAGGCTGTGGAAACGTGGAAAACATTTTAGTAGGCGTTGATTTTATAAGTAAATACTTGATTATTTAGCTATAAAAAATATAGCACGAATGTTTATAAGGTATTAATTGAAAAGGGATAAAAATACTGTAACTTTTTATTTTTAAATTTTATCAACAGATTATAGTCAGGTAAACAGACTACTTTTCAAAAGAATTATAAACACGCTCCTTTATTAAAATTAGCTCCTGTTTTAACGGTTCATCGACAGAAATTTCGTTTCTTATTTTTTCACAAGCATGGATTACTGTTGAATGATCACGACCTCCCAATTTTTGACCTATTTCTGGAAAGGAGAGTTTTGTTTCTTCTCTAAGTAAAAACATAGCAATTTGTCTCGGTTTTACGACCTCTTTTTTACGGCTTCTTTTTACAAGATCAACTAAAGAAATACTGTAAAAATCAGCAACAGATTTAAGGATGACTTGAGGGGAGGTTTTTTTATAAGGAGTGCTTAGATAGGTATTTAAGATGTTTTTAACTTCTTTTAAGTCGGGAATTCTGTTATAAATTTGTCCAAAAGCAACTACTCTATTTAAAGCCCCTTCTAATTCCCTGACATTTTTTTGAATGTGAGTGGCTATGTAAGTAAGAACTTCTAAATTAAGTTCATAGTTTCTTTCTGTGGATTTTAATTTTAAAATAGCCAGCCTCGTCTCAAAATCAGGAGTACCCACATCCGCAACCATACCACCTTGGAACCTTGAACGTAATCTTTCTTCTAATGCAGGAATAGTTTGGGGAGGTCTGTCAGAAGAAAGAACTATTTGTTTATTTTTGCCGTAGAGTTCATTAAAAGTTGAAAAGAAGATATTTTGTGTTTGTTCTTTTCCGGCAATAAATTGGACATCATCAATCATAAGGAGATCAAGTTTTGTGTATTGACCCTTCAATTCTTCAATAGTTTTATTTCGAATTGCTTCAACAATTTCAGCAGTGAATCTTTCGGCAGGTATGTAATAAACCTTCTTGTCTTTATTTTCAGAAAGTATCTTGTTTCCGATTGCTTGAAGCAGATGGGTTTTACCCAACCCCACTCCCCCATAAAGAAATAGAGGGTTGTAAAGACGACCTGGATTTTTTGTTACTGCTGAAGCGGCGGCATAAGCTAATTCGTTATTTGAACCGACAATAAAAGATTCAAATGAATATTTTCTGTTCAAGTTAGTGAATTTGTCTAAGTCTTTATCGAGGTCTGATTCAGCTTTTTCCTCTACTTCAGTATCTAGATTCATTTTAGACAGATCTTGTCTTATGAGTTCTATCTTGGGTTTGCCGACAAGATATTTAATTTCTCTTATTTCCGGAGTAAGACCACGTATTGATTGGAGGATTTTTTTATGAAATTTATTCTCTAGCCATTCTTTAATGAATCCGTTTGGGACACTTACCACAATAGCGTTTTTGTCTTTGGATAGAATTGTAGTGTTTCTAAACCAAGTGGTAAAATTAGCCTTAGTTAAGGCCAATTCCATCTCTCCTAATACTGCTTTCCATAATTCTTCGTTAGTCATGTCTTGTATTATACATCGATAAAAATTTTAGCAGGACAAGAAATTGGTTGATATGTTGTGTATAACAAGTGGAAAAAAAAAGTAAATATTGACATAGATTTAAAACTACTTATAAACCTTTAAAATGTAAAATTGACTAAAGTGGGAATTTAAAATACAATAAAAGGAATGAAATCCCGTTAGAAGTTAACCTTAACGGGAGTAACAAGTATTTAGTAATATAAAGCTTTGTAAGCTTGCCACCGCTTCAAAGAGGTGGACGGTTTGCAAAACTTCTAACGGGATGAAATCTACACTATATAGGCCTAAAAAGAAGAAACGAAAAGTGAAACACGGTTTTTTGGGCAGAATGGTTACAAAATCGGGACGAAATGTCTTGAAAAGACGAAGAAGAAAAGGCAGACACAGCCTTGCCGTTTAAAACTAGCGACTAGATACTAGTGGCTAGACACTGGTTGATGGCTTTGAATAAAAAAAATAGGCTGAAGAAAAAAAGAGATTTGGAATCTGTTTTTAAAAAAGGTAAAGCTGTCAAAGGCAGCTTTTTATCTATCAAATACAAAAAAACAGAAATAGGAATTCCAAGATTTGGGTTTATTGTTTCCACTAAAGTTTCAAAAAAAGCGGTAGAAAGAAATAGAATAAAAAGGATTTTATCTGAAACTGCTTGGAAGGCAGTGGATAATTTAAACAGCTGGGATATTGTTATTTTTTCCGTAAAAAATATTATTTCTGCCACTAAAACAGAAATAGTTAATGATTTGATTGCGGTATTAAATAAAATAAAATGAAGAACATAATAATTAAATTAATAATTTTTTATAAAAAAGCTTTGGCTCCCTTTTGGATGAACAATCCTTTTGGGATGTTTAATTCTTCTTGCAGATTTTACCCATCCTGTTCCGAATATGCCGTGTCCGCTGTTTATAAATATGGAGCTAGTAGAGGCACCTTGAAGGCTATCGGCAGGATTTTGAGATGCAATCCTTTTTGTAAATCGGGATTAGATGAGGCTTAGTTTTGCTATGGGAACATTATATACTGAAATTTTATATCGGCCACTATTTAATGCAGTTGTTTTTTTGTACAATGTTTTGCCGGGCAACGATTTTGGAATTGCGATTATAGCGTTGACTGCGATTATGAGAATTATATTCCTTCCCTTATCCATTAAAACAGTAAGATCACAAAAAGCATTAAATCAGTTGAACCCCAAGATACAGGAAATTAAACAGAGGCTAAAAGGAGATGCTACAAATCAATCAGCTGAGATAATGAAGTTGTACAAAGAAAACAAGATAAATCCTTTATCGGGATGCTTGCCATTATTGGTTCAACTCCCCATTTTGATTGCTCTTTATCAAGCTTTTATCGCTGGATTAAAGCCTGAAAACTTGAGCATGCTTTATTCTTTTGTTTTTAATCCTGGCATGATAGAAAAAATATCTTTTGGTTTTTTAGATATAACCTCTAAGACACCTCTTTTAGCGATATTTGCCGGAGTTGCTCAATTTATTCAAGCATGGGCGACAAAATCTCAAAATCAAGGACAAAATCTTAGTAAGGAAATGACGGCTTTAAATAGCCAGATGTTGTATTTTTTTCCGATTATGATAATTGTGATTGGTTGGAATTTACCGGCTGGTCTGGTATTATATTGGGTAACAACAACAATATTTTCTGTTTTAGAGCAATTGTATATTAAACATCGTGGATAATATAACCCAAGAAAATAAAAATAAGATTTCTGCAACAATCAAAAAAATTGTTGGTTTTATGAACTTGGAATGTCAAGTTGAAATCCAAGAGGAAAACCTAAATTTTTTACGGAACCCTGCAGAAAATATTGGTGGTCAGGGGAAAAATACTACCCTTGTTTCGGTCTATACTCCGGAAGATGTCAGGTTTATAATTGGAAAGAACGGACAAAATCTTAAGGCTTTTGAGCATTTGCTTAGAGCGGTTTTTTCAAAAAATAATGAGAATAGAAATATCGTTGTAGATGTCAATGATTATAAAAAATCTAGAGCATCATTTGTCCTTGATTTGGCGAAGCAGGCTGTTCTAAAAGTTAGAAATACTCAAAAAGCAGAAGTATTGGCGCCGATGTCGGCTTACGAAAGAAGAGTTGTTCATATGGAACTTGCTTCATGTCCTGATGTTGCGACGGAGAGTATTGGCGATGAACCCCAAAGAAGAATTGTTATTAAGCCTTTTCCTTAGATTTTAGATCAGAAACAAACACGATTTATTAATACCACCCCCTATTCTAGGGGGCGCTTCTTTTTAAGGAATAGAGCTTATTGTTTATACTATTGAGAATAACGATGTCAGTATTGGAAATGAATAATTCAGCGGTATTTATTCTAAATTCAGGTGAGGATAGTAAGTTTTTAGTTCCATCAGTTTTTATTTCGTATATTTCATCACCTAGATTAGATGATTTAGGAATTCCACAGACAATGGATTGATTGCCTGTTTCCCAATCGCATTTTGAGGCCGAGGTAGCTACTTGAAGATTTATTTCTGTTTCCGATGTTATTTCTTTATAAAACAAATCAAAACCGGACGAGTCTTTTTTAGAGAATAAAATACGAGAGCCATCCTTTGAGAATTTAATATCAAGTGCCTTGTCGGAACTTATTATTTTCTTTACTTCCCCTGTTTTGGATAGACTGTATAATTCTGAACTATTTTCTGTTTCTGTTTTAAAAAACATAGTCTCTTCTAATGGCCAATAAACTTCAATTTCTTCCAGTCGGCTGGAAATAAGTTTTTTGAAGGAATTGCCGTCTGGTGTTGAGATAAAGATTCCGGCAGAGTCATCTTTTGTTCCAAAGTAGATTATCTGGTTACCGTTGGGAGAAAAAGAGAGTGACTTTATGTCGTTCCCCAAGTCAACCGATTTCCTTGTTTTATAGTTGAAATATTTATATTGTGCACCATTGGGATGATAAAACGTGGAGATTACTTCTTTTTTGTTCGGTGACCACATGGTTGCTGTTAAGTTGGCCAATAAAGTTTCGGAGATCACTTTTTCTTTTAAATCACTAAGAGTAATTTCAAAAACTTTGCCGGTGCTTTTTTCATAAAAAATAATACTGTCTTTTTCTTTTGAAATAGTCGGTGATAAGACATTTCTTGGGCTTAATGTTTTGAATTTCTCCGGGAAGGCCAATGATTCGGCAGGGACAGGGTTTTCGTTGTTGAATTTATTAAGTACCCCTTCTGTGGAGATAGAAGCAGTATTTTTGCTAAAGTTTTTTTGACTAATTAAATATCCGGACGCGAAAGCCGTAAAAGACAGGGATAGAACTGTTAGGATCATTATTGGTTTTTTATTCATATTAGTCCCCCAATTCGGTTTGTTTATATCCAGAAAGTCCTAATTGAGTCGGCAGTTGATGTCTGGATTTCACAAAAGACCAAACCAAAAAGAAAGATCTGAAAGGTAAAATTGCTAATACAGGAATAGTATCTCCTATTACCCCAACAACCATTCTTTTAAATTGTTTTCTTCCACTCCTACTTAACCCGAAGGATAATAAGAGAATTGCATCGACAAAAAGTCCAATTAACCAACCTACGGTTCCTACTGTTATCATATCAACAAAATCGGCAATGATACAAAGAAGAAGGAGAATGAAAAAAAACATTGTCCCCATCTTTGCTGGTGTCTCGGGTGGATTTTCTTTGTTTTCCTCTTCTTGTGCCGATTCGGCTTGGGAGAGAGCTCTTTGGGATTCAAGCTGTTCCTGATATTGTTCTTCTGTTAAGGCCATGGAGTTAATTATTTGACTTAGCCTCTTAATTTGGCCCATTCTTCTTTGGCCTTTTCTATCTCCAAAATCTGACGTGGGTCGGAGGTTATAATCTGGTCCTCCGCGTATGAAGCGACAACACGAATACCGATATGGTTTTGTCCAAGAAAGAATAATCCAAAACCAACACGTGCTTCTAGCAGGTAATATTTTTCGGCGTCGGTGAGATTAAATGTCTGTTTGACTACATCAATCGATGACGGTGATTGTTTCATAAGAACCTGAATTGAAGAGTTGCTTAATATTGTTTTACCTTGGGGTGAGGCCAAAAAATCAGGTATATCTTGAGATATTGTCGTAAGTCCTGCGTAATATTTTCTAGCCCTTTTGGCAATATTAGAAAGAAAATTAGCTCCCAATTCATATTTCATAAGCCACCAGGCTTCATCAACAACGAGAATGCGTTGTTTTAGGGTTCGTCTTATTGTGACCCACATATAATTTAAAATTAAATACATGGCTATTGGTCTTAGCTCTTCTTCCATTTCTCTTATCCCAAAAACTATCATTTGATTATCAAGGGAAACATTGGTGGGTTTGTTTAAGAATCCTGAAAATGTGCCTTGGGTGTATTTTCGAAGTCTTATTGCCATTGATTCAGCCCCAGTTAATCCCTCGAGGATACTCTGTAGGTCGGACAATAGCGGTGGTGCCAATCTTGAAAAATCTGACTCTGGTGTGATGTCTTTTATTGCGTAGGTTTGAATTAATGCTTCATCTAAAATTGCTGCTTCTTCCGGCGTAAGTTCTCCTAGGATCAGTCTTAAAAGGCCGGTTAAATCAAGAATGTGTGATTTAAAGACATCTGCCGGTGATTCGTCTGGTTTTGGCACGGGCAAGTCAAAGGGGTTGATGTGTTGGTCTGAATTTACAGATATTTTTATTGATGAACCACCAATTGTGTCAGAGAGGTATTTGTATTCATTTTCAGGATCAATAATTAAAACCTGAGTTCCAAAAAGAAGGCTTCTAAGTATTTCAAGTTTTACCGTATAACTTTTACCACCTCCAGATTTACCGAAGACCACAGCATTGGCGTTTTCTAAATTGAATCTATCAAACAAGACAAGAGAATTGTTGTGAGTATTTATCCCGTATAAAATTCCGGAGTTTGAAGTTAGATCAAAAGATACAAATGGAAACAAAGAAGAAAGTGGTTCAGTATTTAAAGATGTGTGGACGTTGAGAAGATCATTGTTGATTGGTAAGGTAGAATTAAATCCTTCATTCATTCTGAATATGGCTGGTTTGGGGAAAACCAGTTGATATTCTAGGAGACCCTTTATTTTGTTTTCCGTTTCATCTAATTCTTTTATACTGTTTTCATAAATTGTTATATAAACTCCAAGTTCAAAAAATTTGTCAGTTCCCTGCTGAAGCTTATCCCTTAATGTTTCAATATCTTGAATACCGGTTTCAAGAATAGGATCACGAACTTTGCCCTTTGAAGATTCTTCCATTGCTTGTGATTCAAGTCTGGCGAGCTGGTCTCTGAGTTGTTTTAAAACCGTCGCCGTGTTTTTCGGCATTATAAATATAGAAACATCAAAAACACGATCAAGATTGATTATTGGCGAAAACCAGTTTGTTTGAAGATAGCGAGGATAGGTTGCAAGTAAAATTGTTCGCGCGTATCTATCCCCTATTTGGAAATAATTAGGTGAAATACTGAACGCTGATGGCGCCAATAATTCATCTATGTTTTTATTTTGTTCGTTTTCCATTTTATGAGATTATTTAATGTCTAATGTTCTATCCTCTATGTCTTTGAAACTGCTCTTAGATGAGGGGTTGTAAAGGCCATAAAACAAATCCATCAACCCTCCTTTTTCAAGTGTTTTTGCTTTAAGTCCCATCCCAATTAAACCATCAAAAATGAGCTCAGTTCTTTGAAGAAGTTGTCCTTTGTAGGTCTCTAGTTGTTCAGGAGTTAATTCCTTTGAAACTTTGGACGGTTTAAAAATGCTTTTTAGACTCTGAGCTATGCCTGATTTTGTCGGTGATTCAAAAACATAGAAAGGAACGATTATGTAGAATTTTTTGGACATTATGTTTGATAGGTCAGATAGGTCTTTGACGAATTTAGAGTATTCTACTGCCTGAATTTTTAAGAGCTCATTGGTGAGTCCTGCCAAAGAATCATTAATGAGTTTCAAGTATTCGTCTATATTTAATTTTCTAGAGTTGACTACTATTTGAAGTGGAAAATCTATTGAGTTTATAAACCTTTGAAAATTTTGAAGGATGGCAGTTTGCTCCCCTTCTGATCGGAGTTCAAAATTAAGAGCCGAAACCTCAATAACGGCTCTTAAAGAACCGTTTTTAAGCAAAACTATACTGTCTATGATATTCGCTATCTCAACCAGTTGTTTTGTGGATTGTACGGCCATATTTTAATAATTTATAATTTACAGTTTTCAATTTCTATTGAATTTATTAGTTGAACAATCGGAACATTGAATAATTTATTGTAAATTGGTGCTTGAAAATTGATCATTTGATTCAGTATCTTTTTTGAATATATATTTCTTTGGGTTGACAAGATACCCGATGCTGTAACTGAAATAGACTATTAAGGGAACCCCGTCCATTTTTAAAAAGGCTAAAGCTAAGAAAATCCCACCTATCGGTATTGCAACTATGAAGAATAAAAAGCCTTTTACTAAATTATAGAACAAAAATACAAAAGCGCCTCCTCCAGCAATCCACAAAAATTGAGGAAGCGTGAATGGCCCCACTATTTTGGTTTCCGTTTCAATGAATTGTGGTAGTTGAAATCTCATGGTCTGTTTCTTAACCCTAAGGTTGTAATTCTTTTAATTTACGCTCAAAATCTTGGCGGGTTTTGAGATTTCTGAAGTTATTTGGAAGTCCACCCCTTAAATCAAGATCTGACACCTTGTCTTGGATGTCTTGATACATCTTCTTTTCAGTCGCGTACTCTTGTTGACTGATCTTGCCTTGGCTTAATGATTCTTCTGCTGCTTTTAAGCGGTTACTTCTGTCAAAAAGCTCAAGATTTGATTTTAGGTACTCAACTGAATTTTGGGAAGGAGCTTGTGATGGCCTCGCACTGGTTACTGTATTTTGATCTCGCAAATTAACAACATTGCCAGGATTTACTGGTGGATTTGGAGTTGGGGGTGCGGTTGGTCTAAAACCCGCCTGGCCTGGAGGATAATTTCCAGAACCTCTGCCAGTTCTTGGCGCTCCTCCTGTGGGCGGTGGTGTTGGTTCTGTGGGGGGCGATGTTGGTCTACCTCTACCTCCAGTCGGTGGAGTCTCATCTTCTTCATTATCTAAATCCAGATCATCTTCTTCTAAGATATCGTTATCTTGTGTTTGCCCAGTATCCCTAGCTCCTCTTAATGTGTTCAAAATATTTTTCTTATCTTCCCCGTTCAAAGCGGTTCTTAGGTTATCAATAATACGGTTTCTGAAGTTTCTTTGGGTTTTCTCACTTCCAAACATAAGTTTTCTTTCAAGAGCACGTTGAAAATCTGGAACTATCCACACAGATTTGGGTAGGTTGGCGATATCCTTTGCGTCCTTTATGTATCCATCAAACATCTCTGAACGAGTAATCTCTGGTTTGTTTTCCTCTCTTCTCCTGTCATTTATCTTCCTCATTACGTCTGCATTTCCCATGTTATAGTCAATTACTAAATCAGGTCTGGTCTTGCCGACATCTTCTAAAAAGCTTTGGCCATCTGCTGTTGTGTGACCACCAAAAAGGTCTATGCCTTGATTGAATTCAGTTTGACCAAACTTCGGGTTGGCCATGATTTTGGCGTTAGATTGAATGTGTCTGTATGCTTCTCGTCTACCGGGGAGTGCCCCTGGCCCAGTATTGGAAAAACTACCTTGACGAGCAGCAAAGTCAAGTATTTTATCAGCACCAACATCGGAAAATTTACCTTCCTTTGCGGTTTTAACGAAATCCTGCATAGCATAAGGATTTTGTGATAAGTCGTTGACTGTTTTTGCAAAAATATTATCATCAAGTTTCCCCATTTTGGCCGCCATTTTTCTGTACGCGTATGTTTCGGGATTAGTAGCACTTCCTTGGCTAGCTCGGGCTACTATGTCATTAACATCAATCTTGCCGGTGTCATATTGGTTTTGAATGATATCATATTCCTTGCCAGCTCTATCAACAAATTCCTTTTGAGTTTTATAATCGCCTCCCCTGACTCCGAGAAGTTTTCTGGATGCTTCAAGTCCTGTTGGCGGTCCACCGAATATGCGACCTAATCTTCCTTCTCCTGCCATAATTTCTTTCTTTTTTTCATCATAAGCTTGTTTTGCGCCAGTTAACCCAAGTCTTCTGGCAGCAATTCCTCTGGACCATTGGGCGACACCGACGACCCCTGTTCCGGAGAACATAGACGCTTTCATTGCTACAATTGTTCCTCCAATTAGAAATATACCTGCCATTATATACATAAATAGCATTTGAAATGAGAAAGGAATTGTTTCGCCTAGCGGTTGATTTTTAACTTGATTGGCAATTGCGGTCATCACCGCATCTTGTTGGTTTAGAAAGTAAAGTCCAAAGTATAAGAAAAAAAGAAAAATCGGAAGAAACATATTCCAACCGATAAATGTGCTCCACCATTTCTTGAACATGCCCTCTCCTGCCGGAAAAATATTTAAAATCCAGGCGATAGGAGAAACAACCAACAAAGCCCACAAGATCGGAATTCTTATGAATGCAAAAATGGCTGCCGTTAGGAGACTGAATAGAAAAGTACTTGCCAATACCAATGCAAATATTATTGAGGTTAAAGAGCCGACTACTTTTTGATCTAATGTGGTTGATAAGGACTTAACCCCGAATAATTTTGCCGGTGACAGTGCTTGTCCTAACCTTCCTGCCATGTCGCCTATTGCCGTAAGGAATGTATTGCTTAATATTTGTGCTCCTTGAATGACAAGGACTCCGAGAACCAAACTGAAGTTTATCAATAATGCTGTGAAAATAAATTTGCCGAACATTGAGCGGGCGCCGTATTTAGAAGCGCCGGGTATTACATCAAAAATTGTCGCAAATGCCATCATTATCAAAGCTAATATGAAAAACATATTAGCGAAGTCCCTCATTATTTTCCAACTTTCATCTATGACCGCTATTCCACCAGTTGGATAAACGGGAATATTTATAATCCATTGAAGAGCACCCACTAATGCAACTATTAGATTTCCTACCAAGATGAGAAGGATATATGCTGAATAAGCGATTAAGTTGGCGACAGCAGTAAAACCTAATTCCACAAAACTAAGGGCATTTGCTTGAGATGTGGGCAAAAAAACTAAAACAAACGCAAAAAGAATTGCCAGGTAAAGTTTTTTATTTTTTGGTTTAGATGTGCCCATATTTTTACTACTGTTTTATTGGACGCAACTTAATGGTATATCCCCCGTAAATCCAGTAGATGTGGAATCTCTTAAGGGTGTGCTACCAGAGCCACTACTAACAATGGCGTCGTATCTTTCCATTGTTATTTCACCTGGACGCCAAACAGCTATGATATCACCAGTGTTTGGATTTCCATTTCCGTTTAGAACACTTGTTGTTGCTATATATCCCGAACTATTAAGTTCCCCGGCAACAAATTCAAGAAATTTAAATCCGTTTTCAGTAGTGTTTAATTCATCGGCTATTCCTTCAGGATTAGAATCAATGACGGCATCCATGGCATCAGAAAGTGCTCCAGCATGGTTAGGAGTACCTGTCCCTGTATCAGCACAGGGACCACCGCCACCACCGCCAGGTGGTGGTTCTGGAACCGAAGGATCTGCGCCGTATTTTTGTTCTGAATCTTCTTTGCTTATATCAAGAAGTCTATTGACGAATCTTTCGGTGAGTGTGGCTATGACTTCGTTAATTTCGTCACTATTAGCAAGCCAGGCCAGTTCACTTTGAAATGTGCTATTTACTGCTCCCGATAATGTTGCTCCTGGAGTAAGAATCGTTCCTAAAACGACACAACGAGCACCTTGACCGACTGATTGGCAAGCCTTCCTTTTGGCAGTGTATCCTTGACCTGAAAGAGCTTCGTTTGTGTCTGCTGTTTTTTCTAATTCCCTTTGTTTTTCAGCTTCGTTTAATGAGCTGAACAAAACACCGTAATAATTATTTTGTGGTTCAAGTAATCTGGAAAATGCTTGCCACCCACCATTTTTTACGAAATCTTTTTGGTATTCTTCTATTTTAAAATTGGAGGGCAGAGTACAATTTGCTCGTAAAACAAACGGATCAAAATTACTTACCCTTGTTTGAGTGCTGGATGGTAGAGCCTTTTGGTTTGTTGCGCCGAAAACTGTTTTGATATCCTTGCTAAAATAATCGCAGAGCTTGGTTTTTGAGAGCATTGCTCTGAATATGTCTTCGCCCCTGTATTCAGCACTAGTTTGAAAATTTCTCCAATCTTTGACATAGGCTGCTTCTCCATCTCTGCCTTGTTTTCTAACGATATCAAGCATCCCTGATATTCCACCATCAAAAAGTTGTCTAGCCGTACAACGAGCAGCAATATCTAGAATGCCTTCTTTTCGTCTCATCGCTCCTTCAGATACTGGGACAGCTAAGCCACTGTTACCGACAGCGTCGCTTATATAAGTTGTAAGAAGGTTTGCCAAAATGCCGGCCCCGACACAAACTCCTATTTGAGCAGGAGCTGAAGCCGATTTTGTTTGGCGTGGTGTGACTGTTAAAATAGCCAAAAAGATTATTAGAGATAAAGTTAGGGATATTTTAAAAATTTTAGACATTTTATTTGTTAAGACTGTAACGACTTAAAAGTAAGGGTAATTTATCAGTAAACTCATCTCCTAATGTAATATAAGAAACCACTCCTTGCATCGGGTCGTTTCCTAAATTTCTGAATAATAAATAATTTTTAGCTATGCTTTGCATTTCCGAAATTAGTTGACTATGGGTTTTGACCCAAGTGGAGGGAATTTCAATTGTTTCCAGTTGCTTTATTTGATTTTTAAATTTTAAGATTTCATTATCTATGGCATCTGTGAATTTGGGGTTTTGATAATCTTGTGTTTTATCCAACTCTTGAAACATATTTAAAATATAAACGAATCCTTTTAAGTCATCTATCCAGAAAGATCGTAACAGAGGGCTCATTTTTTTAAGGTATTCATCGACTGTTTTTTTATCTGAATCAGTTGTTATTATTTGAACGTCTCCAATATTAGCCAGAACAGTTTTATCGTGATTTATTGAAGATTGATAAAAAAGGTCGTCTATTACAGAATTAACCGAATTATCAAATCTCGGACTGGAAGTTTTTAAAGAACCTTCGACTAGTCCGGCCACTAAAAGTGAGCCAGATTTTTCTGTAAGATTTTTGGCTTCAGCCAAGGCGTCATTTGGACCAACTTTGTTTGGATGGTGACCGGATGCGACTTCTTCACCGTCTATATAGCCGTCACCGTCAGTATCTGGATTTTGAAAATCAGTGTTCCAATATGATTCTTCGGTATTGGAAAGGCCATCATTGTCTATGTCAGAATCAATGGAAAAAGATAAAGAATTTTGAGTGACTTTTGCTGTTTTTGAAATTGAAGATGAATTTGTGAAAGAATTAAAAAACATTAAAACCGAAAACAGAGCAATAAATGCCAAAAATCCCACAAAAACTTTAATTTTGTTTGCCATTTCTATGTTCTTATTGTAGCATTTTTGGCTATCGTGGCCCTGTTGATAGTTAACTTTGTTTTTTGATGGTTTTTGTTAGAATTTACTTATGTTTTTGAATGTTAAAAAATACTTCTTCGGTATGTTGGCGGTGATCCTCATTGTATTTTTCTTTTTACCCCAGATTTCTTTAGCGGTAGGCTTGATTCCTTTTGGGGGAACTATTGATAGTGTTGATCGTAGTAGGTGTACTTGTCCGTTTGCTCCAGCGGCAATAGTTACGGTAGGTTCTCCCAAGGGTGGTAGATTTATTTACTACTATTATTACAGCAGATTGTATCAGTGGTATTTGGTTGCCGTTGGTAAAAAAGTTGTTGGTATCGCGGCTCCTTTTGGGATTTGTTTGAAGGTTATCCCCAGCCCTCCTTATTGTATCCCAGAAGATTACGCCCCTTCAATTCTCAGGATAGGAACGAGCAAACTTTAATCCAATCCTCTACAGATAGTTCCTCTGGTCTGGCATTTGGTCCGATGTCTGTTTGATTTAAGATCTCTTCTATGTCGGGCAAGATTTGTTTCAGAGTATTTCTAAGTTGTTTTCTTTTGCCGGCAAAAGCGATTTTGGCTATTGATAATATTTTTTCAGCCTCTGTGTTTGGATGTGGAATCAATTTAATAATTGCCGAATCAACATTTGGCATCGGCCTGAAACTTCCCCGGGAAATATAGCTTATAATTTTTGGTTCGGCATAAAGCTGGACAGATAATGCAAGAAGATTCATGTCAGGAGGTTTGGCGACTATTCTTTGAGCGACTTCTTTTTGGACGGTCAAAACAATCAGTTTGGGTTTGGTTGCACGCCAATCGTCGGATTCAAAAATTGTTTTAAGGAGGTGCGAGGTAATGTAATAAGGAATATTGGCAACAATTTTATATTCTCCAACTGTCAGTTTTAAATTTTCAAATTTTAATTTCCATATATCCCCCTCAATAATTTCAACATTGGTGTTTTTGAATTTTTCTTGGAGCTCAGCGATTAGACGGTGATCTTTTTCTACGGCAATAACTCGACCAGTTTGTATCGAGTTAGATTGAAGGATTTTTTCAGAGAGAAGTTTAGTCAAGTTTCCTGTCCCGGGACCAATTTCTAAAACAGTATCATTTGGAGTTAGTTCTCCTGCCGAGACTATTTTGTCCAAGATGCCTTGGTTGATTAAAAAATTTTGTCCGAGAGATTTTTTTGGTTTTGTATCCATGTTTAATATTCTATTATATCGTCCTCGTAATATTGATCGTTGGTTGATAGAGGTTGAATGCGGAGTATTTCTTGAGGCATTTCGGCTATAAATCTTGAAGGAAGATTGGCTTGAGTTGAACCAAAAATGTTCCGGTATTTTGTGTGAGTTATAATAAGTCTATCTTTTGCCCTTGTAATTGCCACATAACAAAGACGACGTTCTTCTTCCATTTCAAATGGGGCTAAAGTTGCACGACTGTGCGGAAAAAGACCTTCTTCCATTCCGGCGATAAATACAACTGGAAATTCCAATCCTTTTGAAGAATGGATTGTCATCAAGGTTATTTTATTGGCTGACTCTTTGAGTTTGTCACTGTCCTGCAGTAAGGCTATCTCTTCCAGAAATTTCTCTATCCCCTCCTCGCCTTTTAGCATGTCATATTTTTTGGAAACCGTCAGAAGTTCTTTGATGTTTTCCATTCGGTCGTCCATGTTGGCATAGATTTCTTTTTTGATTGCTAAACCTTTCAGATACTCCTCATAGTTTGTCCTTTTAATTATATATTTTATGACGGAGGTTAAGTTTTTGTCATTTTTTCTTTCAGATAAGTCTGTTAGTAAATTTTTGAATTCTATGAGTGATCTGGATTGTTTGGAGTCTTTTTTGTCTTTTAGCATGACTCCAATTGCTTGGATTAAATCGGGGGCATCCATCGCGGATATTTTGTTGAAGGTCGTTTCTCCGATTCCTCTTGTTGGAACATTGTAGATTCTTTCAAAACTTACGAGATCAGTTGGATTTATTATAAACCTTAAATAAGATAAGATGTCTTTTACCTCTTTTCTTTCGTAAAATCTTATCCCACCCACTATTTGGTAAGGGAATCCTCTTGTAATGAGAGCTTCTTCAATAGCCCTTGATTGAGCATGGGTTCTGTACAGAATGGTGCAGTCTTGTATTTTGTAACCAGATTCAAGTAATTCATCAATTTTGTCCGTAATGAATTCAGCCTCGGTTCTTTCGTTGAGAGTTTCTTTAATATGAATTTTTTCTCCCTTCATGTTTTCGGTCCATAATTCTTTTGGAACTTGGGTCTGGTTGTTGGAGATTATGTTCTGAGCGGCAGCGAGGATGTTTTTTGTTGAACGATAGTTTTGTTCAAGAAAAATAACTTTTGATTCGGGGTAGTCTTTTTGAAAATTAAGGATGTTTCTTATGTCGGCATCCCTAAAAGCATATATTGATTGAGCATCATCACCGATGGCGAATACGTTTTTGTGTTTGGCGGAAAGAAGTTTGATCAGAGTATATTGATCGTGACTGGTATCTTGGTATTCATCTACAAGTATGTATTTCCAGATATTCTGATATTTCTCTAAAACATCAGGATGTTGTTTAAATATTTTTACAGTTAAGACGATAAGATCGTCAAAATCAAGACCGTTCATTTTCTTGAGTTCTGCCTGATATCCTGTATATACTCTTGAGACTATTTTTGCGAAAAAATCCGTGGGGCTGTAATTTTCAGGGAAAGTTAAGTCGCTTTTGAGTTTGGATATTTTGTTTAGAATTAAACGCGGGTTGTATCTTTTCGGGTCTACTTCGAGATCGGCCATGACTTTTTTAATGAGAGATATTTGGTCGTTTGAATCAAAAATTGAAAAACTAGTTTTATATCCCAAAAGAGATATTTCTCTTCTTAAAATTCTCAAACAGACAGAATGAAAAGTTCCCATTATCGGCTGAAAAGATTCCGAGGTCAGTAATTGTTGAACCCTATCTCGCATCTCGTTAGAGGCTTTGTTTGTGAAAGTTATGGCCAAGATTTTACTTGGTTTTATTCCCTGTGATATTAAGTAAGCTATTCGGTGGGTCAGGCAACGGGTTTTGCCTGAGCCAGGACCGGATATAACCAAAACAGGGCCGTCAATTATTTTGACGGCCTCTATCTGTTTTTCATTTAGGTTTTTGAATATTTCCTCCATATCTAATTTGTGCGTACACTACGTCGCTTATAGCTATGAAGTGCGCGCACTACGAAGCTTTAGCGAAGTAGTGGACCTAGGCGGAATCGAACCGCCGTCTCGTCAATGTCCCGATGGCTCTGGTGGACCCAGCCGGATTTGAACCGGCCACCTCGTCAATGCGAATGACGCGCTCTACCAAATGAGCTATGGGCCCACCAGAGCCATCGAGGATCCTCGATTAATCGGGACGAATGACGTGTTCTACCACTAGACCATAGGCCCAATTGTTTTTAATTAAACTCAAGACACCCTATGTTTTTCGCGTTAAGTGGGTCACAATCTGAACAAGGTGTCGGGCCGCCGAGAATCGAACTCGGTCTTCACGAACCCGAATCGTGCGTACTACCGGCATACTCCGGCCCGAATGCTATACATAATATTTTTTCATTCTTTCCCTCTCTTCCTCCTCTATCGCCTTTTCTATTTTCTCAAGTGACTTTCTTAATTCTTCAGGGGATTTTTTGTCTAATTCATGAATTCTTGATTTAAGTCCTTCCTTGGTGTTTTTGGACGGATCATCTATTACTTCTGCCAGAAGATAGTTTAAAATTAAACCAATTTTTGGTCCCGGTTTGATTTCAAGTTCTTTCATTACATCTTCCCCACTAACCTTGAGCATCTTAACTGATATAGGGTCATTGGAGACTTTATCTATTACATATTTCAAATGCCTTAGTTTGTAGGGCACGGCTTTTGGTGTTCCTGAACCAATCCTGTCAGCCTCACGGATTTTTATCAGATCATTTATATTTTCCGGTCCGACATTTGCTAGCAGTCTTCTGACAGATGACTCTGTTACCTCGCCCACATTGTAATAGAAAAGATGATAGCGGACCAGTCGGGTGACTTTTTCAGCGATATCCTTCGGGAACTTTAATCTTTCCATTATTTCTGCAGTCATTTTACCGCCCACAACATCGTGTCCGTAGAAGGTAGAATATTTTCCATCCCCTCTTTTTGTCCTTGGCTTACCTATATCGTGAAGGAGTGAACCGAGTCGGACCTCCAGAGAATAGTTTTTTTCAACTGCGTATTTTAAGGCTAGAATGTTATGTTCCCAAACTGTATAGATGTGATGGAGGTTTTGGCCGATTCCGACTCCCTCTAATAATTCGGGAACTATGTGCTTAAGCAAGCCAGTTTCCCAAAGCATCATTATTCCGTTGTAGGCGTTTGGAGAATTTATTATTTTTATGAATTCGTCGCGAATTCTTTCTTGGGATATGGCAGTTAGCCAATCCGAATTCTTTTTTATTGATTCTAGTGTTTCGTGTTCTATTTTGAAATCAAGAACCGTTGCAAACCTTACTGCGCGCAGAAGTCTTAGTGCATCTTCGTTGAATCTTTCTGCTGGTTTTCCGACCGTTCTTACGTTTTTGGATTGTAAATCTTTTTGTCCATCAAAGAGGTCGGTTATTTTACCGTCTAAACCGATGGCCATGGCATTAACGGTAAAATCTCGGCGAGATAGATCGTCTTCAAGTTTATCTGCGAACTTAATCTCATCCGGATGGCGTTTGTCCGTATATTTTCCTTCAATGCGATAGGGTGTGACTTCAACAAGAGAGAGCTCTTCTTTTTCTGAAGATGTTTTTACGGCCACTGTTCCAAATGTGTTTTCGTAAACATGTTCTGGAAAAAGCTTTTGGATGTCTTCGGGCTTAGCGTTGGTGGTAATGTCCCAGTCCTTTGGCTCTTTTTCCAACAACAAATCACGGACGCAACCTCCTACTGCATATCCTTCAAAACCGGCTTTATTTAGTTTTTTTATAATGTCTTGAACTTCTTCAGGTAATTTCATCTTCTTCAAATCTTAAATCGGGGCGTTTGTTTCGGATCTCTTTTAACAAGGCCTCATATGGCAACATTCTAAAACCGAATGAGTCTAATTTGGTCTTAATTTCTTCTGATGTGCCATGTTCTACAAGAAATTTTCTCATCGCATCAACTTCGTCCACGGGGATTCCTTTTTCGTCACCATTGAGGTATTTCTGCCACTTTTCTCTTGCGACATCCCTAAACCACAGACCAAAGTCCTCGTCAGTTTCTTTGTAAGGTAATTTTTGTTTTTCCATGTATTTGGTACCCCGGGCAGGATTTGAACCTGCAGTCTTCCCCTTAGGACGGGGCTGCTTAATCCAATTAAGCTACCGGGGCGTTAATATCTATTTACAAATCTCGCTAATTATAGCCCTAAATAATTTCAAAGTATACCCGCCTTTTCTTACTATTATTCTACACATTCCATAGCTCCTTCCATTAGTACCGCCGTCATTAACTAAAATAGTGAATTTGTTTTTAGGTATGTCTGTGATATTTGACCAGTAATTTAAGCACGCCGTCTTATCGTGATTTGAAAAAATCCTTAGTATTGGCTGAATTCTTTCCTCCGGAATCTTAAAATAGTTTCTAAGTATCTTTAAATATAATTTTATCATTTCTCCATCCGTATTAACGAGTTCACACCTTCCTTTGCTACCCTCGGCCCAATACAAAGAAGCTGCCGTGGCATAAAGGTATTTGTCGGGTGAAGTAAGCAACATTTTTGCTTCAACCCCAGCTTTTATTAAGTCTCGTTCTTTTTTTAATCGGCTTCCACCTTGATTGGCCTTCAATTTTAAGATATACTTTTTTTGCAACTTTATACCTTGTATATGGTGCCAAACAGTTGACTTGGGAATTGATAGTATTTTAACCAAACCCTCAATACTATGACCCTCTCTTCTTAACTGTTTTAGTTGCTCAATTTTTTCTAAAGAATGGACATGCATAATATATACAGTATATAATTTTAATTAGAACAAGTAAATAGTCCCCTGTTTATAAATTGAGGTTCAATTGGGCCGTTAGCTCAGCTGGTAGAGCGTCTGCATGGCATGCAGAAGGTCAGCGGTTCGAGCCCGCTACGGTCCACCACAATAAAACTCGCCATATGGCGAGTTTTGAGTTGAAGCACTTACAATGCCTGTAGCTCTTTGAGGGTTTCTTCATAAAGACCGACAGCTCTTTTGGCTTCAGTGTATCGGAGGAAATAATTCACATCATGAACCAATCGGTTTCTTATTTTATGGGCTTCCCAGAGGCCTTGCAGGGTTATTAATTGCCCAGGTTGAATATTCATTAATCTCTCCCCCATTGTCTCACCAGCAAATCCTGAAGTTTGTAACATTTCATCTGTTAATTTATCGGCTTCTATAACTGCAAATTTCCACTCAGCTTCACGAGTGGAACTAATGTGTCTTTCAATTTCTTTCCAGCGGGTGTTGAGAATTGAAGAAGCAGGTTCGGAAGGTATTTTTTTGATTGAATTTGTTTTCGAGCCTATGAGCTTATTTGTTTTTGAAATAATTATTATAAATAAAGTTGCTAAAACAATACTCAAAGCTATCATTAAGGATTTTACGATAAACCAGTTTTGGTCTTCTCCAAATCCCGGTAGATATTCTATTGCCTGAGCAAGAGAGACGCCACCCATTTGGAAGTCTGGTATTTGATATAAATCCTGTATCGTGTTTTCAATTATCTGATTTTCTGGGATAGTCATGGTTATTTTAGTGCTTGTTCAAGCTGGTAGGATACTCTTAAAATCGTTTCCTCGTCAAACGGTTGGCCTATAAGTTGAAAACCGATAGGCATATTGCTATTTCTTCCTTTTCCGCAAGGAATTGATATTCCGGGTAAACCGACAAGATTAACCGGAACAGTATAAATATCTTCCAAATATAAAGCCAGCGGGTCTGATACCTTCTCCCCTATTTTGAAAGCGGCATGAGGGGCGGTTGGCCCGACGATAATATCAACTTTTTTAAAAGCATCATCAAAATCTTTTTTTATTAAGGCTCGTACTTTTTGAGCCTTCAAATAAAAAGCATCATAGTAACCTGATGATAAGGCATACGTTCCAAGAATTATTCTTCTTTTAGGTTCAGCACCAAGTCCTTCCGAACGCGATTCTAGGTATGTTTCTAAAAGTGTTTCTGCGTTTTTGGTTGAGTATCCATATCGGATTCCATCAAACCGAGCCAAATTAGAAGAAATTTCACATGGATTTATTATGTAGTATACGGCTAAAGCATGTTCAAAATTTGGTAAAGAAATTTCTATAATATTAGCCCCCATATTTTCGAGTTTGGAAATTGTTTCTTTTATTTTTTCTTCTACCTCCGGATCTAAGCCCTTTCCAAAAAATTCTTTAGGAATACCTACCCGTAATTCTTTGATATCTTTATCTAGATTTGCAGTGTAGTCGGGCACAACAGAAGGAACGGTTGTCGAATCAAAACTGTCATGTCCGGCGATAACATTTAAAACCAAGGCCGAATCATAGACGTTTTTTGTCAGAGGTCCTATCTGATCTAGAGATGAAGCCATGGCTATTAATCCATGTCTTGAGACTCTCCCATAAGTAGGTTTTAATCCGACGATTCCACACATACTGGCTGGTTGGCGGACAGAACCGCCAGTGTCGGAACCAAGAGCAAAGACACAAAGATCTGCAGCTACAGCAGCGGCAGAACCGCCAGAAGAACCGCCGGGGACACGATTTAAATCATGAGGATTTTTTGTGGGTCCGAAGGCAGAATTTTCAGTAGAAGTGCCCATAGCAAACTCATCCATGTTTGTTTTTCCCAAGAAAGTTGCCCCCGCTTTTTTTAGGTTTTTTATTACAGTGGCATCATAAGCTGAAATGTAATTTTCTAAAATTTTTGATCCTGCTGTGGAAATAGAGCCTTCGATTAAAATGGCATCTTTAATCGCACAAGGAACGCCTTGCAGGTCCATAGCGTGGGCCTGTCCCTCATCACCCCAAAGGTGCTCATTATCATTGCGCGCCTTTGGGGTCCCCACTCGCGCCACCCCGCTATCAAAAACAGAAAGATAGGCATTTAGTTTTTTGTTTTTTGTTTTGATTTTATCGGAGTATCTTTTAAAAATTTCTTCCGCAGTAAAATGACCTTTGGCGAGGCCATCTTTAATGTCTTTGATTGTATAACCTAAGTTCATAAAGTTTTTAAAGTTCATAAAGTTTTTAAAGTACTTTATAAACTTTCATCTTTTTAACTTTCTACTTGCGCGAAAAAACACTTTTTATTTTAATAAAGCGTTTTTCGCTAGCTGGTGCCTGGCCGATAAGTTTTTCGTTTAAATTTTCATCCATCTTGAACTCCCCTCTTGGTTCATCTGTTCGAAAAGAGTCAACCAATCCCGTTGTTTGATAAAGCGGTTCAATTCCAGTTGTATCAACTTCGTTTAGTTTATCTATGTATTCCAAAATTGAAGACAGGTCTTTTTTGAGACTTTTTTCTTCTTTCTCACTTATTTTTATTCTCGCCAACCCGGCGATGTGTTTGACCTCTTTGTCACTAAGCATTTATAAAAAATAGCATAATTTTCTACTATCTTCACTATTGACCCAATCTCGATTTTATGAGTTAATAATTAAAATATTAAAAATGAGGTATACAATGACAGTAAGCAGAGATCAAGTTGAAGATGTTTCAAAAAACATTGCTGAGCTGGCTGAGGAAAAAAATGATCCCCTAGTCCATATTTCGGAGGCAAAAGCATATGGAGGTGGTTCCGTAATTCTGTATGAAACATATGTAAGCTTAATGTCTCTCGGTTGTTTCCGGTTGAGGCATGCTTATAAGATACTTAAAGTTCTTAAAGAAAAGTTCCCTGATTCAAAGTTGGTAATTATAATCTGAACAACTAATTGAGGGATAACTTCCTCCGTCTCCCCGCTCAACAGTGAGCGGGATTTTTGATACAAAAAAGCAAGATATTTTTAGTGAGCGACACCTAAAGCCACAGGGAGAACCTGCGCAGGCATTTCGGCTTGGTTCTTCGAAATGCCGAGCATGTAGATAGTCAGCGATCGCAGGAAACGCTGAACTATCGGTCGAGTCGGGACTTTGGGTGGAGCGAATTACCCAATCATTTTAAGAAATTCTTTCTCATCCAAAATCTTTACGCCCAACTTCTCTGCCTTATCGTATTTTGAACCGGGGTCTGTCCCAGCAATAACAGCGTCGGTTTCTTTGCTGACTGAAGATGAAACCTTACCACCAAGAGCGCGGATTTTTGCTCCCGCCTCTTCCCGGCTCATTGAATCTAATGTGCCGGTGATGACGAAGGTCTTGCCGAATAATTTACCTTTTACAGCACCCTTATCCTCAATAATTTTTAATCCGGTTTGTTCAAACTTTTTAAGTATATTTCTGTGGTATGGTCGTTTAAACCATTCAGCAATACTGCGAGCTACGACTGGGCCGACATCTTCAACGGTAGTGAGCTCTTCTTCGGTGGCTTCGGATATTTTTTGAAGAGTGTGAAAATGTTGGGACAAAACACGAGCTGTCTCCTCCCCTACATGCATAATGCCTAAGGCATAAATAAAACGAGCGAGCGGAATTTTTTTGCGGAGAGTAATGGCTTTTATTACATTGGCACTGGACACCTCGCCGAAACGGTCAAGGTTTTGAATGTCTTGAATTTTGAGAGAAAACAAATCTGCATAATCCTGAACTAGACCCGCATCCATGAGGGCGTCAACTATTTTTGGTCCAACGCCATCAATATTGAGGGCATTACGGGAACAAAAATGGTAAATTGTTTCTCGCTGGCGGGCCGGGCAATCGGTATTTGGGCAATAGGAAGCGACTTGCTTCGCCTCTTTTTTGATGGCTGTATTACAGACGGGGCATTTTTTAGGAAGGTAGAAGTTTTTTTCCCCCGACGACGAAGTGTCGGGGCCCCGACCGGAGCGTCGGGGTTTACCAGTTCGAAGTTCCGGGAGGACTTTGAGGATATCAGGGATAACATCACCGGCTCTGCCCACAACAACAGTATCTCCAATTTTAATTCCAAGACGTTTAATTTCATCTATATTGTGGAGCGTAGCTCGGCTGACAGTGGTGCCACCGATGGATACCGGTTTTAAATGAGCCACAGGCGTGAGAACGCCGGTTCGGCCAACTTGAATCTGAATGTCTTCGACAATTGTTTGGGCTGATTTAGGTGAAAATTTAAACGCGATGGCACCTCTGGGTGACTTACCAATTACCCCGGCTTGGCGATAAATGTCATTGTTATTTATGGAAACAACGATACCATCAAATTCGTAATCCATCTTATCGCGTTTTTGTTCCCACTCTTCCCAGAACGAGAGGACTTCTTTGGTGTTTTTAGCGACTTTTCCATGCGGGTTAGTGCCAATACCCCATTCAGAGAGGGATTTGTATTCATCCCAATGGGTTTTAAAAATATCACCATAAATGCCATCAGTTCCGACGAGGCCATAAGCATAAAAAGATAGTTTTCGGCCGGCGGTTATTTTTGAATCTAATTGCCGAATTGTTCCCGCGGCGAGATTTCGAGGATTGGCATAAATTTTATTGTCTTCCTTTTTGAGCTCACTGTTAATGCGGGCAAATTCTTTTTTGGTTAAAAATACCTCACCTCGCACGATTAATGTTTCGGGAAACTTTTGTTTCTGGTCGTGGAGTCGAAGAGGCACAGCCTCAACGGTTCGAATGTTTTGAGTTACATCTTCGCCAATGAGGCCGTCACCCCTCGTAGATGCTTGGACAAGGATTCCATGTTCATATCTAAGCTCAATGGCAAGGCCGTCCATTTTAAGGTCGCAGTAAAAGTCGCCGGTGTATGGTTTGCCGAGAAAATTATTTAAACGTTCTAGCCAGTTTTTGAAATCTTCCGGTTCGAAAGCGTCGTTAAGTGAAATCATCCTGCTTGGGTGGATTACTTTTTCAAATCCTTTCAGTGGTTCTCCGGCAACGCGTTGGGTTGGAGAATCCGGAGTAATTAATTCCGGAAATTCTTGCTCTAAATCAAAAAGCTCTTTTTTGAGTGTGTCGAGAGCTTCCTCTGATATTTCTTGCCGATCTAAGACATGATAAAGATGGCGGTGGTAATTTATCACCTTTTTTAACTTGTTTATTCGTTCCTGTGCCTGTTGTTTGGTGACCATAAAAGACTAAGTCAGATGTTTGATATCTGACTTAATATATCAAAATAGAATTAAAATTAAAGACCTAATCCTCAATCATTTCAAGAGATCTGGTGACCCCACGATATGTTCCAACCGCCCTGTGGTTTAGAGGTTCTTCGACTGGAGTGCATGAAGCCAATCCAGAACCAAAATAGGTTACATGTGTTGTGCCAGTGATAGAAATTACTGGAGGAGTTACAGAAGGAAGTCTTCCTCTTTGTTCATGTAAACACCACTCTAAAGCACTGTCGGCGGCATATATTGCCACTACAGAATTAATGGCTTCAGTTGATGTCCTTAATCTTGGCAAAAATATATTCCCCAAAGCCAAAGTTATTGTAATTATAACTCCAAGCATTAAGACTGAAAAAATTAAAATAGAGCCCTTTTGATCATTCATTTGGTTTTTGTTATTTGTAATCATTTTGCTTAAGGATATTGAAGCTCATCAAAAAGGTTTCTGGAGGTCGTGGTAGTTTGAAGATTTATTTTCACGATCTCCCTCCCCGTCCTATTTTGAATTGATGTGATTATTGAAACTCTTGGGCTTTGATTATCATTGATCGAGGAACCAGATATGCAGAAATTCATCCTGATAAAGTTAACATTAGAAGCGCTTACATCAACATAGCTTCCGCTATTTACGCTTCTTTGGACAATTCCGGAAGTCGTTCGGTAGATAATGGTGCCCTTGATTGGATGGATCATCGTTATTGTAGATGCGCTACAATCAAGAGAGTCTTGATTGTTTGATATTCTACTTACCCTTATATCCCTAGACATTTCTTCAAGAACGAGGAGGGCATTATCTTGAATTTTTTGGATGGAAAGACCACGTCGTTCAATGTTTATTATTTGTATAAAAATTGCACTGACCGTTATTGCCATTATTGAAAAAATTAAAGAGGTCACGAGGACTTCTACTACGGTGAATCCAGCTTGTTTTTTGTTTTGTAAATTCTTCATATTATCTCCAATCAAAAAGATGTGATTCTACTTTAACGCTTTTGGTTCGGTTTCCCCTCTCTGTCCAAGTTACTTCACTGGTTACCATCAGTTCCTCGGTGTTTAGTTTGTTTATGGTTACTGTTCTTTTGAACAAAGTGTCTGTTCCGGAAGAATAGTTGTAAAGACCAGAGTTCACTTTAAGCGGAGGATTTGAGCCCAAGACAATTAAAGAAGTTGAATTCCACTCAATTCTATAGGTTCCATTCGCTAATCCATTGTCAAAAGAAGAACTATTATACCAGTTGGCGTCTCTGATGGCCCTGACAACTTCAACTCCTTCCTGAGAAAGATTTGTTGCAATAAGACTATTTTGAATGACAGATGCGGTGGAGGAAATATTACTGGATAAAACTAAAGCCGGACCAAGGGCGGTGGTCAAGATGATTAAAGCAACCAATGCTTCAATTAAGGTAAAACCTTTGGCGTCATTCAATTTTTCCAGATGTTGATACATTTATGGTTTTACAATCTTGAGGACAGGTGCCACCCTTTTTGCCGATTGTAATATCTATGGAGGCACTGGCTGAAGAATTATTTATGTAAGTATAAGGATGAGGCGGTTCCCAGAATATGTCATTGAAGGTTGATTTAAATTCTACCAATGAATTTCCAAAGGTTTTGACAATGGCTGTGGAATCCGCCCCATCAAGATTTCTGTTGAGCGATTTGCAATTAATTGAGCTGGCATCGGGACCGGTATAAATTGAATATGAAGTGGGATTTATATAATGAATGCCATAACCGCATCTTATTTTTGAACCCGAGCCACTATCAAGTTTTGCACTGGCAAGGGCTTTTGATTGAGCAGATCGTAGGTCTGCCATAAGAACACCACTGCTTTCGTTTAAATCAACCCGACTTCTTTGGAAGTTGATTAACATAAAAGTTGAAATAACACCGGTTATTGAGGCTACTACTAAAAGTTCAATTAAAGTAAATCCCAAGGAATTTTTAAAAAAATTGACCAATAATTTTCTGTATCTCATTTTGAAATATGATAATTAAAATTGAAATCCCAGATAAGAAAGTGCCAAAAGGCAAAGGTGTTTTGCGATTAGCCTTGCCCAAGATAATTAATACTATTCCAACTAAAGCCGCCGACCAAATAGAAAATAGTAGCGACAGGAACCCTAAGGGAAAACCAAGGACCAATCCTATCAAAAACATAAGTTTTACATCTCCAAAACCTACCCACTCCCCTTTGGAGTATAAATACAGTATAGCAAAAATACTGCTTAAGACTAAGGCGGATAATAACAAACTTATTATTTCAGACCTTCGAAAAATAAAATCAAATAAAAATGAGACTGCAATCATTGGAAAGATTACCTTGTCAGGCAGTATAAAATAAAGATAATCAAAGAAAATTAAAACAACAAACGAAGTAATAATTGTTAAGTAATAAAAATCAGCCAGGTTAAATATCGGCTTATAAAAAATGTAAAACGAGATAAAACTAAAAGCTGTGACAAGTTCTAGTAAAATGTAGACTGGAGATATTTTGTTTTTGCAATTTCTGCACCGTCCCTTTAGCAGGATGTAACTAAAAACAGGAAATAAGTCGTACCACTTGATTCTTTGGAGGCATTTTGGGCATTCGGAATGACCGGTTAAAATACCAGCTTTTTTATCTAACCTAAAAACTACAACACTTAAAAAACTGCCAATACATAATCCGATTAAAAAAATAAACAAGATAGGCATGGATTAAGTATATTATACTTTGCTCAAAACAAAACCCTGCTAGATGCAGGGTTTTGTTTTGAGATTTAAATTATTGGTTTTGGCCTTGGTCGTAAACACAATCAATGGCGGCTGAAGTACAATTAGCACCAGCGGCATCAGCTCCGTTACGGCCTTGTGGACCCCATCCGGTAGAATCAATGTCAGCATCACTTTTTAAGGCAGCAGCTGATTGTTCGAGTTCAGCCCACATATGGTATTTGGTCAAACCGTTATATGCGTAGTTGTAAGTGTAGTTACCGTTGTTTAAGGGATCTACTGGAAGTTGGGTCATATATTTAGGAACAAAAGTTGTTGCTCCAACGGGAAGAGCAGATAGACCGACCCAATTTGCAACTTGAGGATATTGACCCATATCATCAAAATATAGCTCTGCCGCCGTTCTTACCTGGCTTATATCAACAATTCTCTTGGCGTCTCTTGCTCTTTGTCTGGCTACACCCAATTGAAGCAACAATAGTGTGGCTAAAATACCGATAATGGCGATAACAACCAACAACTCGACCAATGTGAAACCCTTTGACGAACTTAATTTGAGTTTATTTTTCATAGTTTAATTATACTTAAATTTTTGATTGATGCGCAAGGAGGGTTATAAACAGGGACTACTAGGGCATTAAGTCACATTAACCAGATTATATATTGGAAGCAAAATTGCAGATACTAAAATTGCTACAGCCACACCAAGAACTAAAACCAAAATTGGTTCAATAAGCGTGGCGATGTTGTCTATCGTTGTGTCAGATTCTGATTTATAAAATTTAGAAATATGTTCGAGCATGTAGTCCAGTTTCCCGGTTTTTTCTCCAATTGCGACCATGGAAGACATTAGAGGTGGTATTTCTTTGTATTTAATGAATACGTCAGAAATATTACCACCTCCCCTAACGCTTTCTTCGGCATCAAGAAGTATGTTTTGATAATTAAAATTACCTACCAAATCAGATGTAATATGAATGGTATCAAGTATTGGTATTCCTGATTTAATTAAAGTAGATAAACTTTCTGAAATTCTGGCGAGATAAAGATTTCGAACTACAACTCCTAAAACCGGCATATTTATTTTTAGATTATCAAATTTGGCTTTGCCATTTGGTGTTTTGACATATCGCCAGCCGAAAAACAATGAGCCAAAAACCAATGCAAAAAGGTAGTAAAGGTAAGCATTAATAAAATTTGTAACCCAGATCAGCGAACGTGTGGTCAATGGCAGATCGTTGGCGCCTACATCTTTGAATATGGCCAACAATTGAGGTAGAACATAGACGACCATGATTCCAGTAACAACAATTAAAGCGAAGACAACAAATGCTGGATAAGCTAAAGCGCCTTTTATCTTGGAGTTTATATCTTGGCTTCTTTCAAGGTGGTCGGCTAAATAGAGTAACGCCTCATGGAGTTTGCCCGACACTTCTCCTGATTGAACCAGCTTAATATAAAAAGAAGAAAAAAGTTTAGAATGAACAGCCAAAGCATTTGACAAAGAAGAACCCCCTTCAACCGCATCTGATATTTCAGAGATTATTTTTTTAAAGACGGGTTTTTCAAGCTGACGAGCTAAGGTTCTCAATCCCTCGGCCAAGGGCATATCGGCGTCAATGAGAGTTGAAAGTTGTCTTGTGAATACGACGATGTCTTTATTTGTCGGTTTTTGAAGATAACTATTGATATCTACCGAAAAAATATCCCCCCCAATTTGTTGGATAGATAAAACGATGTATTGATTACCTTGAAGAATGTTAACGGCGCTTTTTTCATCCAGAGCCTCTATTTTTCCGTCAATTATTTCTCCACCTTGTGTTTTGGCTTTATATAAAAAATTCATTTTGATTAGATCAAGTTCTTTAGATCGCTTTGGTTGAAAGAATAGAATTCAGCCCGCTCAAGAGTTATTTCTTTTTTTCTGACTAAATCAGCCAAGGATCTATCTAAGCTTATCATTCCTACATCTTGGCTTGTTTCAATTACCATATCCATTTGTCTGGGACGATTATCGCGTATCAGGGTTCTTATTGCCGGAGTTGCTATCATCACTTCTACCGCAGGGATAAGACCGCCTTTTATCCTCGGTATTAGTCTTTGAGATATTATTCCGGAAATAGTATTAGCAAGCTGGTTTCTTATTTGAGTTTGCTGATCCGACGGAAAACTATCAATAATTCTTTCTATTGTCTGGGAAGCGCTATTGGTGTGGAGAGAACTTAAAACAAGATGTCCTGTTTCTGCTGCCGTTACAACGGCACTCATCGTTTCATAATCTCTCATCTCCCCCACCATAATTACATTGGCATTTTGTCTCAAGGTTGAACGTAATGCTTTGTGAAAAGAAAAAGTATCTTGATAGAGTTCTCTTTGGTCAACGATACTTTTTTCCGGGGTGAATATGTATTCAATTGGATCTTCTATGGTGACTATTTTTTCACTTCGCTCCTTGTTTATCATATTTACAATGGAAGCCAATGTGGTGGATTTACCATGACCATTGGGGCCTACCACAAGAACAAAGCCTTGTGAAAGTTTAGAAAATATTTTTGTTACCTTGGGAAGATTTAGTTCATCGATGCTCTTGATTTCGTTTGGAATTAATCTCAATGAAGCGGCAAAACCACCTTTGGTATAGTAGGCGCTTACTCTGAATCTTGTTTTTTCATCCAGTTCATGCGAAAAATCAAGTTCTTTTTCAGACATAAATCGGGCCTTGCGTTCTTCGCCAACTAAAGCAAAAACTAAACCCTCTAAAGTTTCCCTGTCCAGTATTTTTTGCTGTTCGAGTGTTATTAGGTGGCTGTCTATCCTTAAGGTTGGGTAATGACCGGGAGATAAATGCAAATCCGAGGCTCCTTGCTGAGCTGTTGTCAAAAGTAACTCTTCTAAATATTTTTTTTGATCCATCGGGCTGGTTACTAGTGGTTAGTCATTAGTGGCTAGTCTAAAAACTAGAAACTAAAAACTAAAAAATAGATTAGGCACTGTCACCTGCTTGAGCAATCTCAAGCAACTCTTCTAATGATACTACCCCTTTCAATACTTTCAAAATGCCATCCTGATACATTGTGATCATTCCTTGTTTTTGAGCTTCTTCACGAAGAGCTGAATCGGATATGTTTCCCAAAATTATTTTTTCAAGTCCGTCGCTCATTTCTAACATTTCAAAGATAGCCATTCGACCCTTAAAGGCTTTGCCACCACATTTTTTACACGGGTTTTCTATGTTTGGTTTAAAAATAGTGTAACCGGATTTGGAAAGATATTCTTTTTGGTAATCTGCCGGCATACCAAGAATAGCATCAGTTATCATTTTTTCTTCGGCCGTGTTTGTTTTATTTTCAATCTTGCAATCCTGACACAGTCTTCTGAGAAGTCTTTGGGCCACAGCAACGTTTAAGGTAGATGGAATTAAATATTTTTCAACACCCATATCTATTAAACGTGGGATAACACCTAAAGCATCATTTGTGTGTAGTGTTGAAAGAACGATGTGTCCGGTTAAGGCGGCTTGTGTGGCTAGGCTGGCTGTTTCCTTGTCTCTGATCTCACCTACCATGATAATGTCAGGATCTTGTCGTAAAATATGCCTAAGACCGCTTGCAAAAGTGTATCCGATTTCTTCGTGAACCTGTGATTGGTTAACCCCGTCAACAAAATATTCAATCGGATCTTCAAGGGTTACGATATTTACGTCCTCGCTATTCATTTTTTTAAGCATTCCAGCCAAAGTGGTTGATTTACCAGAACCCGTAGGACCTGTAATTAAAATACTTCCGAATGGTTTGTCCATTGCTTTTTGTATTACTTCAGCTGATCGGCCATCTAATCCTAATTCTGCAAGTTCAACTTTGCCGGTTAGCGGATCCAAAATACGCATTACAACCTTCTCACCATTTTTTGTTGGAAAAGTTGAAACACGAAAATCTACTCTGCGGTCGCCCATTTTGGTTGAAAATCTTCCATCTTGAGCTAATCTTGTCTCATCTATTTTTAAGTCAGATAAGATTTTGATTCTTGTGACAACGGCAGATTGAAGTGTTTTGGGTAAGGTTAGCGTCGTTGTTAGAATACCGTCTATTCTAAAACGAGTTCGGACCCTATCTTCGAACGGTTCTATATGAATATCTGACGCCCTGGATTCAACGGCGTGTTTTACCAGTACGGCAACTATTTTTGAAACAGGTGCTTCGGCGGTGATATCTTCAATTGATTTGATCGGCTTTACTCCTTCTTTTTTAATATCATCCTCGTCAGCTAAGGATTCAAGGGCTTTTCCTACTTCACCGGAAAGGGTTCTGTAATTTCGGATTATTGTTTCAAAATCGCGATAGCTTACCAGATATTTTTCAAGAATCAATTTTTTGTCTTCGGCTATAAATTTTAATGCTTCAAGAGCATCAATAGCTTCGGGGTTGATTATTGCTACTTTTAAGACACCGTCGGTTTTTTCAAAAGGAGCAATTTTATAAAAATTAACTATATCTTCAGAAAATTCTTTCAGAACTTCTCGATTAAATTCATATCCTTCAAGATCAACAACCGGTAAACGATAGAGTTTAGATTTTGTAGCAAGAAGGTCTGCATCGGAAATGATTGATTTTTCTATCAAAATTTGACCGAAGTCTTTATTTTCACTTTGAGCTAAACCTGAAAAAGACACCGAGTCTTCGGCTGAAATTATATTAAGACGAACAAGTTCGTCTACAAGAGTTTGGGGTATTTTGATCGGCATAGGTTAATCGCTTGACCTATATTGGAGAAAAAATATCTTTTTTGCCCGTAACTCCGGGATTAACCGGCGATTCTCCAAAAATTTCCAATGCTTTATATTTTGAGTTGTCTAAAATTGAGAAGTCTATTTTTAAATTTTCAAACTTCTTTAGATCGTCTCTTCCAGCTATGACAGGGGGTTCTATTAAAACTCTTGCCGGAACGGCCCATTGAGAGTAGTAAATGTATCCCCCAGCAAAACCGAGCACTATAATAAGAGCGATAATGAGCGTGTTTTGATTTGTGGATTGTTGTAGTGGCATTATTTTAAATAGTAAGCATTTCCCTTTACAGTAAAATTAAGAATTGAAGAATTACCTAGACCGGATGCCGCATCAATGGACGTTATATCCATTAGGCGTAGATTCTTCTCAAGATTTTTTAGAAAATTTGTTAATGCTGGATAACCTCCATTTAATCCTATTTCAAGTGATAAAAGGTTAAACAAGTTGTCGCTGTTGTCAGTGGTCTTTTGGCTTATTATTGAAGAGCTAAACAATTGAATACCGTTTTTAACCGACATATCGTCTATGGCTGATAAAACTTCGGCTACACTTTTTTTTGCTGGAACAATAGCTGAAAGTTTAGCAATTTCGGAGAGTCTTTTTTGGTATTCTTTGTCCAATTCCTTGATATTGTTTACCGTAGCGCTTCTGGATTTTAATAAATCGCTCCTCTCTTTTATTGCGGTATCCAAATCTACAATTCCGTTATAAAAAGGAAGAGCGAATGCCCAAAATAAAAATACGGCAATGGCTATCATCCCCGCCCCAATTTGATTTTTATTTATGCTCATTGCTTTAAGAATTTAGTTTTATCAAATTCGATTTTGATACTGAATTCCAATTTACCATTGGTTAAAACATGAACATTGGTAAGAGCGACATCCTTGATTGAATCATCGGAAATAAAAGCGGCTATTTGTTTGGCTACGACAGTGTAGTTGTTGGCTAAAGCTTTAAACTCAAATCTGTTATCAGAAATAGCCGCAGAAAACGATAAGAATTGAACTTGTGGTTGGAGTAAATTTTCGATTTTACCCAAAGCCTTTGACCAGATGATATGAGAATCCAGCAAAGTAGATATCAAAGATAGTTGTTTGTGAAGGGTTAAAATGTTTGATTCTACTTTAATATTTCGTTCCTTTTCTAAACTGGCTATTTGTGCATCAAGTTCGGTTTTTTGGGTCTCAAGACTTGTTTTGTAAAAATAAAGACCGCCTATTAGGATAACGACTAAAACAAGTATAGCGGTTCCTACATAAACAAACCTATTTTCGCCAGGAATGTTTATGTCTATTCTCCTTCTTGTCTCGGGTAGTAATTGTAAACCGTTCTGATTGGGCATTGTAAGCGAATTATCTGACCTTAGTATAGCTTAGAAAAATTATATTGTTATCAACACTATATATCCCTCATTCCCAAACCGGCTGCAATTGAAAAGGTGTTGGCCAATTCTTGGATTACAGGATTTAAAGATTCCGGATACATAATTCTGCTGAAAGCATTGGCTCCATATACATCCATATTTAATTTCTGTTTAAAATAACTTGCGAAACTGGGCATATTGGTGAGGCCACCTACCAATAAAACCCGAGACACTTTTTGGTTTTTGATGCCCTCGTAGTTGTTGATGGTTTTTTTGGTTTCAAAAGCCATCATATCTATTAATGAAACCATTGCTTCGTTTACAATGTTTTCATCGGCTTCTTTCATCCCCATTTTTCTTTTGAGTTCTTCAGCTTTTTCCAGACTGACATTTAATGAACGGGCTATTGATTTTGTTATTTCAAAACCACCAACTTCGTAGTTATGGCTTACGCGTTCATATCCTTTATCTACAATGACGATTGAAGTGCTTCGTCCCCCAATATTGACTATGGCTGTTGGCGAAAGGTCATTTCCCAGTAACGCTCTGATAAGGGCTGTGTTTTCAAGTTCAAGAGCTTTTAAATTAAGTCCGGCCCCGGTCATTATTCTTCTATATCTTTCTGTTTCGTTTTTGGGCACAGCGGCGATGAATACTTGAACAGAGGTGGGTTTGGGTTGTGAGTTTGGTGTGGTTGGTGGTGTTGGATTTGTTACGTCTATAATTGACCAGTCAAGAATCACCTCTTCTAGTGGTATTGGAATATATTTCCTTGCTTCAAATGGAAGCGCTTTAGCTAGTTCTTGTTCGGAAAGATAGGGCATCTCAATGATCGTTGTAAAAGTTGAAAACGAAGGAATAGAAGCTACCGCACTTTTGGTCTTGATGTTGCTTTTTTTGATGAGCTCTTTGAGTCCCCATATTATTTCTTCATCTGGAAGTTTGAGAATACTTTGTCCGATGTTTGTGTTGGCGGATTGAGTATCGGTGCCTTTTAATTCAAAAAGGCCGTAATTTTTTAAAACAAAACGTCCGCCTGATTTATCAAGCTCAACGATTTTGATGGCAGCCGTTCCTACGTCTATGCCTAATTTACTACTCTCCTTGAAGAGATTAAACATTGCTTAAATTATCTAAGACAAGTATAACATAATAATGTTTTTCAATTATCCCCAGATAGATTTTGGTTGGTTTGCGGACATGATTTTTCCAATTAGATGCATCGGGTGTTATAAATTTGGAGAATATGTGTGTCAGGGATGTTTGCGCAAGATATCAATTAAAAAAAGTTTTGAATGTATAGGATGTAAGAGAAATACACCTTTGGGTCAAACATGTTACTTGTGTGCCAAGACTTTTTTTGTTGATCAGCTACTTATAGTGGCAGATTTTAAAGATCCTCTTGTTGAGAAAATGCTTAAATTTTTTAAGTATAAATTTATAGCAGACCTTGAATGGCCGATATCCATTTTGGTTAAAAAGTATCTCAAATGGCTTACTTTGAATAAAAAGTTTAATGTGTTTGAAGAGCACAACCCGCGAGCACAGCGAGCGGAGCAGCAACCCAATAGAGCAGTGGCCGCATGGCCGTCGTCGAATGACGGTCCTCTCTTGGTTCCGGTGCCCCTGCATTTTCGGCGGTTGAATTGGAGAGGTTTTAATCAGTCAGAACTTTTAGCTCGAAATATCGCGGACACATTTCAAATGGAAATATCTTGTGAGGTAATTGAAAGATTGAATAACGTGACTCCGCAGGCTGACATTAAAGAAAAAGAAGAAAGATTGAAAAACTTGAACGGGATTTTCAAAGTTTTGGATAAAGATAAAATTGTCGGACGTGAAGTGTTGCTGATAGATGATATTTGCACAACGGGAGCAACTTTGAATGAGTGTGCTAAGGTTTTGAAGGCTGGAGGGGCGGTGAAAGTCACTGCATTAGTCGTTGCGAGAGGGTAAGAAAAATGTTAAAATAGTATAAATTTGGAGACGTGTCAGAGTGGTCTAATGTGCCTCTTTGCTAAAGAGGTGATCGGTTTACCCCGGTCCGGAGGTTCGAATCCTCCCGTCTCCGCCAAAAATCGAAATCAAATTTCCGCCGAAGATTCTCTACATAAAAATGATTAAAAACTATTGGAATGTTTTAGCCGTAATATTTATCCTTTGGGGTTTGGTTTCTCTAATCACTCCCCTAACCCCCGGTTCTTGGCTACTTATCGTCGGTCTAGTTATTATTTTCGGAAAAGATAAAACCGAGAAGGGAATATTGCATGTGATTGGTAAAAAATTGTTTAAAAAATTTAAAATTAAGGAGATAATAGATAAGATGTCCAATAAGACAAATCACAAAAAATGAGCGAGATGTTCAAAAAAAGAAAATATAATTCACAAATACTTTGCGTGTCTTCTTTAGTCTATCTGTTGGCCGGACTTATTGTGATAGGACGAAATCCTTATCTTTCAGTGTTGCTTTTCATCGTGACTATTTTTTCAATTCTTTACCATCATAATTTTAAGGACTTCAATCTAAAAGTTTTGGATTGGACTTTTGGCACGATACTACTCTTTTATTTGTTATACATAATCAATATAAAGTTTGATTTGTATATTTTTATTTTACTTGTTGTCCTAATGGCGTTTAGATTGTTGGACCATATTCTGTTTAAGACTAAACGCTATGGCATTTTTAGTTATACTCACTCGGCCTGGCATTTTTTGTCGGGGTTAGTGGTTGTTTTTGCTATGATTTTTATTTAAGTTTTCAAATTTATTATTTCTGTTTTTATCAATTAAACCGCCCTTTGGGGCGGTTTAATTGATAAATTGGGCTAAAAATGATATAATTTACCCACTCAAATGGCAGATAATAAAGATATAAAAAACCTGAAAAAGATGAGGCCACCGGTCGTGGTTGTTTTGGGTCATGTTGACCATGGCAAAACCAAGCTTCTTGACACCATAAGAAAGACTAAAATTGCTGAAGGAGAGTCCGGAGGCATAACCCAACATATTGGAGCTTATCAGGCTGAGGTTGCGGGAAAGACCATTACTTTTTTGGACACTCCTGGTCATGAGGCTTTCACTGCCATTCGTTCTCGTGGAGCAAAGGTCGCCGATATAGCCATTTTGGTTGTCGCAGCAGACGAAAGTGTAAAACCCCAGACCAAGGAAGCAATCAGAATCATCAAAGAAGAAAAAATTCCATTCATTGTCGCTCTGAACAAGATAGACAAAGAAGGAACAAATATTCAAAAAGTTAAACAAGATTTGGCAACAGAGGAAGTTTTGGTTGAAGATTGGGGCGGAACAGTTCCTGTGATTGAAATTTCAGCTAAAGAAGGCCGAAACATTGATGCTCTTTTGGACATGATTCTCCTCGTGGCAGAATTGGAGGAGTTAGACGAAGATTTATCGTCACCTGCTGAAGGAATTGTAATAGAATCCAATTTAGACAAAAGGAGGGGCTATGTCGCTACCGTTTTGGTCAAAAAGGGCGTGTTGAACATTGGCGATTGGATTGTTGTCGGAACTGTTGTTGGAAAAATAAAATCCATGGAAGATTTCATGGGCAAGGCAATCGTTCAAGCGGAACCTTCTCAACCGGTCTTAATTACCGGATGGCCAACAGCCCCTAATATTGGAAAAGAGTTTGTGGTTGCATTAGATAAGGACGATGCCAGTAGGATTGCCGGAGAAAATATTAATCTTGATCCCCTCTTTGCTTTCTTTAAAGGTTCAATTGAAACAGGTGATGAAGGTAAAACTTTTTTGAATTTGGTTTTTAAGTCCGATGTCTCAAGTTCTTTGGAAGCCATAGAGGCATCTTTGAAATCTGTTAAATCCCAAGAAGTTGGATATCGTGTTATATCGTATGACATAGGTAATATTTCTGAAGCTGACGTCAAAACGGCCGTTGCTGGGAAAGGTCCCTCCTCCGCTAAAGCTTCGGCGGGCACGCAGGTGATTGGTTTTAGGGTTGGAGTTGAAGATTCTGCCAAAAAAATAGCCGAAAAAGAAGGAGTTAAGATTTCAAATTTTGATATTATTTATGAACTAATAGAATATGTCAGACAGGAAATGGGCGAAATGTTGGGGGCGGAAATAAAGAAGAATCCTCTGGGTAAATTAAAAGTCTTAGCTGTATTTAAGAAAGATTCCAGAGCTCAAATATTTGGAGGAAAAGTCATGTCTGGCAAGGTTGCCAGAGGTGTAATGGGAGATGTTGTCAGAAACGGCTCAATTATTGTTTCTGGAAAGATCGGTCAACTCCAACACAACAAAGAAGATATGTTGGAGGTCAAAGAAGGCCTTGAAGCCGGAATCAGATTTGATTCTGTTGGTAAAGATTTTGCAGAAGTCAAAGTTGGCGATATATTAGAGATATACGAGGAAGAGAAAATTAAAAGAAGTATTTAATTTAAAATATGGCGGCGTAGCCAAGTGGTAAGGCAGGAGTCTGCAAAACTCCTATGCGGCGGTTCAATTCCGCCCGCCGCCTCCAAAAAGATAAACGCCCGGGTGGTGGAATTGGCATACACGTGCGACTTAAAATCGCATACCGCAAGGTTTGAGGGTTCGAGTCCCTCCCCGGGCACCAAAACTAACTTTGTCGGAATTGACTGCTCCGCGCGGGCTAACGCCCGCGCTCCGCAGGGCAAAATCCGCTTTTGTTTTCGCCGTAAAATCCCAGAGTTCGCCCCAATTGATTGAAAGCGTTTTGTCCTTGATTTCGGGGTTAGAGCCGAGAGAACGGAAAAAGTTGCGCCAGTCGGCGTAATTTTTTGTTTGCGCTACTTTTTCCGCTTCTTTCAAGGACAAAACGAAACTCCGCAAGGGTTCGAGCCGATTCTTTCCCTGTTGCCCAAAATCTCCCAAACTTTCCTCCAACTTCGCTTTTTGACGCAGGAGAGCGTCTTTCTTCACGAGATACAAGTCGCGCTCAATGTCGCCGTCCAAATAGAGCGACACAAGCCGGTTTAGCTTCTCCTGCGTCTCGGAAAGTTTGGATTTCAGATTTTGGGCAACTTCTCCTCTCGAAGAAATTGACTCACTTTCCCATTCGTTGATTTGTTTTTCCATAACCTCAATTTCTTCGAGAGGAAGCGACACTGATTGAAGCAGTGTTTGCGCTTGGGCGGTGAGTGCGTCGGCGGCAATATACGGCTGACTACACTTTCCGCTTTTCTTGGTGCAACGATAGTAAGTGTAGCGAGTGCCAAAGCGGTTAGTCGCATATTGCGCCGTGATCATATTGCCGCACTCGCCGCACCGCGCAAACTGCGTAAATGGAAAATCATATCGCTCTTTTTGTTTGCGCGGTCTTTGTTTGGATTTCAATACTTTCTGCACTGCTTCAAACAGTGTCGGGGAAAGAATCGGCTCAAAGTTTCCGTCGTGATATTCGCCATGATATTTTACAAATCCTAAATATGCTCTATTTGTGAGCATTTTCACGACGGAAACTTTTGCAAGTGGCGTTCCTTTCTTTTGGACAATGCCATGCTCCGCCAAAAACTCCGCTAAACGAACAAGGGTATATTTTCCGGTGGCGTATTCCTCAAACGCTCGCTTGATGACCCGAGAATTGGTAGGGTGCGGTTCTATATTTCGCGTCTTGTAGTTATTCACATATCCCAACGGAGCGAGCGTGAGCCATTCGCCACGGCGGAGTTTTTGGCGGATACCGCGCTTTACATTTTCCACCAAGTTGTCCGAGAAATATTTGCTTTGACCGAACGCCACTTGCAACATAAATTTCCCTTGCGGAGTTGGCTCAAACCAAAACTGCGGAAAGCGCAAAGAAGTAATAGCTCCGGTGTCCACAAGATAGATTATTTTGCCACCATCAACGCTATTGCGGGCGAGACGATCCGGGTGCCATGCCAAAATGCCGAGCGGCTTTTTACTCGTCTCAATCATAGCGAGCATTTTGGCAAAACCGTCTCGCCCGGGCTTCTTTGCGCTTTTCGCTTCCGTGAACTCACGGATAATCTCAATGCGTTCTCGCTCGGCGAATTCGCGTAATTCAAAAAGCTGTGCCTCAATAGACATTATTTGCTGGTCATCTTCCTCGGTTGATTTCCGAGCGTAGAGAACGCATTGAGATTTTGGTTTGAGCTCTTTCATATTGTTATTGGGGCGAACTCCGGGATTTTACGGCGAAAACAAAAGCGGATTTTGCCCTGCGGAGCGCGGGCGTTAGCCCGCGCGGAGCAGTCAATTCCGACAAAGTTAGTTTTGGTGCTGTAATTATACACTTTGCGCGAACCTTCTTTGAGCGGGAAAACGACCCCGAAAGCGGAAGCCAGCCCGCCGCCGCTCGCTGACGCTCGCCACCCAGCAAAAAAGTTTTCTCTGCATT
>Ga0080064_1001123_pt1 | contig 58831 bp, 58 predicted proteins | sample Subgrocontami54m_FD_69260 | JGI IMG/M metagenome (GOLD analysis project Ga0080064, IMG submission 69260) | Subsurface groundwater microbial communities from S. Glens Falls, New York, USA - GMW46 contaminated, 5.4 m (SPADES assembly) (version 2) ... | reverse complement strand
CTTACACTTGGTTACAGCATCCTTATTTGCCGCGGCCAGGACACAGTTCGCCTTCTTTCTCACGAGTGCCGGCACGTGTATCAATACGAAACTCTTGGTTCAATTGCTGCTTTTCTTCCGGTCTATCTTCAGCAAATAGCCACGGTCGGATACGACAATGCCCAATTCGAGATCGATGCTCGTGCTCATGAATTTTCTGCCTAACCCGCAGCTCAACCGGACGCGCGCAGACGACGCGCGCGCCGGTTAGCAGCACGTTGAGCCTGTAGGAAAAGCCCGGAATTTTGAATTTTCGCGTGAAAAAGTCTTTTGTTTTCAAGGGTAAAATTTTCCGAAAAAGACTTTTTCTACCAGTGGCGGATTTGCTTTCGGTTTGTGGATGGCGATGCTTATGAGGTTGAGTTGACGGATTATCACTGATGCGAGGTGCAATATGAGCATTCCCAATAAAAGAGCGAGGAAGGTTCGCCCCACTCATCCAGGCGAGATGCTGCGTGAGGATTTCTTGCCAGATTATGGGTTGACAGTGGCGAGTTTTGCCAAAGCCCTCGGGGTATCGCGCCAGACTGTGAATGAGTTGCTCCGGGAACGACGTGCAGTGAGTCCTGAGATGGCGTTGCGCCTCTCTCGCTTGTTTGGCAACAGCCCTGAGTTTTGGTTGAATGCCCAGCGTGCTGTGGATCTCTGGGAGGCAGCAAGGAACAGCAAGGCTAAGATTAGCCACATTTCACCATTGAGCGCCGCATAATAACCGTTTTGAGTCCGCTTTGTCCCTTTGGAGAGCGGAGTGGTAGAGCAAGCACGGATTTTCCAATCAGGGTTGCGCCGCCTCGGAGAGGAAGTTAAACTAGCTCAAATATGGATCCTGTAACCTTAATTGAAGCACATGGCCCTGAGTTGCGAGCTTTGGGTGCGCGGAAGATAGGCGTTTTTGGCTCTTTCGCTAGGGGAGAACAGACCCCCGAGAGCGACGTGGATGTTTATCTGGAGTTCACCGAGGGAATGAAAACCTATGATAACTTCTTCGCCATTCATGAACTGCTGCAGGAACTTTTCGGCAGACCAATTGACGTTGTAACCGACGGTTCGTTAAACGAGAGGAAAGCGCGCCTTATCCTGCCGACGGTTCGCTATGCAGCCCTCAACGCTTGAGCTTCTCCGCGATATTCTTCTGGAAGCCGAGTTTTTGGCGACCCAAGTGGCTCAGACAAGCTTTGACACCTTCGTCCAGGACGAGGTGAAGAAGCGGGCCTTTGTACGGAGCCTTGAGGTCATTGGAGAAGCTGCCAAAAAGATTCCACCGGATACACGTGAACAATTCTCCGAGATCGAATGGAAGAAGATCGCCGGCATGAGAGACCGTCTGATTCATGATTATGGCGGTGTCGACTACGTTATCGTGTGGAATGTAGCCACGACCAGAGTGCCCGAGTTAGCAAAACAGCTGCGGCCGATCGTCGAAGCAAACGACAACAGCTAACCAGACGCTTCAGACCGATCGCTAAGAGCGCCGGCTGAGCTTTACGTCTAGCAGTTTGCAATGGTGAATGCGTTTCGTTATCAGGACTTCGTTGACGAGCAGCGCGCCGGGCGGAACCACGATGTTTTGATTGACGACAGCGGTTCCCCGGGCGTGGGATACACCGAATCATCTGAACGCGCAACGATGCTCCGCCCACGACCTTAGTTCGTCACGTCCTGCAAAAACCACTCGAGCGGCAGCTTTCTTCCGAGCCCGCGCGCCTTTGCCTCCTGATAGACTTTAAGCGCTACCGCGGCAAACTGGACCCCGGTGCCCTCGTTGGCGGTGCAAGTCATCTCGGCGGCGTTCTCCCGCCCCGCCACCCTTCCCAACAAGACATCCGGCAGGTTATAAACCCTATCGCCAAGGAGCGTGCGTTCCCTCTCGATGTCTTTCGGAGCCGTTCCTCCGCCGAAGCGCCAATCGGGCGGCGCGGTCCAGCGCGCCTCGGATGAGCTTCCCTGAATCCCGATGGGGCTCCGGTAAGCGACGAAGCGATCCATTTTCTTCCAGCCCGCTTCATCCATCTCTTTGCCCGCTTTGGTGAGAATGACGTGCGTGCCCGGCTCGAGCCATTCGCCGAAGATCACCGGTTCCTCGCTGCTGGTGCACGCGGCTACGATATCCGATCCTTGAACCACGGCGCGGGGCTCATTGCAGATGACCGTCTCGATTCCCAGATTCTGATCCACCTGCTCGGCAAACCGCCTCCGGTGCTCGGGGTTTGGGCTATAGACCTTGATCTTCTGAATCCTTCTCACCTTCGGGATCAGATAGGCGTGCGTCCATGCCATCCCTCCCGATCCCAAAATCCCCAGGACCGACGCGTCCTCCCGCGCCATGTGCCTCGTCGCCAATGTCACGGTCGCCGCCACGCGCATGTGCTGCATGTGCGCGTCGTGGAGCATGGCGAGGAGCGTTCCGTCTGTTGCGTCGAAAAGAAGGATCAAACCGAAAAAGCGGCCGGGAAAGCCGCAGAACCAGTCGGTCCTGTTGTGTCCGAAGGCGGAGTAGTAGCGCACCATGTCCGACTTGATGCGGATCGCAACCACTTCCATCCCCCGGATGCCTCCCTCCATCGTGCAGTAGCGGTACCACATATCCGGGTCATGCGTGGGGACAAGGATATTCGCTTTGGTTCGGTTCACTGCCGAACCCAGCCCTTCCTCTTTATAAGCAGCCTCAAGCACAGCCATACAGGCCTCGGGATCCAGGACTTCCTCTGCGGCATGGCGGTCGATCAATAAGACTTCCCTTTTTGCCAACTCCTCTGCATCCTCGGGCTTGAGGGTTGGATAGACATTGGGATATTGAAATCGCTTCACCTGAGCCTCCTTTGCGTTTTCCTTTTAGCGGACGTCGAGCACTTTCCGTATGTTAGACTAATTTTTTCCTATTACGTCGCACTCCCATTCGTCAAGCGGCAGCTTTCTCCGACTTCCACTTGCCACTGCCGACGGTTTGACCTATATTTTGCCGGTCACAATTACGCAAGGAGAAAAAATGGCAGATCTCAAGCTCACCATGGCCCTTTCGCACTACGACCGCCACATTCCTCTCTTCGACGGCTCTGCTAAGGCCGAAGGCATCGATCTCACGGTTTTGGAAGTCGGGCAATCGAATCCGCTCAGGCAGGGCGCCGAGCGCCACGAGCGGATGCTCCAGAAGGGAGAATTCGACGTGGCCGAGGTTTCACTGTCGTCCTATCTCATGACCAAGAGCCGCGGCATGCCGTTCACGGCGATTCCCGTCTTTCCCCGGCGTCTCTTCAGCCTATCGCAGATGTGGGTGAATGTGGATGCGGGCGTGCGTTCCCCGAAGGACCTCATCGGTCGGAAAGTGGGCCTCAGCACCTTTCAGACGACGCTTTCGGTTCTCGCGAAGGGCGACTTGCAATCGGAATACGACGCGCCCTGGCGCGAGATCGACTGGTTCGTGACCAAAGAAGAGACGATCGACTTCAAGCCCCAGGAAGGAGTTCGCATCACCCTCATCCCGAAAGGAAAGAAAATGGGCGCCATGCTGGAACAGGGAGAAATCGTCGCCCTCATGGTCCCCCACCCTCCCCAGGAGGTCGTCCGAGGCTCCCCCAAAATCCGGCGCCTCTTCCCCGACGCCAAGCAGGAGGAGATCAAATATTTCAAGAAAAACGGTTTCTATCCGATCATGCATGTTGTAGCTTTCAAGGACGACGTCTTAAAGAAAAATCCGTTTGCGGCTCGCAGCGTAATGGAAGCGTTCCAGAAAGCCAAGGAGGCGTGCGGCCATTACTATGACGATCCCAACTGGTCGCGGCTCGCGTGGGCCAAGCACCTCTATGAAGAGGAGCGAATGATCCTCGGCGAAGATCCCTGGCCCTACGGCGTCAGCCGCAACCGCGCCAACCTCGAGCGTTTCATGGCTTACTCCCTCGACCAGGGCCTCATGACCAAAAAGCTCGCGATTGAGGAGCTGTTCCACGAATCGACATGGGACAACTAAGAGTCAAGAAGAGGAGGAAAAAATATGGCGACCAGCGCAGCGAAGGCAAACAACTCTCTTGAGCGGTACGTTCAGGAAATTCGATCTATCTGGGCCGACGGCAAAGACCCGCAACTGCCTTTTCAAGTCAAGGCGTTGATGGAACGGCTCTTCGCCTCAACCAATCCCGAGGAACCTTGGATGGCGGAACTCATTCGCGAGGGGAACCCGTCGAGGGAGCTTTACCGCGATCCGGCGCACGGATTCATCCAGATGGGGCACGTGCACGCGCAGGACCGGCGCAACACCCCCCACGATCACGGCCCCTGCTGGGTCGTTTATGGATCGTATAGCGGGCTTACTGAGATTACGACCTACAAGCGAGTCGATGACGGCAGCGATCGCGGGAAGGCGAATTTGGCGGTTAAAGAAGTCCACCGGCTTTCGCCCGGCGTCGCCCATCCTTACCTTCCCGGAGAGATCCATTCGACGCATGCCGTTGAAGGTCCGGCGGTCGTCTTTCGTTTCCTCAGCTACGATCTGGAGAAGATCGAGAGGTACCGGTACGACCTTGCGACGGGGACGGTGACGCGAGCTTAAGCGACCTTTTGCGTTCGTCGACATTGACTACTCCGGCCCCTTGCTCTGAGAGCCCAATCCCATTGGAAATCTCTGAAAAAAAGGTGCGATATGGCTAAACTGAAATTAACCGTCGCCTGCGACAAATACGATTACCTCCAGCCGCTGCGCGCGGGAGAGGTTCAGCCGGATGGGATCGAACTCAACCTCCTTACCGTGGAGAGCGGGACCCGCCATCAACGCTTTTTCCATTATGGCGAATATGACGCGTGCGAATTTTCCATGTGCTCCTATCTCACGGCGCGCGGCCATGGGATCGACTGGTTCCAGGCTATTCCCTTCTTTACCCGCCGCATGTTCGGCCACAAGTTTTGCTTCGTGAAGGCCGACTCAGGGATCCAAAAGCCCTCGGATCTCCGCGGCCGCCGGTTCGGCATCAGGCAGTATGAAAACACTTTGGCTTTTATGGTGAAGGGAATGTTCGCTCATAACTATGGCCTTCCGCTCGAAGAGGTCACCTGGGTCTGCGCGAACCGTGAGTTGGTAGAGGCGAAACTCCCGCCCAAGATCAAAGTGGAGCACGTGGAGGGTCCAAAGAGGCTCGAAGAGCTGCTTCTGGCCGGAGAGATCGACGGCGAGGTGGAGCCGGATCTCCCCGCAGGCTGGCTCCGCGGCGAACGAGCTCTGGAGCGCCTCTTTCCCGACTTCGAAAGAGAAGAGAAGGACTACTACCAAAAGACGAGAATCTTTCCCATCATGCATCCGATCGTGATCAAGAAGGAGATCATCGACCGCGATCCGTGGGTGGCAACGAGCCTCTTCGAGGCCTTTCGGGAAACCCAGCGGCTTTACCGCGAGTTCATGGAGCAGCCGCACCGTCTGAGCTTTGCCTTTGCCAGGGCTTATGTGGAGGAAGAAAAGGCCTTCTTCGGCCGCGATCCTTTTCCTCAAGGCATTCGGGAAAACCGCCACGATCTCGAAACCATGCTCCAGTTCGCCCGGGAGCAGGAACTGCTTGTCCGCCCGCTCACCGTCGAAGAGCTTTTTGCGGAGAATACGCGGCTGACGTAACGGCGCCTGTCAATAGAGAGTTCAGCGCCTGAACCGAAGAGGCTCAAGCTCGGGACGGGCGCCGCGGGGGACCGATCCTACCGGCGCGAGGGAGAGTCAACCCCGTTTCCCGCGCCTGGACCCAATCTTCCAAGGCATAGGTCGCAGTCCAGAAGGCCAGCTCTTTCCACGGAATTCGATCCCGTGAAAAAGCCCTTGCCTCAGTAACCTCAGGGCCCTCCTTCCAACGTTCATGTTCGGCGGCCGCCTCAAACATAACGGTCACGGTGCGGCCGCCGGGGCGGGAATAAACGCCCAGGAGCCCGGTGATCTTTACCTCGAGACCGATCTCTTCGAGTGTCTCTCTAAGCGCCGCTTCCTCGAGGGTTTCGCCGTTTTCCAAATAGCCTCCAGGATAGGACCACAGACCCCGGCCAGGATCGGTCGCGCGGCGCATCAGGATTACGCGCTCGCCGATCACGGGCAAAGTGGCCGCGACGATGTACGGCGTCTCATAGTGCGTTGTGTGACAGGCGGGACAACCAAGCCGAAGGGGCCCTCCCGACCGCGACGGTCGGGGAGCCAGCTCAGCGCCGCAAAGGGCGCAAAATCTCGCGCTCATCAGGAACGGGACCTCATCATCAGTCGCGTATATCCTGAAGCAGCCATTCGGTCGGGATTTCTTTCCCCAATCCTTTCTCCCTTGCCAGCTCGTAAACTTTCCCGGCGACGGCGAAGAACTGCGCCCCTTGGATGTTGCCTCTCTCGGAATGAGTGATCTGTTTGGGTGATGTCCTCCCTGTTTTTTTCCCGCTCAGAAGCTCGGGGAGGAAAATCGCCCGATCCTCGGCGATGACGCCGTGAGCCCGCTTGCCCGCTCGTTTCATGCGCAGGCCCGCGTTCTCGTTGGCCCCGGCCGCATAGGTAAGGTATTCGTCGGGAAGAGCGAGCTCGGGGAGTCCCCAGGGCGCCGGCGCGTTGCCGAGCCTGAGAGAGACGTCGATCTTTTTTATCGCCTCCTCGTCGCGTTTCCCTCCTACGCAGGTAATGTGAGTGCCCGGCTCGAGCCACTTGCCGATAATCACCGGCACGGCCGAGTCGGTGCAGCCGGCTACAATGTCGGCCCCCTGGTAGACGTCGCGCGGATTCGATAAGGGCACGGCCTCCACCCCGAATCGCTCCTCCATTTCTCTCGCATACTGCTCCCTGTTTGCCTTGGTCGGGCTGTAGACATGGACGCGCTTGATCTTTCGCGCGAGCTTAAAGGATTCGATGTGCGACCGTGCCATTCCGCCTGAGCCGATCATGCCGATCACAGAAGCGTCTTCGCGCGCCATGTATTTAACGCCGATGCCTGAGTCGGCGCCCACCCTCATGTGCTGAAGGTAGCCGTCGTTCATAAGCGCCAAAGGCTCGCCGTTCTGGATATTGATGAGCAGGATCAGGCCGCAGAACTTTCCCGGCCGGACGCAGTATTTTTTCTGAGTGCGCGCCCCGTTGTATTCCTCCTCATAAACGACGTCGGACTTCATCCGGATGGCGAAATATCCTGACATCGAGCCACCTTCCATCGTCCCCCATTGATAGAGCTTCTGTGGATCCCGGGTAGGTATTTGAATATCGATCCTCGGCCGGCACACCGCCTCGCTTCGGGCAAGCTCAATGTAGGCCTCCTCCAGCGCCTTCATCGTGATCTCCATGGTGAGAACGCTCTTCACATCGTCGTTGTTGAGAACCAGCATGTCTTGCTCCTCTACCGTACGTTTCTCAAAATAGAGCTTTTTGGATCGGGCTTAGCTTTTTTTCTGCTTCGCCCTCTGGTTCAGCGACTCCATGATCCCGGCGTTCACCGCGGCGACGATGTCCACGGCCGCGTCCAGCTCCTCTTCCGTCATCCCCGCTTTCCTTGCGTCCGCAAGGCGTCTTTCCGTTCAGGTCTCGCAGTTGCGCGTCATCGCGACCGCCAGTCCCAAAAGCATCTTCTCGCGCTCGCTCAGGCAGGCAACGCCATGAGCGTCGCGATAAAAGGCGCGAAAATCGGCTCTCTTCACGGCTTTTCCTCCTACTTCTTGGATCGTTTTTTGGCGCAGACCAATCTCACAGTCCGCCTCAAGTCCGTCCCGTCCCATGGGAATCCCGTCTGCTCTTAACAGTCAACGGCCAGCAGGCTAGCTCGCAGTCAGCCCGAAGGCGCTCATGCCAACTTTCACTCCCCGCTTGCGGCATTCCTCGGCAAAGAGACGGTGGATCTCCGGGTCCTGGTCGGCATACTCGATCTGGTCGCCACCGCTCTTGACGTCCTCGTCGGTCTTAAAGCGCTCGTCCACCAAGTACTTCAAGCCCCAAGGCTTGAGCGCGATATAGCGGGCCGGCTCCCTTCCAGTGTTGAAGTGCTGATGGAACCAGCGCTCCGGCGGAACGAGAAGGCTCCCTTTGCGCCAATCGATCCGCCGCTTTTCTTCACCTCCGAGCCAGAAAAGCGAATAGCCTTCGCTGGACAAGATAATCACGTGGGCGCCCGGGCCGTGGCGATGAGCTTTTTTGTAGGTGCCTACCGGAAATTCCGAAATGTGAGGGCTGAGGGTATTTTCCGCCATCTCAAAACGGATGTTGCTGCTGTCGGCGCCGCGCTCCTTCCACACTTGAAGCCGGTAGTTCAGGACATCGGTCACGAAATTGGTTTCGCGGATCCTGCCCGGCCTCTCCCGCAGAGAGTTAAAATAATCGGAATCGGCGGAATAGCGATCGGTAAAATCGAAGGGGTTATTGAAGACGAAGTCGAGGTTGCGAAACTGGTTCAAAATCTGGGGAGCGTTGGTGAGCGCGATATACCGGACCGGAACGTCGCCATGGGCGAAGTGTTGGTGGTAGGTGTTGAGCGGGGGGGAAAAGAGGCTCCACTCCTGCCACTCAAAGAGATGGCTCGCGCCTTGATTGTTCCAAACCTTGGTGGCGCCTCGACCTTGAAGGATCAAGATCACCTCTTCATAGAGGTGTCTCTGCGGCAGCGTCTCGCGGCCCGGCTCGATCTCAAGGACATAGGCATCCGAGGAGCGTCCGGCGCCTTCGAGATTGATGAAGGCCCCTTTCCCCCCTTTGCGCGGCCACTCTTCAAGCTTGAGAGTGAAAAGATCCTCTAGGAAATAGCCGCGATACACCGGGATCTTCCCGGAAGCCTGCCAGGCTTCGTAGAAGCTTTTTTCGCTAAAAGCGATCTGGGATAACAGATCGGCCATGGGTTTTCTTTACGGTTCCAAACCTAAAGGGACTCCCGCCATTCGGCGCCATCGATCGGCAACTCCAGTCCCAATCCCTTCTCCTTGGCCCTGCGGTAGAGCAGGCCTCCTAGCCCGACGTCCGAGATGCCCACTCCGCCGGTGTTCTTGAAGAGCGTGATCTGGTCGTCGCACGTCCTCCCGCGTTTCACACCGTTCAAAACCTCTCCTACCTCGATGATTTTGTCCCACGAGATAATCCCCTTTTCCAGCCGCTCAACGAAGTCTCCCGGTTGATCCACGCGGATCGTCTCCCGCGAATTGACACCGATAACCTCCGCTCGACGCATGCTCTCGTCGTCCAACTCTTGCCTCATCTTAGACACAAAACCGCCCCGTCTTAGGCCGATATTGCTCACCACGATGGAAGTGAGATGCACCCCGGGCTCAAGCCAATGGCCATCCAGCACCGGCACATTAGAGCTGGTCGCGGTCACGACGATGTCCGCGCCCTTGACTGCGGCTTCCGCGCTATCGACCGGTTGGATGTCGATATTCAGCAGCGCGCCCATCTGATCGGCAAAATCCCTGCGGTGTTGCGGGTTCGGACTGTAGACCTTGATCCGCTTGATTTTTCGAATCTCTTTTAGCGCGACCAGGTGATATTTCGCCTGGTTCTGAGAGCCAAGCATGCCGATAGCTTCGGCGTCTTTGCGCGCAAACACATCCGTACCCACGGCGCTGTTTGCCGCTGTTCGAAGCGCCGAGACCCCGCTCAAACTCAACTCTTTAGGCTTGGGCTCGCCGATGATCAGGCAGCGAAGCTCGCCGTTCTCCGCATCGTAGAGGACCTGGACCGGCCGCCCTCGAACCGGGAAGGTCTCAATCGAATGGCCCTCCGTAGTAGTCGGATTTCGCGTCCACTCGCAATGGGTCATGAGACCCGTCACGCCCACGCTCGGGAGACCGCCTTGATGAACGCTGACTCTGACATTGGAGGGCACGTGAGTCCGATGGCGCACCTCACTGAAGTCGGGGTGCTTATTCCACTGAATGAACCCTTCTCTCACAACCTCAATCGCCTCTTTCATATTGATGAGACCGTCGATCTCCTCGGGCCGCAGAACCAAAACCATGAAGACCTCCTCTCTTAAACTTTGTCTACGCATAAGTAACAGAACGCAAAGCTCAGCCGGCGTTTTCAGCGATCAGTCTGAAGCGCAATAAGTTAGGCACTTCTTCTTATCTATTCATGGTTCCGAAATTTATTGCGCCGGTTTTATCTCGCCAAAAAGGTATCTCTAAAGATTCTAATACATACTTTTCGACCAAATGTTTCGACTCGACTTGCATCATATTAAGGATTTCTCTAACCATAGAATCTACAATGTTCTTAAACTCGGAAACAGTTTCTTTCTTTAGGCTGTGCTTTAGGGAAGGTACTACCATCTTAGAGTCCTTCTCGAAACCACATCTATAGAGGAAGCCATCCTCAACAAACGCTGCGCTTTTTAATGAATCTTCGATCTTTGCGTGAAAGAAGAAGTTTCTGGATTTTGTCAATCGAGATAGATCCCTCAAGAAACCGGCTTTTTGTTTGCTTTTAAAACCGTTACACAGGGAAGGCATTAATAAAATTTTTGTCTTGATATCCAATCTTTCGGAGAGGTTTTGCTCCTCAAAAAAGTCGGTCCTAATTTCATCCTTCAAAAAAGCGTAATAGAGGATGTTAACCAAGCCTTCCAATGCCATAAAAAAATAGAAGATTGACGCTGCATAATACATTCCCAAAGCTGGCGAAAACTTGTGGATATGATCCTTTTGCTCAGGAGTCAAGGAATCGCGGGCGTCGTATCGTAAAAACTCATCCTTAACGTGCTGTTCGTTGTCGTCGGCGTATTCCAGCATTAATTGAGCGCTACGGTAATTGATCAAATAAACGTTGTGCAGCATGGAGAGCGTTGCATTTTGAAATTCATTTTTGATGTTGAAAAGTTGATTCAGTCTTTGGGCTTCTCGCAAGAGATCGTCGATAAATCTTTCGCCTTCGTGCAATCGGTTGCGTGTAGGCTCATCGTCAGTTTCCGAGAGTACATGGCATATCTTTACACGAGTGTGTGCGTCTTCAGTCGCAAGTTGAATCATACCCCCAGACCTTGTTGCGACGTAGTATTTCCACTCTCGCCTATGAGCCGTGCCCCTCCCTTCCTTTGGAGAACCTTCATCGTATTCAATTTCCGATGGTGGCTCATAATTCTTTTTCATAAGACGATGGAAAAAAAGGACTTCATATTCCTGGATTTCCTTGGTTTTATAATCAATCGGAAATTGTTTGTATGTTTTGGGGATGCTCTCCTTCGGCACCAGAGAGTATTGATAATGGAGCGGGGCTATGGACGTATGCAGATTCTTTTTTTTCATTTCCAATTACCGTTCATTTAGCGTCAGTATTGCCTAACCGTGCCCTGAGCCGACGCGCTTTTCCCGGTTGGTCTCAAGTCGATAGTTTCGGTCTACGCCGCCATTGTGAAAGAAGTTTATCATAGTCCGCATGCGAGCCGATCCAGTACCACGTGATTTCGTCGCCTGGTAAGATTCCCACCGCTCGATATCGCAAAGCTCAGCGGGCGTTTTCAGCGATCGGTCCGAAGGGTGTTAGGCCGGACTTCATAGCGGTTTACAGTCCGACTCGATGACGTAGCCAATTGACTTGATGACCTTCTGAAGAGCCGCCTCATCCAAGGTCCCCATCGGTCCCGCTGCCAAGTCGAGTTGCGCCTGATCGATGGAGAGGATGTTCTCGCACTGCGCCACACAGTCTGTGGTGAACCCGAAATCCCCCGCTTGAAACGGCACGCAGTTCGATAGCTTGCTGCGAACAACGAGACGTGCCGACGTGCACACAACGGCCAACGTATAGCGCCCTCGATTCAGCTCCTCCCGTGACACCACGATCACCGGGTGCGGTCCCGCCGGCCCGAAGTCGGCCATGTAGATCTCGCCGGGCTGGATCACGGAGCCTCGTTCATGCGACCAGCCGCGTTGCGTAGCGCCACCCCGTGGATGGCCTGCTGACGGCGTTCTTCTTCAAGAAGTTCCCGGAAGGCCTGATAGTCCACCTCCGGAACGAGGATATAGGTAGTGTTACTCCGCGGGTCGATGACACGCGGCGGACCATCCTCTTGGGTGTCCAGGGCCTTTTGCTGCTGCGGGGTCAGTTGGATACTCATCGTAACCTCCTTCCTGCCTATTTTACTCGTCTGGGAGGCAAAAGAACACTCTCAAACGGAGAGACCGGAGAGACACAATGTATGTTCTGTTTGCGGCCTTCCGACGTCTCGCCATCTTCCGCTACAGCTCTTGGCCGAGGCCACGCTCCTTCGCCAGCCGATACACATGGGCGGCGAGGCTCACGTCCACTACACCCATGCCGGCATTGTTGTTGTAAAAGGTATTCTGCGAGCCGCTCTTTCGTCCGTCGGTTTTTCCCGCGACGAGATCGCCGATTTCTCCGATTCTCTCCCAGCTTAAATGTCCCCGACTCACCGCCTGAAAAATCTCTCCTTGCTGGTCCTGCCGCGTCTGCTCTTTGATGTTGACAAAGATAAGATCGCTTCTCTTGATCGTCTCCTCGTCTACTCCTCTGCGCACTACCCCCTGCTGCGCGGCAAGTTCTCGATTGCTCCCCCCGATCGAGGTCACGTGCATTCCAGGCTCCAGCATGCGACCGGGGAAAACAGGAATCGTGGTATTGCTCGCTTCGAGAACGACATCGGCGTCCCTTAGCGCTTCGGCGGGACCTTCCACCGGCTCCACCGCGAGCGACAGAGCGCTCTCCATCTCGCGGCAAAAGGATTTTCGGTGCTCCGGATTCGGGCTGAAAACCCGGACGCGGCGCAAATCCATGACGCGGCTCAACGCGTGGAGATGAGACCGCGCCTGATGGCTGCTGCCGAACAAAGCGAGGTCGCGGCTGTCTTCCCGCATGAGGCGGCGTGTTCCCACCGCGCTCGTCGCCGCAGTCCGGTAGTCGACGCCTCCCTGGTCTCTCCGCCGCCTGACAATGGCGGCAAGCGCGGCATTCTCCGCTTCATAGAGGACGTAAACGTAGTCGCCCCTGCCTTGCACCACCTGCGCCGGGAGCGACTTTCCCCCGGCTGAAACCATAGGAAGCTCGCTGTGGACCATCATGCCGAGAAGACCATAGGGCATCGCCGCGCCGGCGTGCAGGCTGATTCTCGTAAACGAAGGACAGTGAAGCCGTCGCCGCGGATGGTTGACTTGCTCCCCGTAGGCGCCAAGATCGCCCAGAGCTTTCTCCGTGAGCTCGATGATTTCCTTCCAGTCGATCAGACCTTGTCGTTCCACCTCGTCGAAATCGATCAAAAGGGCCATGTCAAAGACACCTCTCCAAAGCGGCCAGCGCTTCAAAACTCCTTAATAGCCTCCTCCATCACCTCGACATAACCTCGCGCGTCGAGCGGCTCAGAAACGCTCGTCAAAATGAGCAGCATTATGACCATTCTTTTCGGCCGCCGGCATCAATCCCGGATATCCTGGAGGAACCATTCTTGAGGCGCCTCCCTACCCAAACCCGCCTTTTTCACGAGGTCGTAAACCAGCGAACCCACCGTGACAAACTGAAGCCCCTTGACTGTATCCTCGCCGCGGACTTTAACGCCGCTTGAGGCGCTTATCTCTTCAGGGCTTAACCGGCCCTCGGCTTTACCCGCAATCAAGTCAACCAGGGGAACGGGCCTTCCGCGGAAATCCTTTTTGCGGCTGCTCCGACTGCGCGTTGCGCCTCTGGCTTCGTTCAAAGCCTCCAAACTCCCCGCCAGATAGGTGGGGAACCCTTCCGAGTCATCAATGGGCACGCCTCCGGCCACCTGGCTCATCGGTCCTCCAACTGCGCAGACATCGATCTTCGGATAAACATCGTCGGCGAATTCGTTAGAAACCTGCGTGAGGTGCATGCCCGGCTCGAGCAATCGGGCGAAGACCGTGGGATCTCTGGAGTTGGTGCAGGTGGAGAGGATATCGGCTCCCTTCGCTGCCTCTTCGGGACTCGCGCAGGGAATCACTTCTATGCCTAACGTCTTTTCCATCTCTTGGGCGTAAAGCTCTCTGTGCTCTTTATTAGGGCTATAGACCTTTACCTTCTTTATTTTCCTCACCGCCGCAAAGGCCGTGAGATGGCTCCGCGCCATACCGCCGGAGCCCAACATCCCGACCACCGAAGCATCCGCCTTGGCCAGATATTTCGCCCCGAGGCCGAAGAGCGCGCCCACGCGCATATGCTGGAGGTAGCCATCATTGATGATGGCGAGAGGAGCGCCGTTCTCGGCGCTGAAGAGGAAGATAAGCCCGCAGAAAAGCCCTGGCTTCACGCAATACTTATCTTCTACCCGGAAGCCGTGCCTCACAGGCCAGCTTACCATGTCTGATTTCATCCTTATGGCAAATCTTTGCAGCCCCTTGCTTGACCCTTCCATCGTGCCCCAGCGATGGAACTTGGCCGGGTCGAGGGTCTCCGTATAGACATCAACCCGCGGCCTCCCCGCAAGCTCCCCGCGGCCAAGCTCCTTGTGCCCTTCTTCGATGACGCGGAGCGTCTCCTCCATCGTCAGCACTTTTTCTACTTCCTCGTTGTTAATGAAGAGCATAGGTCCTCCCTCATCTTCTGTCTATCGCCTGTGGCCGTTGTCCCTGATCCGTCGATAAGGGGCGCTTGCTGCGTTGGAACTTCAGGCCCGCATCCTCACGTACTGCCTCGTACGCTCCGGTGCGGGCCTTCGTTCCGCCTTGCACCCGCCGCCTTCTCGGCGGCCAGGGTTTCTAAGGTGTTAACAGCTTACCAACGGATAATGGGCCGTTGTCTTCTCTCAGTCTTCGCCTCCGCGCCGCTCTAAGGAAATGCAGACAGCCGGGATCGGCGCGCTTCTTGAATGGCTCGCGCCGTGTAAACGCGGGCGAGGTGGGAGCGGTATTCTTTTGAGCCGTTGATGTCTTCGATGACGTCGACGCCATCGGTGACTACCGCCGCGGCTTCCTTCACGAGTTGAGGTTCTAATCGGTTTCCTTTTAGCTTCTGTTCGACGGCGAAGGGCCGGTAGGCCTTATCGGTCACTCCGGTGATGCCAATGGCAATATCGTTACAGACCCGATCCCCATCCAGTTTCAGACAAATAGCGACGCCGGCCACGGCGAAGCCGGATGCCCTTTGCCCGGCTTTGAGATAGGCGGTTTTCGTTCCGACCAGAACCGGGACTTTCACTTCCGCGAGAATCTCGTCAGGCTCGAGGGCCGTGGTCAGAAAGCCCAGAAAGAAATCTTCCGCCTTGATCCATCTCTCTCCTCGGGGGCTTACGGCCTTGATCTCAGCGCCCAGGGCCATAACTGCGGCAGGCATGTCGCTCGCGGCATCCGCGTGGGCCAGGCTGCCGCCGATAGTCCCCCGATTGCGCACCTGGACATCGCCGATGGTGGTCGCGGTCTGAGGCAAGAGAAAACACTTTTGTTTTAGCAGGGCGGAGTTCTCTACGTCCGCGTGAGTCGTCATGGCCCCGATGACGATCCGGTCCTGTTCCTTCCGTATAGAGTTCATCCCAGGGATGCGACTGAGATCGATCAGACACTTCGGTCTGACGAGTCTGAGCTTCATGAGCGGAGCGAGACTCTGTCCTCCGGCAAGGAGCTTTGCATCTTTCTCCGACGCGAGGAGATCCAGCGCCTCCTCAAGAGACGCGGGTGAGTGATATGCAAAGGGCGCCGGAATCATGCCGACGCCGTTTGGTGGATGAGCCGCCAGACAGCTTCAGGCGAGAGCGGCAGTTCTCTGACTTTGATTCCTAATGGCTTCAGCGCGTCCTCCACGGCGCTGGCTATGCAGGCCGGCGAAGGAATAGCGGCGCCTTCTCCCGCGGCCTTCTGCCCCAGCACGGTAAAAGGGGAAGGAGAGGGGCGATGTTCGACTACAATGGCGGGAGTTTCCATCGCGGAAGACTTTCCATAATCTGTGAGCGTAAGCGTGAGGAGCTGGCCTTCTGAGTTGTAAACGAATCCTTCGCCGAGCGCTACTGAGATTCCGTGCGCCGCCGAGCCGTAGATTTGCCCATCCACGACGCCGGGATTGATGATCGTGCCGTTGTCGCCGACAATCAAATAGCGCAGCACATGGACCTTGCCTGTCTCTTTGTCTACCTCGACCACGGCCGCGTGAGCGGCCGCAGCAAAGGTAAACTGCGCGCGAACTTTTCGGTCGGGACCGGGGGTCAGATAAGGCTGGCCGTGGGGGAAGGTATAGTAAAAAGTGCTTTGAAGCCCGGCCTCAAAACCTTCGGGCATGAGTGATTGGTTACCGTAAGCGATGCGTCCCAATTCGGCGAAGGTTAGTGTTTTTCTCGGCGTGCCAGACGCGACGACTACGCCATTTTCGATCGTTAACTGCGCCGGATCGACGTTTAGGACATGGCCGGCAAGCCGGAGAGTTTTTTCCCTCAGCTTCAATGCCGCACCGTGCACCGCACCGATGTCGTAGAGATGGAAATTGTTGCCGCTGTTGGCCGCGGCCACCCCCCACGGAGCGAGATCGCTGTCAAAGGGAGTGGTTACGCTGATATTTTCTAGGGAAATACAGAGGACATCCGCCGCGATCTGCGCTGCCGCCGTCTCGTGCGACTGGCCGCAGTTGGGCGAGCCGAGGAAGAGAGCGATCGTGCCGTTCTTTTCGAGCTTGATGGTGGCCCCGTTGACTCCGCCTGAGCCGGGAATCTCTTCCATTTCAGGGAAGATTGCCATGTCGCGGGCCGCGTTTCTCCCTCCAGGCTCAACGCCGATGACGACGCCGATGCCCAGGAGACGGCCTCTTTCTCGTTCGCGCCTTTGCTCCTCCTTGAGTTTCCGGTAGCCGATCTTTTCAAGGGCTTCTTTGAGAAGCGAAGGGTAGTCGCCGCTATCGTAGACATTGCCGTTCGGCGTCGTGTAAGGCATCTCGCTCGCCTGAACCAGGTTGATGGAGCGGACATCCATCGGGCTCGTTTTCAACTCCTCGGCGATCCGGTCCATGATGCGCTCCCATATGAAGCACATTCCCGGCTTGCCGATGCCCCGATTGGGAACCACCGGACATTTGTTCGTGACGACGGAGCGACCCTCAAGGGAGATGTTTTTCACTTTGTAGGTGTTCGTGAGATTGTTGAGCTTGTTTGTGAAGTGGATCGTGAGCGTGCTGACGGAGCCGCCGACATCGTCGATCTCTTTGAACTTGAGCCCCAACACGGTCCCATCGTTCTTGACGGCCGCCTCTATTTCGAACTCCTGGCCGCAGGAGTGGCCGGCCGCCATCATGTGCTCGGTCCGGTCCTCGATCCATTTGACCGGACTCCGGCTCTTGATCGCTAGCAGGCTTGTCATCACCACGTACTTCCGGATCAAGTGAATCTTTTGACCGAAGCCTCCGCCGATGTCCGGTATGATCACCCGAACGTCCTTGAAACCCAGCGCCTCCCGGAGACCGTCGTAGATCACTTCGGGGACTTGAGCGTTTACCCAAACCGTGAGCTTTTCCGCGGCGGGATCGTACTGAGCGATGCAGGCGAAAGGCTCAAGAGGAGTCGAGCTGTAGCGGTGGATCTTGAGATTCTCTTTGACGACTTTGTCCGCTGCTTTGAAGGCGCCCTCGATGTCGCCGTAGGCGAGGGATCCGTGCCACGCGATGTTCGAGCCCAGCTCTTCAAAGAGAACGGGAGAATCGGGTCGCATGGCCTCAGCGGTCTCCACCACTACGGGCAGCGGCTCGTACTCGGCTTCGATCCGCTCCAGGGCATCCTCCGCCTGAGCGCGAGTGCGCGCGGCCACGGCGCCGACCGGTTCTCCTGCATATCGAACTTTATCGACCGCGCAGGCGTATTCTGCGATGGGTCTTTTGAGGCCCGCGGCATACCTCCCCGGTTTGAAGGGGCTGGTTCTCTGCTTGACCTCTTCCGGCGTGATCACCGCGACCACACCCGGAGATCGCAGGGCTTCGCCGCCATCAATTTTGACAATCCGCGCATGAGCATACGGGCTGCGCAGGATCACCGCGTGGAGCATGCCCGGCAGGGCGGTGTCGTCCACGAATCGGCCGCGGCCCGTGACGTGACGCGGCCCCTCTTTGCTGCGCGTGGTTTTGCCGATGTAGTTCGTATCGTGCATAGCAAGACAGCTTTCAGCAATCAGCTTTCAGCTAGAAACACTTCAAGATTCTCCCCTCTGAGGCTGAGCGCTGATGGCTGACCGCTGAGCGCTTTTCAGCTTTTCTGCCGCTGCTTTTACCGCCTCAACGATCTGCACGTATCCGGTGCACATGCAGAGGTTGCCTGCCAGGGCTTTGCGGATCTCGGCATCCGTCGGATCAGGATTCTTACGAAGCAGATCGTGGCCGGCCAGGATCATCCCAGGCGAGCAGTAGCCGCACTGGAGAGCGTACTTTTCGACAAACGCTTCTTGGATCGGGTGCAGTTTGCCGTCTTCTGCTAGGCCTTCGATCGTGACGATCTCTCGCCCGTTCGTCTGCACGGCAAAAAGGAGACATGACTTCACCGGCTTCCCGTCCAGCAGGATCGTGCAGGCCCCGCACTCGCCGATCACGCAGCCGACGTGCGTTCCCGTGAGGCCGATGGTCTCTCGCAGGAAATAGACCAGGAGCTGCCGCGGTTCTACTTCCTCCTCGTAAAGACGACCATTGACGGTGACGCGCACCGGTTGAAAAAGGCCCATCTGACATCAGCCCCCTCTGCAGACGGTTATGGTGGGATTTCCACCCGCCCAAAAGCTGCGCCTTTTCACAGTACACCTACAGCCTCAACGTCTGCACTCAGTGCTACCCATCGCAGAGGGGAGAGCCGGGAACTCTTAGGAGAGACTGAAGAGCCTTCTCGCGTTCTCGTGACGAATCAGCTCTTTATCTTGCTCCGAGATCCCGGTGTTCGCTCGCAGGAGCTCGGCGTCCTTAAATTTCATGCTCCCGCCCGGGTCATCATGGGGATAGTCGGTGGCGAAGAGGAAGCGCTCTGCGCCCAAAAACCCTACGGCCTCGGGAAGCTGCGGCTCTTCCGTCTCGATCGTGAAATAGAAGTTGTTTTTGAAGTAATGGCTCGGAGGGAGCTTGTTCTTCTCGCAAGAGACCTCTGGAGGGACCACCTGCTTGGCCCGTTCCTGGACCCTTCGCCACGAACGGGGGACCGGATTTTCATCTTCGTAGTTGACCTGGGGCCGCTCAAAGATTCTGTCCATCTGCTCGACCAGGGGCTTGATCCACGCCGTGCCCGACTCCGTGTGAAGGAACTTGAGCCGCGGAAAGTCGTCCAGCAGGCCGCTCGTAATCAACGATACCAGGTTCATAATGCCGTCTAGAGGGGCAAGGAAGTCCAGTCCCTCCTTTTGAAACTTGAGCGCGTTCACCAGTCTGTGGCCGTGCTGCACCGCGTGCACCAGGAGCGGCACATCCAACTCTTCCGCCCGCTTGAAAAACGGCCAGAGATCCCTGTGGCTCCCGAGCGTCTCCCCGAACGGGTGTTCTCTCACCGGATAGTTGTAATCGAGAACCACGCTCTTAAAGCCGTTCTCGCAAGCCCACTCCAGCTCACGAGTCGCCCCCTCGATATCCTGCAAAGCGACCAGGGCAATGCCGATAAACTTTCCCGGATATTGGCGCATGACTTTCAGAACCGCCAGGTTGTGGGACCTCGCCATGGCGCTTCCGAGACGGGGCTCGGTCAGATAGGTCCACCAGCCGGTAAACTGCGGCACCAGGACCTGCTGGTCCACGCCCATCTTCTCAAAATCCTTCAGACGCGCCTCCACGTCGCACATGCCGTCCATGTTGGTGCCCGCGCCCCGCACGGAGGGAAGTGGGGTGGTGCCCGCCACCTCTTCCGGGGCGCCCGTAAAATCGCAGCGCCAGTAGCGGCCCTGCTCGTCGAAGTGAAAAACCGGCCTTAAGCGGGCAAAAGGCTCATCGACGTAGTCGAAGGCGTCTCTTGGGATCATGTGGGCATCACAATCGATGATCATCTTTTAAACCTCCTAAAGTCACTCGTGACTCTTTTTCTACGCGTCGCCGACAGCCTTCTTTCGTCTCCCCTCGGTCAACTCCCGCACGTACTCCTTGACGTTCGTCGAGCTCGGGAGGACCTCCGAAAGAACAATCAGGCCGGGAAAATAGTTCAAGGCGGGATCCCGAAAAACCAGCGGCGGCTCCCGGCCATCCTGGATATCCCGGATCGCTTTTAAGAGCAGCTTCCGCTCGGCAAGGATCGCCTGATCGCTGGTGCCCGGATGCTCGCGAGCGCGATCCTCGATCGGCCCCTGGCTCTCCGTGGCAAAAGCGTCATGCGCGACGAAAGAAGGGCCCATGCCGCTGAAGGTCCTCGTCGTCATCTCTTCACGGTCCTGCCCGTAACGATTGCCCAAGGTCCGTTGCAACTGAAACCCGGAGGCGAGGTCCGCCTCAAAGGATTTCTTATGCTCTTCACGATCGAGCGGTCGGCCCCTCCGAAACGTGATCATGTACTTCCAATGATGCTCGTCGTCGATCGGCACATGCCAGTTCATATTAAAGCCATCCGGGCCCATAGGTCCGGGAACAGCGCACAGGCTGGGAAGGACGAAGTTAGACACCCTGACGTAGATCTTGCCCTCTCCTGCCCGGCGAGTTGTATAGATTCGCACGCCAAAATCGGTGACCTCGGTCTCGATTGTTGGAACGCGGTCCTGTTTGTACATCGTCATGGAAGTCGCTTCCGTCCCGCTGATGGGGAGATGACGGTCGCGCGACGCCCAGTACTCCTCGTCGAACTGGCCGTGAAGAAAAGAGAGATGGATGGGATCGATGTTGCCTTCGTTGGCCTGGAGGAAATTGCACTCCTGGTAATACTTCCGGATAAACCGGTGCGAGCTGGGACCCATGAGATTCTCAAAAGCAGGGAGAAGCGGCGGCTCGCCCCGCCCCATGTAGGCGAAGATAAAGTCTCCATATTCCCTGCACGGATAGGCCGGATGGCGAATCGCATCGCGATTTCTTCCACCGTCCGGCTCCCCCGGCTGATCCAGACACCTCCCACGAATGTCGTAAAGCCATCCGTGGTAGATGCAGCGCAGCCCCCCATCCTCGACGCGGCCATAGCTCAAATCCGCGCCGCGATGAGAGCAGTGAATGCCGAGAAGACCAGGGCGACCCTGGTCGTCTCGGAAGAGGACGAGATCCTCGCCCATGATCCTTACCGGCTTCGGCGGCGCGCCCGCCGGCAGCTCCTCTGACAGCACGATCGGCTGCCAGTAACAGCGTAAAAGTTCCCCCATGGGAGTCCCCGATCCCACGCGAGTCAAAAGCTCATTGGTTTCTTGATCCAGCACGGCAGTTCTCCTTTATCTTTTCTTCCATACCTCATCGACGATCTTCAGCATCGGCGCCGTTTCCATCCATTCGGGCCGTTCGGTGACCACGTAGTTCCCCCCTTCGACGCGCTGGTGGTCGGGGAGAACGGTATCTTTGGGTATGTCGGTTCGGAGCGAGTTGGAAATTCCCGTGTTGATGATCTTCTGGTAAGCGGCCTGCCCTTCCCGGGAAAGGAGCCAGTTGATCGCGACCCGCGCGGCGTTCGGGTGCGGCGGCCTGTTGATCAGAGCCACGTTTCCTTGAGCATTGCTCAAAGGAATCCCTTCTCTAAAGCTCTTAGGCCCGAACCAATCGACCGGAAGCCCCTGTTTCTTCGCCACATCGAGCCCGGTCCGGCTCGGCGTGGTGAAAATCGAGAGCGCGAATTTGCCGACGGCGAGCCAGTCGCCGATCTGGCGCACATCGCGGCTCGCCGTCAGATCGGTATCGCTCAAGAGGCGGCGGAGAAACTGCGGGCCGAGATCCGGATGATAGTAGAAAAATCTTAGCGGGGTCGCCACGGGTCCGCCGATCGTCGGATCGAGAGTAACGATCTTTCCCTTCCATTTGGGATTCAGGAGATCCGAGTAGGATCGGATCTCTTTCGGATCGACGAGCCTGGTATTGTAAGCGAAGTAGGGCTGCAGTTCGCCGTTAAAAGAAAAAATGAACTGCCTCTCTTCGTCCGAGTAGTTGTACTTCCCCTCCATCCACCACTTTGACGCATCGAGAACCTCCGGGAGAAGTAGGTGAGGCCTGATCGGATCCAGGAGCTTCCCTTTATAAAGAATGCTGTAGGCCGTAGAGGCGCCGTCGAGGTAGAGATCCGCGAGATACTTCCCCGCGCGCCTCTCGGTGATCATCCGCTGGGCGACCTCCCGGCCCGTTGCAATCACCGAGACGACCTTGATTTCGGGGTACTTCTTCTGGAACTGGGCAAAGAGCAGGTCGTAGTCGCTGCTGCCGTAAATAACGATCTGCCCCTCCCGCTTCGCCGCCTCGAGGGTTCCGCGCCACTCAACCTCCCAGCCTTGCCCCACTTCTGCCGAGCGGAGGGGCGACGACGCAAGAAGAACCACACCGATAACGCAAAGCCCAAGGGAAAGAACAATACGGACCATCTGAGTGCTCCCCTGGCGCCTCTAAAGGCCCGGTCTCCATTCTGTCGCTTCAGCGATTTCCCGGAGGGTAGTCCTGACGTCCTTCCTGGTCGGCAGGATCTCGGAAATGACCTGAAGATGGGGAAAGCGATTCTTGGATGGATCCCGCAGCACATGCTGCGGCTCTTTAGGACAGGTTTCATCTCCATCCATTCAGCAAATCTCCCGTGGCCAGCCAGTTTTCTAATCTAGCGCACGTCACGGCTTGCCGTCAAATCCATCTTGCCCCAACAGCTTGGCTCAACCGGGCGGTAGCGTTCAATCAGTCTCGAACCCGCAATTCGCCTCATCTCTTCTCCCACGAGATGATGGCCATCTGGGGCCCGGGAGGATATTCGAGCAGGCCGTTGCGCTCGACGAGGATGCCCGACACGAATGCCCGTATCGCAGCGTCGTGCGTGTGATCATCGAATACCAGATCCAGGAGCCGTCGAGCTTCGGCAAGCGCCTCTTCGAGGCTCGCGTAGCGCGCCGGAGCGTCCAAGGGGACGAGGCAGAAATCGGCGCGGATTCCCAAGAAGTAAAGCAGGTTCAGTAGGTCCAGCCCCCCTGGCTCAGGCGGGCGTGGCTCTCCCCAGATCGTCTCCCACAGGGGCAGCAGCGGTGTGGCGCGCTCCTCCACACGGTGCAGGATGAAGCAAGCTCGCCGCGCGCTCCGATCGAGCTTCTCGATGAACCGAACCACATCCGGCACGAAATAGAGCACGTTCGCCACGAAGGCCGCGTCGTGCGGTTCGACTTCGGCAACCTCCCAACTGCTCGGGACGATACGGACGTTGCTGAGGCCTCGCTCGGTCGCGGCGCGGGCGAGCTGCGCACGCATGCCGGCCGACGGCTCTACGGCCGTAACGTGCCGGACCGTCTCGGCCACGGGCAGGCTGTAACGACCTGCTCCCGCCCCCACGTCCAGGACGGCATCCTCGGCGTGAAGCACGGACTTCAGTGTAGTCACGAATGGGTCGGCGTCGTCGAGCGAGCGGGTGAGAAAGGCGAAGCGCTCCGCGCGAACGTCCCAGCGGCTCACGCCTGCGGGAGGCGCCGCGTGGCGTGCCGCTTCTCGCGCTTCTACCATTGCCCGCCAATAAGCCGGCCAGTCGACGCCACCCGCGCGGATCGGCCGCAGTGCCCGGGCGGGCGGAAGGTCAAAAATTGACATTGCCTGTGGTGCGCAGGAAAGGGATCACGTCGCGGATGTGTTTGAGGCCGGTGACATATATCCTGTCCCCTCAACGATTTCCCGAAGAGTGCACCTCAAGTCTGTCGTGGCCGGCAGGACCTCGGAAACGACCTGAAGGTGGGGAAAGCGGTTCTTGGATGGATCCCGCAGGACATGCTGCGGCTCCTTTCCGTCCCGCAGATCGTGGACCGCTTTGAGCAGGAGCTTCCGCGCGGCGACGATAGCCTGATCCGAGGAGACGAGATGTTCTCTCGCACGGTCTTGAACCGGCCCCTGACTTTCGGTGGCAAAAGCATCGTGCACGGGGAACCAGGGACCCATGCCGCTAAAGGTCTTCGTCTTCATCTCTTCGCGGTCCTGTAAATAACGGTTGCCGGGATTTCTATTGAGGCGAAAATCCGCCGTCGCATGCTCGGCGTTCCGCCGGTGGAACCCCTCTTTGTCTAACGGAGCGCTCCGCCGGTAAGTCATCATGTATTTCCAGTGATGCGTGTCGTCGATCGGCACATGCCAGTTGATATTATAGCCGTCTCCCCCGGTCTCCCCCGGGACAGCGCAGAGATTGGGCAGAATGAAGTTGGAGACACGGAGATAAATTTTATCCGGCCCCACTCTCCGGGCCGTATAGATCCGAACGCCAAAATCGGCGAGGTCAAGCTCGACCGTGGGCGCCGTGTCCTGGGCGTAAAGGAGATCCGGCGTCGCCTCCGTGCCGCGGACGCCCAGACCTTGTCTCCGGTCGCTTCCCTCTGGCCGGTCAAACTGGCGGTGAAGGAACGAGAGGTGGATCGGGTCGATGTTTCCTTCGTTGGACTGGAGGTAGTTACACTCCTGATAGTATTTTCTGATCCCGATATGGCTTTCAGAAGCGGTAAGCGCTTCATAGCCGGGAAGGAGCGGCGGATCGCCTCGTCCCATGTAGGCGAAGACAAGGCCGGCAACCTCCAGGCACGGGTACGCGGGATGGCGGATCGCGTCTTTGTTCCTCCCGCCGTCCGGCTCGCCGGGCTGATCGAGACAACGTCCGTGAACGTCATAGAGCCAGCCGTGGTAGATGCAGCGGAGTCCCCCGTCCTCCAACCGCCCATAGCTCAAGTCGGCGCTACGGTGCGAACAGTGGATGCCGAGAAGACCGGGTCGACCCTGGTCGTCGCGAAAGAGGACAAGCTCCTCGCCTAAAATCTTGACGGCCTTCGGCGGAGCGCCTTGCGGCAGCTCCTCGGACAGCACGATCGGCTGCCAGTAACAGCGCAAAAGCTCCCCCATAGGAGTGCCGGGGCCGGTCCGGGTTAAAAGATTATTTTCTTCCTGGGTTATCATGGCGGGTCTCCCGATGGCTCAATCGTTCATCTCTTGCGGCTAGATCGTAAAGCGCGGTCTATCCATCCTCTAATTCCGTATGTCTTGCAAGAACCAGTCGGTGGGAAGCTCCCGGCCCAAGCCTTTTTCCTTCGCCATGTGATAGGCCAGGCCCCCCACAGAGGCGAATTGAATGCCCTGGACGCCGCCGCCTCCGATCGAGATGATCTGCCGATCGTTTCCGCGCCCTCTCACACTGCCCTCAAGGAGATCTTTAAACCGGATCTGTTTCCGACGAGGAACGGGCCGGCTCCTCTGAGCCGCCGGGACGCGCGCAAGCTCCTCGGGACGCCCCGCGATATAAGCCTGATGCTTCCCCGAGTGGCTCCGCGGGCCATTCATCTCCCCATGCGGCTCCATAGGCGGCTCCTCCTCAGGGCTGAAGTTGAGCGCCAGATCGATCTTCTCAACCGCCCCGTGGTCAAGCTCGATCGTGCCCTTCACCACCGTGAGGAAAACCCCCTCTTCGAGCCATTCTCCACGGATGACCGGGACGATAGAGTCGGTGCAGCAAGCGACGATCTCCGCTCCCCGCACGGCCTCCTCGGGGCGCTTTACCGGAATCACCTCGAGGTCAAGGAGTCGCGACATCTCCTCGGCATAGGCTTTTCTGTTCTCCTCCGTGGGACTATAAACTTTTATCTTTTGGATCTTTCTTGCCTCGGCAAAGGCCATCGCGTGGGTGCGCGCCATTCCCCCGGACCCAATCATGCCCACGGTCTGGGCGTCCTCGCGCGCAAGATACTTCGCGCCCAATCCTGCAGTCGCCCCGACCCGCATATGCTGCAATACCCCGTCATTGATAATTGCAAGCGGCTCGCCATTCTTGAGGCTGAAGAGCAGGATCAGACCCAGAAACCTTCCCGGGCGCTGGCAGAAGTATTCATGCGTCCAGGTATCGTCTTTCCCTTTCGGGAAGGTCGCGATGTCGGACTTGACGCGCAGGGCAAATACCCGCCAGCGCTTACTCGTTCCTTCCATGCTGCCCCACTGAAAGTAGGCCTCCGGAATGTCGCAGGGCGCCCAGACATCGATGCGCGGGCGGCAGGTCGCATCGCCGGCGTAGTACTCCCGAAGCCCTTCCTCCAAGGCCTCCATGGAGGCCTTCATCGTGAGCACGCGCGCCACATCGTCGTTAGCAAGAAAAATCATCACGGAGTTTAAGAGAGCCGGAAGAGCCTTTGGGCGCTCTCGCGCCGGATCTCTTCCTTGTCTCTCTCCGAGATCCTGCTGTTGGCAGCCAAAAGCTCGACATCTTTGAACTTCATCCTCCCGCCCGGGTCGTCATGCGGATAGTCGGTGGCGAAGAGAAAGTGATCGGCGCCGAGGAACTCTACCGCATCGGCCAGCTCGGCCTCTTCGGTTTCAATCGTCCAGTAGAAGTTGTTTTTGAAGTAGTGGCTGGGCGGGAGCTTGTTCTTTTCGTCGGCCACCTCCGGCGGCACCAGTTGAGGCGCCTTGGGGCTGAGCCGCCTTCTCGACCCCGCAGTCGCTCCCTCGTCATCTTCGTAGCTCAGGGTCTCATTTTTAAATGCAGAGTCGAGACGCTGCGCGAGCGATTTGATTGTCTTCGTCCCCATTTCGGCGTGGATGATCTTGAGCTTGGGAAAGTCATCCAGGAGGCCGCTGGTAATGAGCGACACGAGATTCATCTGCGCCTCTCTAGGGGCGAAGATGTCCAGGCCGTCGTGCTGGAAGATCATGATGTTCACGATCCGATGGCCGTGCTGCACCGCATGGAGAAAGATCGGCATGTCGAGTTCCTCGGCCCGCTGGAAGAAAGGCCAAAGCTCTCTGTGGCTTCCCAGAGTCGTCCCGTAGGGATGCTCGCGCACGGGATAGGTGTGGTCGAGGACGACCGCCGGAAAATCGTTTTCTCTCGCCCACTCCATCTCGCGGATCGCGCCCGGCACATCCTGAAGGGCGACCAGGGCGACGCCATAGATCTTCCCCGGATGCTCGCGCATGAGTCTCAGCATCGAGAGGTTCCAGGAGCGAGCGATCGCGTTGGCGAGCCCCGGCTCGATCAGATAAGACCACCAACCGGTGAATTGGGGCAGGATGAACTGCGAGTCGATCCCCATCTTTTCATAGTCCTCAAGCCTCACTTCCATGTCGGTGTTGCCGGGATAGTGGCCCCCCGAGCCCGGCGCCGGCAGCGGCGTCGTGCCCGGCACGCGCGGAGGCTCGCCGGGAAATCCGATATCCGAAAGCAGCCCGCGCTCGTCGAACTTTAGCTGGGGCACGAGCGCCCGCAAAGGCTCATCCACATGCTCAAAAGCGTCCCTGGGCATAAAGTGCGTGTCGCAATCAATGATCATGGCATATCTCCTTTTCTATGTGCCGGCCATCGCATTTTTCTCGCTGATAGGCGTCGCGAAGCTCCTCCGGTCATAGTCGCGGTAGGGAATCTCTTTCCCGGTCTTCCTATCGATCACTTGAACCTTGAACTCGATCATCTTGTTGTTCTCCGGATCCCTTATGACCCCGATCGGATCCTCGCCCCTCTTCATCTTCTCGATCTCAAGCCTGAGCAAGTTCCGGAACATGACGATGCCCTTGTCGCTCGACGCGAGGTGCTCCTCCGTCCGGTCGGCGATCCGCCCCTGCGTCTCCCAGACCATCGCGTCCTGGCTCGCAAAGGTTTTCATGTGATGACGGGTTCTCAAAAAGCCGTTGTCGTCGTAAGGCTCCTTGACCTGCCCGATGGTCTTGTAGGGGACCTCTTTCCGGCCGCTCGGTCTTCCATCCTGAGTCGGCGTGTAGAGGACATAGAGCACCCCCGAGTGGGTGTCATCCATCGGGATTCTGAAGTGAGCGACGTTTCCGGGCCCTCTCAGAAGATTGGGAAAGACCAGGGGATGAATCTCCATTCGCTCCCCATGATAGTGGCGCTTGTAAATCCCGCGCTCGAAAATCTCAAAATCCATCCTGTCGTCCCGGCTCGTCGGCGCGCCGCCCGTATAGCCGTGGAGCCAGTAGAGGTGGCTCGGATCGACCGCGTTTTCCATCGGCTGGAGCCAGTTGCAGTCGAGCACGGGGTGAATCTCTATGCGTCGAATCCAATCTTCGCGGACAAGGATATCGTACCTGGGCAAAAGCGGCGCTGGCGCCGGCCCCAGGTAGCCGAAAAGGACCCCGCCAAGTTCCTCGACCGGATAGGCTGGGTGGCGGATCGTATCTTTGTAAGTGCTGTCGGGAGGCTCCGCCGGCTGCTCAAGACAGCGGCCGTGAACATCGTATTTCCACCCGTGATAGGGACAGCGGATGCCGTCGGCCTCCAACCTCCCGTAGAAGAGCGATGCTCCCCGGTGCGAGCACTGCTCGGCGACCAAACCGTACCTTTCCTGACTGTCCTTGAAGAGAACGAGATCCTCGCCCAAAAGGCGAATCTGCTTTTTGCCCTTTTCGTCGATCTCGAGCTTGGGCGCGAGCGGCATCCAGTAGCGCCGTAGAAGTTCTCCTGTGGGAGTGCCGGGCCCGACCCGACATAAAAGCTCGTTCGTCTCACGGTCCAACATCGTAATTTCCTCTAAGTTCTTAGTCTCGAATATTTTGCAGAAACCACTCTACGGGAATCTCCCGGCCGAGCCCGACCTTCTTGACTTGGTCATAAACCAAAGAGCTTACCGTGACAAACTGAAGCCCTTGATACCCTTCGGTCCTGCCGACGCTGAGCGACCCGGAGGCGCTGATTTCATCATCGGCCAACCTTCCCATAGCCCGATCCTCCAAAAGATCCACTAGGGCCACGACCCGCGCCCTGAGGTTCTTGCGTTCTTCCCGCGGACGCTTTGACCCTCTGGCCTCCTTCAAGACTTCAGCGCTGCCCGCAAGATAAGTGGTAAAGCCCTCCGAACTATCGATGGGAATTCCCTGCGCCACCCGGCTTCTCGGACCGCCGCCGACGCAGACATCGATTTTGGGATAGACGTCATCGGCATATTCGCTCGCCACCGAAGTGACATGCATCCCCGGCGCCAGCATTTCGCCGGATACCGTCGGCCCGACCGAATTGGTGCAGGTGGAGAGAATATCCGCTCCCTTCACAGCCTCCTCCGGGCTATTGCAAGGAATCACCTCGAACCCGAGCTTCTCTTCCATCTCCCTGGCGTAGACCTCTCTGTGCTCTCTACTGGGACTGTAGACTTTTGCTCGTTCAATCTTTCTTACGGCGGCAAAGGCCATGAGATGGCTTCGCGCCATTCCCCCGGAGCCCAGCATGCCTACCGCCGAGGCATTCTTCCGGGCGAGATATTTCACGGCCAGACCGGCGCTCGCGCCCACTCTGATGTGTTGCAGATAGCCGTCGTTGATGAGCGCCAGGGGTTCCCCGCTGTCGGTGTCGAAGAGAAAGATCAGACCGCAAAAGAGTCCCGGCCGGAGGCAGTATTTCTCCTCGATCCTTCTTCCATCGATTTCGGGCCAGCTCACGACGTCGGACTTCATCCGGATCGCGAATCGCTGGAGCCCTTTGCTGGCCCCTTCCATGGTGCCCCAGCGGTGAAAGTTTCGTTCGGAACGCGTCTCCGTGTAGATATCGACGCGAGGTCGGCTGACGAGCTCTCCCCGACCAATTTCCTTGTGACCCCTCTCCAGAGCTTGAAGCGTATCCCCCACCGTCAAGACCTTCTCTACGTCTTCGTTATTGATAAAAAGCAAGCCTTACTCCTTTTCCTGGGAGAGCACACGCGAAAGCTTCGCCAAAAGGGGCTGAAAATCGTATGCCTGAGCGAGAGAGAGCTTCTTCATTTCCGGCGGACCGAGAGAGAAGCGGAGGAACTGGTCTTTTCTTTGAGCATAGAGGCTCGACGTCAGATCCTCGATCAGCTTCAGCACCGCCAAACGCTCTCTCCCAGATTTTGTCCCTTCGAAGCACGCTTCGACATACGGGCCGATCTCAGGCGAGATGAGATCCTTGTAGCTCTGGCTGGTGGTCGTGCTCCCGCCGCCCAAATCCCGCACGACCTGTTGCATCCTGTGATAGACGTTGATGCCATGGAGCAGGGCCACGTGCATCATGCGCCGGGAGGGAAGCACCATCCCGCCCTCCAGCTTATCCGGTTCCATCTCCGCCACCCGCAACGAGGCCTTGGCCGCTTCAAGCTGGACAACCAGGTCGGCCAGCACCTGTTTGATATTGGCCTCGCCCCAAACCCCATTGTGCTCGACGATGGAGTAAGCCGCGGCCACCAGCAGCTCCATCCGCGAAATCATGGAGATCGAGTGCGCATACTGGCCGTAACCGGACTCGCCGCCGTAGGCCTGGAGGAATTTACGGTCGCCGTAGCAAAAGACCCTCTCCCAAGGCACAAGGACATTGTCATACACGATCATTCCATCGATCTCGTCATAGCGGGAGACGGGAAAATCGAAGCGGCTCTGCGCGTACGATACCTCCGACGGACGGCATATGACCTTGACCCCCGGGGAGCTCACGGGCACGGCGAAAAGAAAAAAGAGATGGCGGTACTTCCCGGCGGCATCCGCGTCGCTCAGCCCCGGCCTCCGGTAGACATCCGGCACGGAGGCGGTCCAGGCCTCCGACGAGTAGGCCACCGCCGTAGAGATCTTCCGGAGACCCTTCACCACGATCCCGGCGTCGGTCTCTTTGACCACCCGCATATACTGCGGCTGCTCCCACGGAGGCTTGCTCTGGTCTCCTTTGACTTCCGAAAAGGCCACCGTCGTGGTCAGATGATGACGCTTCATGTGCTTGTAATAGTTTTCCAGATTGCGGGTAAACTGCGCGGGCATGGATGAGCCAAAGCTTCCCCTGGCCAGGGAGAGGGTGCGGAAAAGAAGGCCCACGCCGCCCTCGAGGGAAAAGTGCATGTGGTCCGAGACGCCGCCGCCGGCGCGATCAAGAGCCAGCTCCAGGGCCCTGCGATATTGAAGGAGGTCCTCCATACTGCCCGGGATGCGGTACATGATACACCGCCTCTCGCCGTCATCGTCCGAGAAGCTCAGAAGCTCACGGCATTCCGGATGGTCGTGGAGATCGTATTCTCTCGCCCGGTTCTCCACGCAGCGGCGCAAAACCGGATGGTCCGGCACGCTGGCCACCCGCTCCCCTTCGTACCAGACCTCGCGCCCGTCCTTGAGGCTCTCAATATATTGCCGACCGTTCATGAACGTACCTCACTTGCTCTGGATTCTTAGCTTACATCTTAACTCTCTGTTCCAAGATACAATGGCCATCTTCCTAAGTATGCAAGGTTTGGGTGAACCATTCTGTGGGGATTTCTTTGCCGAGCCCGCGCTTTTTGGCCAATTTTAGAACCCTTGCTCCCACGGCGGCAAACTGGAGTCCCATGCCTGAGCCACTGTGAAACATAGTAATTTCGTCGTCTCGATTTCTTCCTTTAATCTTACCGGCGATGACATCTTCCAGTAGCGGCAGTTTTTCATGTTCGACCATGCTGGGCCGGTGGGGCGATAGTTTTCCATACTGGCCTTCTCCACCCATATAGATAACGTAGCGCTTCGACGAATGGGCCGCGATGAAGTCCGCCTTGGCCAGGGCCTGATCCGAAAGCTCGCTTTGCACCGCGGAGACATGCATCCCCTTCCGTACGAACTCCCCGGTGATGATCGGCTCCTTGGCGTTGGTTGCGGCAACCAGGATATCGACGTCGGTTGCCGCTTCCGCGGCGCTCTCCACAGGCCGGATATCCAACCCCAGCTCGGCGCCTACTTCACGGGCAAATCGCTCCCGGTGCTCCCTTGTAGGGCTATAGACTTTTACCAGTTTGAGCTTCCGCGCGATGCCGGCCGCAGCCAGTTGAAACCGCGCCTGCCATCCCGACCCCAGGAGTCCCAGCGTGGCGGCGTTTTCGCGGGCGAGATACTTGAGCGCGAGACCATAAGTTCCCCCCACCCTCATCCCTTGCAGAACCCCATCGGGCATAAAGGCCAGCGGCTCGCCGGTCTCGAGGCTGTACAATTGGATCAAGCCGACGGTGGTATTGCCCGGGGCGAGGTATAAACGCTCGGACCGCTCCATGCCGTGGACGATGGGCCTGTGGTTCACTGTCGAGCTCATTCTCAAGGCCGCCACTCCGGCTTTAGGCACGATGCCTACCATGGTCTTGAACTCGTAGTGGGCCATCCTTTCCGCGCGCTCCGGCAACGGCATCCGGGTGTCATAGCGCAACTGATTGACCGCCCGGCCTTCCGCCTCCTCACGGTAGGCCTCTTCCAGGGCCTCCATGCAGATCTTCATCGTGAGAACGCTCTCGACGTCTTCGTTGCTTAAAACTAAGGTCATTTGAAGTCCCCCCTTTAGCGCTTTTCCTGCGAGCCCTTCGGGCCTTCAAATGGCAAATCTGCAATCTGCCACCCGAGCTCTGCCCGGACATTTTGGCCATTCAAGAAATTCCCATAATAGCCGTTATCGGTGGTTGCGCTCGACCGACTCGTTAGACACTCTCTCTCTAAATTCGCCGTCCTCGCCTCTCTGCAAACCACACATGGGTATCCACTCTCCCGGCTCGCACCCGATCAACGTAAAAAGCCGCAAGTATTCATCTACCTGTCTCACCGCCTTCCACGGCAAGCCCTTGTGGACGATCACGCCCTCAGCATTCAGAATCCACAGCGAGAGATAATAGTTACCCCCATGAGGGTGTTCCTCTTCGCGCAAAAGACCGTAGCGCTTTGCTATGTCAAGCGTTGGATCAGGGACGAAAAGGTAGGGAAGCTCTTCTCCGAAAAGCGCTAAACCATACCGGCAATGCTCCTCCAGAGGGTCAGGACTAATCATGGCCAGCTCCGCGCCGGCACGACGAATCTTCGGATAATCATGCCTCAACGAGGCCGTAAGGCTTGCCGTTCAACCGGGATGGAATTGATAACTGTCACGGCTTATCAGGATAACCTTTCCTCGTCGGGCGGCGAGTTGGCTCACCAAAAGCCGGCCATCGGGAGTCTCCAAAAAAAAGTCCGGCGCTTTCTCGCCCACCTGGGGCGCGCCTCGAGCGCCAACGAATGCCGATACAGAATCACTCCGTCCGGATCGCTCCATAAATAGCTCCCTTCATTTCATCTTGTGGGAGGCAAAGGCCTGAACCCCTTAATCCTTAATCTCTATTCCCTCATGGAGACGGGAAAAATCCCTTCTCCGCCCAATCCTTCACGCTGGTCATGAGCCACTCTGTGGGAATCTCTCGACCCAAGCCCATCGCTTTCGCCTTTTCATAAACGATCGCGGCCGCAGCCGCAAACTGATTCCCGGTCCCGGTGTTGCTTGCATACAGATTGATCTCCTCGTCGCTCGTCCTCCCCGCCGCTTTTCCTGTCACCAACTCACCCAGATCACGGATCTTATGGAGGCGTTGGGAAAGGTGCGTTTGTTGGTCCCACGATAATTGTTCGCGCAGGCTGATCACGATGAGAGAGCTCTGATCCAGCGTGAGATCGTCGATTTCCCGGCGCGGTCTACCCGCAACCTCGGCATGGGTTTTATCTCCACCCGCGGATATGGACGCTATGTGCATGCCCGGCCGGAGCCAACGACCGTCAAAAACGGGTTCGGTGGAGCTCGCCATGCATAAGATGATATCGGAGCCGGCCATCGCCTTCTCCGGGCTATCTACGGGCACGATCTCGGCCCCGATTTTTTCCGTCATCTCTTCGGCAAAGAGCCTTCGGTGGTCTGGATTGGGGCTATAGACTTGAATCCTTTCGAGATTGCGCACCTTCGAGACCGCCTCGAGGTTGGCGCGCGCCTGTTTTCCCGAGCCAAACAAGGCCGCCTGCTTCGCTTCTTTCCTGGCCATGTATTTGACCGCCACTCCTGTCGTCGCCCCGACGCGAATGGCTGAAAGGCTGAAATCGTCCATGATGGCCAGCGGCTCGCCGGTCTTCAGGCTGAACACGATGACCCAACCGCAGTACCGATCATCGAAGTAGCGGCCGCTCACCCGCTCTTTGTGAACCTGCCGGGATATCGAATCCAGGCGCACCGCCATAATCCCTTTGCTCGGAAGCAGCCCGGGGATGCAGTTAAAAAAGTAGCCATAGCCATCCGCGTCAGGATGAGTTCTGATCCTTCCCCGGGGCAGGTTTTTCCCTTTTCCCTCCGCGACCTCACGGTAAGAGTCCTCCATCGCCGGAATCACTTCCTCCATTGGGAGAAGCGCTTTCACATCTTCATCTTTAATGATGAGCATTAAGCCTCCCGTGTGCGGCCAGAACGCCTTCCGAAACTATCTGCCCGGAGACAGAGGACCAACTCCGACGATCAAGTATGAAGGCTCTGCGTGAACCACTCCGTGGGGATCTCGCGACCCAGACTGCGCTTCTTCGCCAACTCATAGACCTTGCTCAATGGCCCCTTTATAGACTCCGTAGACCACGTAGGATGCTCCGTGGTCATGGGGCGGCCTGCCGCACTCTCTTCCGGGCCTGGAAGAGAAGTCATCAAACAGAAACCGGGACCAGGATGGCCAGGCTCGTCGTCGATATGGAGATCCCGCGGCCGAGCCGCCCCTCGGCGCGTTGGTTGATCTCCGCTATTAACCCGGACGCTGCCAAAGCTATGTCTACCTGACACGAAAGCTATAACCGCATGCGAAGCCTGTCAACATCTTCGGCCTACGGAGGCCGGTCATGACATGGCGCTGATGAGGCGGGCGCCCGCAAGCAACCGGTACCAGCGCTCCAGATGCGTCTGATCCCCTATCGCGTCCACAGGACAAAGGTAACTTTGGTCAGGAGACAGCCGGATGAATAAACCCAGCGATCGAGAAGCACTACGGCCGGTATTTCAGGGGTGATTCGGAGGAGCAACTAGGGAGGGGCACAAACCGTGGCCAGGCCGTGACCCAAGAGGAACGGAAGCGAGTAAACGCGGGCGAAGCGGTCGATAATTCAGGAAAGGCGGAAAGTGGGGCCACCTGGATTCGAACCAGGGACCAACCGGTCATCGCACAGCCGGTAGAGGCCCGGCGCCGATCAACTGCTTGTAGATCTCCGCGATTTTGGGATCCTTCGGCATCTGGCGCAGGACTTCCTCGATATCCTCGCCCGTCATCGGGTCCGTTTCTTCCGCGGCGAGCCGCTCGTAATCCCTGCCGAACTGGGGATCATGAAACATCCTGTTGAAGCCCGCGCGCAGCGCTTTCAAGGCGGGCTCCGGTATCCCCTTCGGCGCGAAATAGGGCGCGCCCGTGGGCCTGGTCGCGTTATGGAAGCGGAGAACGGCCCGCTTCAACTCCGTGTCCGCCAACTGATCCAGCGTGGGCCGGTCCTGGGGAAATCCGGGAACGACCTCAGCCCCCCTGCCCTTGGTGTTCTTCAGGACCACGGGAAAGCTATAGCCCTCTTTCAACCAGTCTCTGGTCTCTCTCAGGACCGTGCGCAGATTATTGCTCATTATGTCGGTCTCGCCGCGGGTGACGGAGAGGTAGACCTCTTGGCTGCCATAGCCCAAGACCCATTTCGGGTCCTTGAGCTCCAGAACATAGGCGAAAACGCGGTCCATGAGATACATGGTGTGGCCGACGGACCGTTGGGCAAAGCGCAGGCCCGACTGGGCTTTCAGCTTTTCGACCGTGTCGAGCTTGAGAGCCGGACGGACGATCAGCGTATAGGGACCGCCGGAGACCGGCGATCCCAGGGGAGAAAAGTCGTCGAGCTTATAGCGAACTCCCTGAGCGCCGAGAATGGCGTTGGAAAACACGCTGGAGAGGAGATTCGCGATCGTGAGCCCGTCACGCTTGGCCACCTGCGCCAGATGATTGGCGGCGATATTTCCGCCGCCTCCTCCCATATATTGAATGACGACGACAGGGTTACCCGCGATATATTTGGGCAACTGCTGAAGCACGGTGCGGGCGCGCAAGCCCCCGGTGCCGTCGGGCGTCTGGGCAACGATCGCGGTAATAGTCTTCCCCTGATAAAAAGACGCCTCGCCGGCGAGGCCGGTGCCGCAAGCGACAACCGCCACCAGTTGAATGAGCCCGATCAGCCGTCGTCTCCGAACCATACGATACCTCCTCAGCCGCTCGCTCATTTTTAAAGAACCTCTTTTTTAAGGGAGTTACTGATAACACAACATATGCAAGCGAGTTACAAAATAGTGGGGCCACCTGGATTCGAACCTGCTTGTTAAAAAAAGCACAGTACCAGGAACGCAGAAAATAGCAAGAAAAGCAGAGGAAAGTCGGTATTTGTCCGCTCTTTCACCGTTCCCGAAAAGTCCCGGAAAGAACCTTTTAATCCCGCAATAACGGTGACGGTCACCGTTATTGCAATATCGCTGACATTTTTCAGCCGCCGTTCTTGCCGGACTAGAAGAACGTTCCGGCATCGTTCCAAGTTAGGATTCAAGAGTCCCCAATTACGTCATTCAATTCCTCCGAAACAAGGCCCGTATCCTTAATAATATTTCAAACTGTTTTCTCAGTTGATCGTTATAGTTTGACGGTGAATGGGATCTGCTTGACTTCTGTTTTTTCCGTGATAGTGAGGCTCTAACCTTCGGACCTGGGAGGTAGCGGGATCGTACCAATGGGTTGATGAGGTGAGTCGGTATATCGGGGGCAGGATCGTTTGGGATTGATTTGCGAGATAGCAAGAGTCACTTACGAGAAAGGAGCCAACTTATGGAACGATTATTTTGCTTCACGGAAAAACGACGTATGGTCGCGGCATTGGCACTAATTATTTCGCTGGGGTTTGCTCTGATCATACATCCTACCTATGCCGCCCAGTGGGAGGAAACCGTGGCAGCGGCGAAAAAGGAAGGTGTGGTTTCAGTCTGGGGACCGCCGGGAGCCTGGGCACGAAAAGCCCTGACGGAAGAATTCAATAAGAGGTATCCCGATATAAAGGTAGATTTCCAAGGATCCTCTGGATCCACAGGCTGGCCCAAGCTTGCCACGGAACGGAGGGCAGGGCTCTATAGCGTCGACGTCCACGTGGGCGGAGCCGGGACCGCAGCGGCGGGGCTTTACGAAGCAAAGGTCCAACAACCGATAGAGCCGGCGTTTATTTTATCTGAGGTAAAAGATAAGAAGAATTGGTGGCAAGGGGAGTACCATTACAGCGATCCTGAGAACAAATATGTCTTCGTTTTCATTGTCAACCCGAGTCCCGCCATCGCATACAACACACAAATGGTTGATCCCAAGCAATTTAAAAGCTACGTGGACCTGCTCGACCCCAAATGGGAGGGCAAGATCGTTATGCACGATCCTAGGGATCCGGGGGGACCTGGCAGTGCCCGCTGACACTTTTATGTGGAGGCCATGGGGGAGGAATTTGTAAAGAAGTTGGCCAAGCAATTGGTGCTCACTCGCAACCTTCGCCAGGGAGCAGAGTGGGTCGCCACCGGCAAGTATCCCATTGCAACTGGCATCAGCGATGTCGGTACCCGTGAGTTCTCTGACAAGGGTGCCCCCATCGCACAAATAGCCCATCTGAAAGAGGGTAGCAATCTTACCGCTGGCTGGGGAACAGCCAACCTTCTCACCCGCGCTCCGAATCCTAACGCGGCCAAGGTTTACATTAACTGGCTGCTTTCCAAAGAGAGACAATTAGCCTGGCAAATCCATGCGAGCGATAATAGCGCCCGGATCGATATCCCAAAAGATATGGTCCCAGCTGACAAACACATGGTTAAAGGGACCAAATACTATCCCAATTATACCGCGGAAAGCGTACGAATACGGTCAACGGTATCGACTAAACTGGCGCAAGAATATATCAAATGACGCGTCGGAGAGAGGCGCCCCTTCGTAACCCTTACTTGGGTCTCGCGGATCCGATGGGCACCTCGAACTCTTCGCACCGCTCGTCGAAGATCTCCTTCGGCGGCCGCCGCGGACCGTCGTAAGCGTTGGCCGTGGCGCCGGCATGGGCCTCTCGAGGAGACGTCAAAGCTTCCAGGTCGATCGAGATATTATCCTTGGCGGCCCAAACCAGGGCCATGGGGTCGCCGCCCTTCTCTACGATCCGGATTTGATCTCGAAGCATCTTGCGAAACATGAGGATCCCCCGGTCCGATTGGCCGAGGTGCTCTTTGGACCGATCGTAAAGGCGTCCTTGGGTTTCCCAGGCCATCCCGTCCTGGGAGGAAAAGTTGCGCAGATGATACTCGCCGTTCTCGTCCACCCAGGGTTTCTCGTAATCCAGGGGCGGCTCGTCGGGCTGTTCCACGCGGCGCCCGTCGGGAGACGCTTTGAACCCCACGTGAAAAATCTTCGTGCTGTAATCGTCGATCGGAACCCGCCAATGGAGCGTGCTCAGGGTATCCGTTTGGCGCAGCATGTTGGGGAAAAGAACAAAGTTACCCCATCCCCGCCCGGCCTTCTCTCCCTCGAACTCCCAGGTCTTGATAATCCCCCAGGGGCAGGGTTGGAAACCGTAGCGCGAAAACGGCCGCGTGTAGAAACTCACGTCATCGGGCAGCCTCAGCCGCGTGCTCATCTGGCCGTGGAGGAAAAAGGTGTGGACAAAGTCGGCGGTATTTTCCTCCGCCTGAAGCCAATTGCAGTTGAGCAGGCCGCGAATCTGAAGCTTCCGTACGCCATGGTCCCACACCAGGATGTCCCAACGAGGGAGCAGGGGTTTTTTGTCCCGTGGCCCCAGGTACGCGAAGAGTAGCCCCGCCAGTTTTTCCACGGGGTAGGCCGCGTGACGGATGCTCTTCCTGAAGCGCGGATTGCTTTCGAAGGGCTGTTCCAGACATTTCCCCTCCTTGTCGTACAACCAGCCGTGGTACGCGCAGCGGATGCAGCCATCCTCCACAAAACCGTAATACAAGGAGGCCGCCCTGTGAGAGCAGTGTTCCGCCAGCAGTCCATAGCCCCCCTTGCCGTCTCGATACAGAACCAGTTCCTCTCCTAAAATTTTCACCCGCTTCTTGGGTCTTTCCTCCGTCAGCTCGCTGGCCGCCGCCACCGGATGCCAATAGCGCCGCAATAGCTTTCCGCACGGCGTCCCGGGACCCACCCTCGTCAGATATTCGTTATCTTTTCTGGAAAGCATAGAGCGCCTCCTGTCAGTGTATCGAATGTTCGCGCTACCTGCCCATGGGAAGGGAGACCATGGCCTGACCGCGGGCGGCCTCGGCGCGTGGATTCTTGACGGAGATTTCCAGGTGGACCAGGCCCAGGTTGTCGACCACCTCTTTGTTCACGACCCGCGCGCTTGAGGTCAACGTGTCTCCCGGGTGGCTGTTCTTCACCATGCGAAAGGGGCCTAGTTTTTTAAGCCGCCCGTCAAGCCCTATCCACCTGCGGAGCGTTATCTCCATGACCATTTCATAGCCCCGGGTGTTGAAGATGATGTCGTCGAGGCCTGCGGCCCGGGCGGTGTCGCGGTTGTGGTGGATGGAACTCCACATGCGATCCGCGGCCACGCTCATCACGATGCGCTGGTAGTTCAGCCACACGCTATAAGGCGGCACGTCGTCCCCGATGTTCACGCTTTCAAAGGAGAGCTGCCGGTCCCAGTCGATGGGAAGGTTCGTCTCCTCCGGCTCTTGCTGGGGTTTTGTCTCCTGCTCGTGAGCCGATGCTTCGGCGGTTTCGAGACGGTTCGGGTCGAGATTGTACCGGTAGGCGGTGCTTCGCTGAATGGCCACCCGATCCCCGCTCGGCTTCGTTAAGGTGGTTTCAGACGTGAGAAACACGCCGTCGCCCAGGCGGGTTCGCTTGGGAGTGATCTCCGAAAGTTTCGTCGTCCCGCGGAGGCGTTCTCCCGGATAGAGCGGCTCAAAAAACTCCATCTCGCTGGCGGCGTTGAATCCCTTGGAAAAGGGCGCCGGAATATCCAACCCGACGGTGCCGTTTTTCTCCCTGAGACCAGGCGCGAAAATCGTCGGCTCGCCGGGCGACCAGTAGGCGGGCATGGCCCACAGCGGTGCCATCGTCGCGGGGGCTATAATCGTGCGGTGCCCATGGGCCCTTGCCGCCGCCTCATCGTAGTGGAGCGGACAGTAGAAGCAGTAGACTTCGAGCTTTCGCCGGATGTCGTTTCGCGTAACCTCGTCGACGCCCTCAAAGGCCGTCTCTCGTCCTAGCCACTGCTGTGCCTCTTGCAACCAATCGCTCCCCGCGCTGGCTTCCAGAGGACACCTCCTTCCGGTGAAGTGTGATTCAGAGCGCCAACATACTCAGGTCTGACCCTGGTTTCAATACTGGATAGGCGGGCTGCTGAAAAAGCCTCGACACTGAGTGGAAAAGCCTAGCAAAGTGTCGATCGGAACTTGACATGCGTTCCCTTTATTGACTAGTAGATTTACAAAGGAAAGCTCGACTGAGGCATCCGAGGCCATTATCTCTCAAAAAACGGCTGAAAGGAGTAACGGTTATGGCTATTTCACTATCCCATGGTGGTGGTGACACCATCTTGAGTTCAAAATCGCTTGCCGCACAGGTCCTGGTGGGCACCCAAAACGGCGTGGTCATCATAGAGTGGGACGGCGGCGGCTGGAAGGAAACGAGCCGTTCCATCGAGGGCAAGCACGTCCACGCCCTCCTCTTCGAGGAGGGAAGCGGCGAGTGGTTTGCGGGCGCCAACAAGGGGGGCATCTTTGCCAGCGCCGACGGGGGCAAAACATGGGAGCAGCGCGACAAAGGGCTCACGGAAAAGGATGTTTACAGCCTTTCCAAGGCCCGCGTCGACGGTCAGGTGAGGCTCTTTGCGGGAACTGAGCCGGCCTGCCTGTTTATCAGCGACGACCTCGGCAAGAGCTGGAGCGAGCGGCCGGCTCTAAAAAGCGTGCCGGGTCGCGACAAATGGAGCTTCCCCGCCCCGCCGCACGTGGCGCACTTGAAGCACATCAACTTTCAGCCGGGAAATCCGAACACCATTTACGGCAGCATCGAGGTCGGGGCCCTAATGAAGAGCACCGACGGCGGGAACACCTGGAAGCAGATCCACGGCGTCTACGAGGACGTACACCGTTGCATCATCAGCCCCAATAACCCAAAGCACCTCTACGTCACGGGGGGCATGGGGCTGTGGCAGTCGAAGGACGACGGCGCGACCTGGGAGAACACATGGGGACCGGGCAGCGAGTTCGGGGGCTACCCGGACCAGCTGGTCTTCAAGCCGAGCAACCCCAACTACATGCTGATCACCGCAGGCCAAAAGAGTCCCGGCGCCTGGCGGGACGAGCACAGGGCGAATACAAGGATTTCCCGGAGCCGGGATGGGGGCGCAACGTGGGAAGTCGTCGGCGGCGGACTGGAGGACCACATGCAGCCCAGCGTCGAGGCGATGACCCTGGAAGAAGCCGGCGGCCAGGTCCAGGTCTTCGCCGGGACCACGAGTGGCAGCGTCTTGTGGAGCAACGACGGCGGCGAGCATTGGCAGACAATCATCAAGGGGCTTGCTCCCATATCCAAGGGAGGCCATTATCGCCCCTTGACACAGTCGGCCGCGTAGCCGGCGGGCAGTCCAGCCGTTCACCGTTCGAGATCCGTTTTAGTGTGTCCGGCTCACACGAGTGGAGAGGTACGTCTTAGAAAGGACATTTAGCTATGACAACACGCAACCGGGAGCGCACGCGCGACCGGGAGAACTACGAAGAAATCATCGCGCACCAGCGGGCCGAGCGCGAGCGCTCTTTCACGGGCCAGGTCGTCATCCGCGGGGAGGAATGTCCCTGGGTCCTGTCGCGACAGGCATTGGTGAGACATTACATGTGGCCTTCCCGTTACAGCGGTTTGACGCCCGAGACCGTCCTGGACGATTGGAACATATTTGTTCAGGACATCAAGGTCCACTCCGGGAAGCATCGCCATCAGGGCGGACTGGTGATCTACATCCTCGAGGGGGAGGGATGGTCCGAAGTGGATGGCAAGCGGCACGATTGGGAAGCCGGCGACCTGCTGCTCTTGCCTTTGAAGCCGGGCGGCGTCGAGCACAAGCACTACAACCGTTACGACGACAAGCCGGCCAAGTGGATCGCGTTCATCAGCGGGGCGCTATTCGAATGGGGCGCGAGCGAAATGGTGCAGCTCGAAAACCACCCGAATTTCAAATCAAAAACAACGCGAGGAGCCCACGGTGAATAAAAACCGCACAACCGAAGAGAATGTCGGCGCCGCCTACACCGACAGAAGCGAAAACTTGCTCGAATGGCTGTATCAATTGCGCGATCGCCAGAGGCAGCATCAGCGCCAAAGCGCCTGGCTCATCAAGGGCCGCGACCTTCCCTGGGAAAATAATCGTCAAGGCAAAATGAAGTGGTTTTTGCATCCCGCCCTCAATAACACGGCGATTCGCTCTATGATCGTCTTCGAGCAGGAAATCCCGCCGGGCGGCCGAAGCGGCGCGCAGAAAACGCCGGGGGGATCGGTGTTGTATATCTTGGAAGGCAAAGGCTTCACGCTTCTCGACGGCGAACGCCACGACTGGCAAGCCGAAGATCTGGTCAACATCCCGATACGCGCCGAGGGGGTCGTCGTCCAGCATGTCAATGCGGACCCGCGCCGTCCGGTCCGGTTCATCTCGGTGGATCTCAACCTGGTGGACATTTTGGGCGTCGACCGGGGCGCCGAGCTCGAGCAAATCGAAGCGGCGCCCGGTAGCGACGGCGACAAAAAGTAAGCAAGTATTCTTCCCGATTTGGAATTTTAGATGCGCGACAGCGACGTCGACCTATACACTTTTGAGCGTTTGCGCGACGAATTCGGACCGTTCGCCACAGCCGAAGTGGGCGATGATTTGGGCCACGCCCAACGCGAGCTGATTGGCTCTCGCTATCGAGAAATACTCCGGGAGCTCACCGCCATCGTCAGCTACCAGTGGAAAGAACATATAAAGCGAAGCGCCCTGAAAGGCTTTCTCTTTCATGGCGGTGTTGGCGTCGGCAAGACCGCGATGGCCAAGCGCTTGACCTACGAGTTGTGTCGCCGGTTCGGCGATAACGGCGTGGCCGGGCGCAGCTCAGATGAAGTCGTCATGATACTCGTCGATGGCGGCGACGTCGCGCGCGGGCGATATGGCGACACCGAGGAGCAGATCCGCGAGATTTTCAAGTACGCGCGTGATGGGCAAAGCGGCGGCCATCATCGCCATGATGACGATCCCACGCGGCGGACGATTATTTTGTTCGACGATGTCGAATCCCTGTTCTTGACCCGTAATTCGTTGGGAGCGAAAGAGTGGCACTTCAGCCAGAACTCGATCTTCTTCCACAGTATCGACGACCTCGATACCGCTCATACCGCCGTCATCCTGACGACGAATCGAATCGATCTCGTCGATGAAGCCATCGTCGACCGCTTTCTGAGTTATGAATTCGCGGCGCCGCCGGCTTCCGTCCTGGAGCAGATCGTGCGCGACAAAGGCGCGCAGCAGCGGCTTGATGAGAGTGAGCTTGAACCCATATTAAAGGTCATAGAAACTGCCGGTGCGGTAAACAGCATCCGCGAAGTCGAGCGCATGGTGATGCGGGCCTATGTCAACAAACTCTTGAAAGCCCCATGAACTGCAAGGCTCATCCATCTTTGCGGTAGCCATCGAGGGCCACGACGGAAGCGAGTAAACGCGGGCGAAGCGGTCGATAATTCAGGAAAGGCGGAAAGTGGGCCCACCTGGATTCGAACCAGGGACCAACCGGTTATGAGCCGGTGGCTCTAACCAGACTGAGCTATGGGCCCGCGTAGGGGCAAGATCAATTCTCGATGAAGCTCTTGAGCCGCTTACTGCGGCTGGGGTGTCTGAGTTTGCGCAAGGCCTTGGCTTCGATCTGACGGATGCGTTCACGGGTGACCGCGAATTTCAATCCGACCTCTTCCAGCGTGTGATCCGATTTCTCGCCGATACCGAAGCGCATCCTCAGCACCTGCTCCTCCCGGGGAGTCAAGGTGGCCAGGACCTTTTTGGTCTGCTCCTGGAGATTGAGATTGATCACGGCGTCGGACGGCCCCAGGATCCTCTTGTCTTCGATAAAATCGCCCAAGTGGCTGTCTTCCTCTTCTCCCACCGGGGTCTCGAGGGAAATCGGCTCCTTGGCGATTTTCAAAACCTTGCGGACTTTATCGACGGGTATTTCCATCTTGCCGGCGATCTCTTCCGGAGTCGGTTCCCGGCCGATCTCTTGAACCAGATAGCGGGAGGTGCGGATGAGCTTATTGATCGTCTCGATCATGTGAACCGGAATGCGAATGGTGCGGGCCTGGTCGGCGATGGCGCGGGTAATCGCCTGGCGTATCCACCAAGTCGCATAGGTGGAGAATTTGTAACCTCGCTGATATTCGAACTTGTCCACGGCCTTCATTAAACCGATGTTTCCCTCCTGGATGAGGTCGAGAAATTGCAGGCCGCGGTTGGTATATTTTTTCGCGATGCTCACCACGAGCCGCAAATTGGCTTCGATGAGCTCCTTTTTAGCCAGGTTGGCCTTGGTCTCCCCATCGATGATCGAGCGCACGCGACGACGGATCTCATCCACGGGCAGCTCTAGCTCTTTCTCCACTCGCTTTCCTTCGCGGCCGCCGCCGCGAACCGTGTCTGCCGCCTGCCGCAGGGATTCGCGGTCCATCTGGAGAGTATGAGCGGCGCGCTTCCACTGTTTTGAGGAGCCCTGGCGGCCCGGAATCAACTTCAGGATCTGCGGCGACGGCATTTTGGCCCGCCGCTCATACTCCCGGATCCTGCGGTCGAATACGTCCAACTGCTCGACGGCTTTTCTGAGCCCTCCCACAATCGCGTCAATCAACTTTCGACTGAGCTGCAGGGTCTTGATGCTCTGGCAGATCTTTTCTTCTTGCTTGGACAAGGCCTCCTGGAAGCGCTGTCGCTGTCGAAGGGAAAGGCTCTTCCGCTCAAGCTTCTTTTTAATAGCTTCCCGCTCCTGGGCCAAACGACGGAGCTTGGCAATCTGGCTGAGCAGTCTCTTCTCATGCACATCCTCGTCCTCAAGATACTCGGCCTCATCGTCGCCGTCGTCTTGGATAATTTCTCTTACCCGGACCTCGTGGTGAGCGAGCTTTTCTCCCAGATCCAGCACGTAGCGAAGCGCCAACGGCGAGGAAAGGGCTTCGCCCATGACCCGGTTTTCGCCCTCCTCGATCTTTTTGGCGATCTCCACCTCCCCTTCCCGGCTGAGCAGCGATACCGTCCCCATCTCCCGGAGGTACATCCGCACCGGATCTCCGGTCTTTCCTCCGAGGTCGTCCTCCACCTCCACATCCGCCTCTTTCTCTTCCTCTTCCTCCTCTTCCGGCGCTTCATCGGTCTGGCCGGACAGGGCCACCCGTCGATTCGAGCCGATCACTTCGATGTCCATCTCCCCGAAGATAGACATGACATCGTCGAGCTGGTCCGAAGAGACGACGTCTGCGGGAAGCATGTCGTTGACGTCGTCGTAGGTGAGATAGCCCTTCTCTTTGCCCAGATCGATGAGCTTCTTGACCTCCTTCATCTCCCTCTTCTCGCCGACCGGACGGGAGGTCTCATGAGGCTTTTCTAACGGATTTCGGTTTTGGGCGTGAGCCTCTCCTGCTCTAGGTGTCGTTTTTTTCGTACGACTTCCTGCCATTCGAGCATCCTTTCTTTTTTTAACTTTTCATCCTTCTCTTCTTCCGCCCTCCGTATCGCTAGTCCGAGCTCCCTCTCCAGATTTCTCAGATATCCTCTCTGAAGGTGCGCCAGGCAATCCGCCGCCATTCGCTCCCCCTCGGCCTCGGTGATGTCCCCACCCTCCAACATCAGGGCGCTGATCCGGGAGACGCGATCTACGGGAAGATCCTGCGCCAGGATGGCTATATCCACTTTTCCCCGTTCGCGCCATTCGGAGACAATCCTCCGCACGATCGGTTCCCATACCGGTCCCAACAGAGATCCCACCTGATCCTCCCGCTCCACCCGCTCGATAACCGTGGAAAAACGGAGCATGAGACTTACGAGGGAGGATTCCGCCAACTCTTCACGACCCTGCCCGCTACCACCGGGATTCACCGCCTTCTGACCGGACGCCTGCGAACCGCTTCCCCTGGCTGCAAATCCGCGCAAGAGATCTTCATGGATCCCCAGCTCCACCGCCCTTCGGGCCAGCAGGTCATATTCAAACGGGTTGCGGACCTTGGCCAGCACCCGTGCGACCTCCTGGGCGATCTGGCTCCGCCCTTCCAAACCCTTTCCGAACCCCAGCATCAGGAAATCAAAATAATAATCGGCCAATGGAACCGCGTCCCCCAGAAGCTTTTCCAACGCCGCCTTCCCCTGAGAACGGACAAAACTATCCGGATCTTCTCCGGGAGGCAAAAAGGCGCCCTTCCCCAGCAAGCCGCCTTCTACAAAAATCTCGAAGCTTCGGGCCGCTGCTTTTCGTCCGGCCTCATCCCCATCAAATAAAGCAATGACGTTTTTAGTATACCGGCTGAGAGCCCGTACGTGATCAGGCGTGAGCGCCGTGCCCAGGGTGGCCACCACATCGGAGACGCCAAACTGGGAGAGAACCATGACGTCGAGATAACCCTCCACCACGATCACCCGATCGCTCGCGCGAACGGCCTCCCTGGCCTGGAAGAGACCGTAGAGAGTCGAGCCTTTGTGAAAGAGCGGGCTCTCCGACGAATTGAGATACTTGGGCCGGCCTTCCCCGATCACCCGTCCCCCGAACCCCGCCACTTTGCCGCTGGGATTGAGGATAGGAAAAATAAGGCGGTCGAAAAACTTCTCACGGTAGATCCCTTGCCCCCCTTCGCTCAAAAGCCCCAAACGAACCGCATCGGCCGGCGACAATCCTTCCCGTTTGAGGAACCCCGCCAGTCCCGATCCCGCGGGGGCATAGCCCAGGTGAAAATGGCGGGCTGTTTTTTCCTCCACGCCCCTTGCCTGGAGATATCCCAACGCCTTTTTCCCCGCGGGACGGCGAAAAAGGTTCTCATGAAAATGGGCCGCCGCCTTTTCATTGACCCGGTAGAGGGATTCGCGCCGGGCGTCCCCGCCCGCCGGCCGTTCCAGCCGTTCGATGGAAATTCCATAACGCTTCGCCACTTGCTCGACTGCCTCGGGAAAATTCAGGTGATCGTAGTGCATCAAAAAATTAAAGACATTTCCTCCCACCCCACACCCGAAGCAGTGAAAAATCCCTTTCTCTTCGTTGGCGGTGAAGGAAGGGGTCTTCTCTCCATGAAAAGGGCAAAGGCCAATGTAGTTGCGGCCGGTCTTTTTGAGGGTGACGTAATCGGACACCACCTCCACGATGGAAGAACGCGTCCGAACCTCTAGGATTTTTTCTTCTGAGATCATGCCCACCCTAGAAAAAGGACACGGACATTTCTCTCCCGGCCCGCTGCGAAGCTCCACGCGGGAAGAGGGCCGACTTTCCGATTCCAATCAGAACGCGGGCCAAGTGATAGAGCGGAGAGGTGAGGTAAGACTCGTCCATGGTTTTCCTCATCGGCTGGGGCAAAAAAGGGGCGGAGAGGAGAAAAAAAACCGTGCAAGCGATGAGGGCGGTCCCCTTTGCCGCCCCCAGGAGAACGCCTCCGACTCGATTGATGCCCTGCAGAAAGAGCAACCGGGAAGAACGGTGGAGAAGCCAACCGGCAAGGCTGGAAAGGATATAGACGATAAAAAAAAGAGCCACGAAAACCAAGGCCCTGAGAAAAAGAAAGGAAGTGTTCCAGTGGGATGCCCACAGAACCGCCACGGGCTCGTCGTATCGAACCGCCACGGTCAAGCCGGCGACAAACCCGAGCAGCGAAAAACTTTCACGAAAGAGGCCCTTGAAGTAGCCTCTCAGAGCAAAGAGGGAAAAGACGACAACCAGAATGGGATCAACGATATTGACCAAGGAGCTACTTCCGTATCTGGAAGGAATTGGACGTCATTTGCCGGTAAAAGACCTTTAAACCTCTCTCACGCCCCGCCCTCCAACATCGCCTTAGCCAATTCACTCGCCCGTTTTCCATCGGCGCGACCGGCGAATCTGGGCATGACCTGCTTCATCACTCTGCCTAAATCCTGGACTCCCCGGGCCCCGACTTCTTTAATAGAGCTCTCGATTAAGGTCCGCATCTCTTCTTCGCTCAAGGGCTGAGGAAGAAACCGGCGCAGGACTTCCAGCTCCTTCTCCTCTTTCTCCACTAAGTCGGTCCTTCCCCCTTTTCGAAAGAAGCCGATGGACTCCTCCCTCTGCCGGCAAAGGGACGATATCACCTTGAGAATCTCTTCCTGGGCAAGTTCTCTGCGGACTTTGATCTCTTCGTTGTGGAGGGCCGATAAAAGAAGCCGCAATGCCGACAGGGTCAACGCGTCCCTGCCCTTCATGGCCGCCTTCATCGCGTCCTCAAGGGTGGCCTTAAGGCCCATACTCCTTGCCGCCATTGATCCAGAGCGCCGTAGAAATCAATTTGCTTTTAAAAGAAGTTATTGCGGGATCGCCGCAGGGCTCGCTTTTTGGCCGCCAGCGCCTTCTTTTTTCTTTTGACGCTTGGCTTTTCGTAATGTTCCCGCTTGCGCAACTCCGCCAAGATGCCGGCTTTCTCACACGTTTTTTTGAAACGCCGGATAGCGCTCTCGATCGACTCGTTATCTCTGATTTTGACTCCAGTCATGGATCTTCATCACCCCCCTACCTCCCCTCCTCTGGTCCGCCCCACCCCAAAAGACTAGTAAAATGAATATATCCCATTTCAATTTCAAGTCAAGCCAACCAAGAGCTAAGCTTGATCTTAACAGAGAGAGTTTTTCTTCTCCCTAACGGTCTTAAGGTGGTCCTCGCCAACGTTTTCACTTTCCCTCTGGTAGCTCGCCAACTTTGGGTCAAAAGAGGAGCCGTGGATGGGGGCACGGACATGATGAAAGAAGGAATACTCCGAGGGTATGGCTGTTGAGCGGTGATTTTTTCATGCTTTGTTACGTCCTATCCCACCTTTGAGATTTGCCGCTTCGTAGCTCTAAGTTTTAAAGCTACGACTTTTTCTCCCTGGGCCTTTAGCCTGCGTAACAGCTTTCTATTTTCTTTCTCCAGAGATGAATCTCCTTCGGGGAGTATCACGAGAGAAGCTTCTCGCGGGACTTCGTCAAGGATCTCAGGATGATCAAAAGCGTACTTCATAAGCTCATCTAGAAGATCCAGATTTTTTCTGACTATGGATTCCTTCTTCATCTTTGTAGCTCCCTCTCATAACCGTAGCGATACCACTGCCAAAGGCTCTTCAGATCTTGAATGGCGAACGTGAAGGCAAAATTCAAGTTAGGAAAATGGAGAGGTTGTTTATCAACAGAACCATCAGGGTGCAAAATATCCTTATGGGCAAACCTATGGGCAGTGTCGTACCGGACCACCGCTCTCCATTGACCGTGAATCAAGGCTTCATATTGAACGACAAAACTCACAATTCTACCTCTTAGCTTGTTTGCCTTAACCCTCAGTCTATCTTCCAACTCGGAGGATAGCGGGAAAACAAATTCAACCTCATTCACCTAATTTTCCTTGGCCTATCATTGTCCTCTTTAATACAAAAACAATTTTATAAATAAAGGCATAGATTAACAAGGGCAGTGAAGTGGTGTGAGAAAATTAGAAGCACCTTCAGCACCTGGGTCTATGGGAAGACCCTCATGCCCCGCCCGGAAGAGATCCTCCGGTGAAAGAGATTACCTTTCGAGGTGAGCCTCAAGGTCGAACCTTCGATCCGGCTTACATCTGTCTTCTCTAATAGCCGCTACAGGCGCTCGAACACGGGCTGGCACTAGGTTGTCGGGGCAACTTTGAGTTGTCGGCGGCTCACCCCTGAAAAGGAACTTCTTATCATTAACTGCCAACACCCTCACATCCTTCTCGGTTTGACCTTCCAAAACCTTTCTGGGAAGTCGGAGATGATTCCATCGACCCCCATGGCAAGGAATTTCTCCATTTCCACCACTTCGTTGACCGTCCAGACAAACGTCCGGAGCCCGGAGCGCGCGGTCTTCTCCAGGAAATCCGAAGTGACCAGATTCTTCTGCACCTGGAGGCAATCGGCCTTCAACTCCTTGGCCGTCCGGAAAGGATCTTCCTTCACGTCCGTGTCGTAAAGGAGACCGATCCTCGCCTCCGGGGCAAGCTCCCGCACGCGTCGAAGCGACCGGTAGTCGAAGGACGAAAAAAGCGTGCGCCTTAAATAGTCATAGTGGCTCAAGACAAAGAGAATCCGGATCTCGATGCCCGGGGGCCCACGATGAACGGATTTGATATCCAGGTTGAGATCCGCCCTCCCGTTCACCACTTCGATCACTTCCTCCAAGGTGAGAACCCGTTGCCCCTTGAACTTCTTTTTGAACCAAGCGCCTATGTCGAGCTTCTTCAACTGCTGGATCGTCTTTCCTTGGACCGTTCCCCTCCCGCCCGCAACCCGGTCGAGCCGTTCATCGTGGAGGATCACGACATGACCGTCCTTGGAAAGCCGACAATCCATTTCGAGCATATCGGATCCGGCCTCGATCGCCTTCTCAAAAGCGAGGCTCGTGTTTTCAGGATAAGTTCCCGAGGAACCCCGATGGGCAATCTTGATCAATTGAATCATAACGGACCCCGATGCCCTCTCCTCGTCTTCTCGGAAGGCACAGGAGCGCTTTCGTCAAGCCTCTTTGAGGAGATGGATAAAAAATTCCCTGTTTCCCTTGGGTCCCAAAAGCGGAGATTCGGTGACTCCGCAAACCTTCAATCCCAGAGCTTGGGCGCTCTCCTGGATCTCCTGAATCACCCGGAGATGCTCTTCGGGCTGCCGCACCACACCTCCCTTCCCCACCTTCCCTTTTCCCACTTCAAACTGCGGCTTGATCAGGGCCACGATTGCGCCGCTCGAGGCCAGAAGCTTCTTGACCTGCGGAAAAACCAATCGGAGAGAGATGAAAGAGACATCAATCGTCGCGATCTGAGGAAGCACGGGGAGAACTTCGGGCTCGAGATATCGGATATTTCTTCTCTCTAAGACGACGACCCGCGGGTCGTTCCGAAGCTTCCAATGGAGCTGCCCGTAACCCACGTCCACGGCATAAACTTTCAGGGCTCCACGTGCGAGCAGGCAATCTGTAAATCCCCCGGTGGACGCGCCAACGTCGAGGACGACTTTATCCGAGACATCGATCTGAAACTCTTCGAGCGCCTTTTCCAGCTTCACACCCCCGCGGCTGACATAGGGGAGCGGCTTGCCTTTGAGTTGAATCAGCGCGTCGGGGTCGGTCAAACTTCCGGCCTTGCCCGCCGGCTGGTGATTGACCAAAACTTCCCCGGCCAGGATCCGTCTCCGGCCCTCGTCGCGGCTGGCCGCCAAGCCACGGTCCACCAGCAGCTTATCTAGGCGCTCCCTCTTTCCCATCCCTCCTTTTTTTTCTTCTCCTCCCGGACCATCTGAAGCGCCGCCTGGGCGATGGCCGCCTGATCAAAAGCGCAGATTTTTTTGAGCTGATCCTGAGTCCCGTGGGGAATGAACCGATCCGAAATCCCCAACCGCCTCACTTTGATCTCACTGAGCCCTTCATCGGCTAAAAGTTCCAGGACCGCGCTGCCGAATCCCCCTTTCAACATGTGGTCCTCTACCGTGATCAGCCGCGGAACCCGCCTCAGGAGATCCACCAGGAGCTCGCGGTCCAGAGGCTTGACGAAGCGGGCATTGACCACCGCCGCATCGATGCCTAGCTGGGCAAGGTCCTCGGCCGCCCTGAGGGCGGGAATCACGGTGCTGCCGATGCCCACGATGACGATGTCTTTTCCTTCGCGCAGGAGCTCCCCTTTCCCTAGTGGCAAGCTTTGCAGTTCTTCGTCCAGCCGGACTCCCCACCCTTCCCCCCGCGGATAACGCAGGGCGACCGGCCCGCCGGTCTCAACAGCCGTCTTGAGCATATGCTGTAGCTCATTTTCATCTTTAGGCGCCATCACGACCATGTTGGGGATAGACCGCAGGTAGGCAAAATCGAATGTGCCATGATGCGTGGGCCCGTCGGCGCCCACGAGACCGGCCCGGTCGAGAGCGAAAACCACGTGGAGGTTTTGAATGCAGACATCGTGGAGGATCTCATCGTAAGCGCGCTGGAGAAACGTCGAATAGATGGCCACGACCGGGACCCACCCTTCCGTAGCCATGCCGGCGGCAAAGGTCACCGCGTGCTGCTCGGCGATGCCCACGTCATAGGTCCGCTCGGGGATTTCCGCCGCGAATTTGTCAATGCCGGTCCCGCTTCCCATCGCCGCGGTGATCCCGACCACTTTCGGATTCTCGCGCGCGCACCGGATCAATGCCCGGGCGAACATGTCCGTGTAGGTTGGAATCGGCCCCTTTCCTTTTTTCGGCAGCCCCGTCAGGATATGAAAAGGCGTCACGCTGTGAAACCGGACCGGATCCTGTTCGGCCCATTCATAGCCTTTCCCCTTCCGGGTAAGAACATGAACCAGCGTCGGTCCCTCGATCTTTTTGACATTCTCAAAAGTCTGGATCATCTCTTTGAGGTTATAACCATCGATCGGGCCTACATACTGAAAACCCAGGGCCTCGAAGAGAAACCCGGGGGTGACGAGCCCCAGAAAGGACTCCTTGATTTTGCGGGCGACTTGATAGAGATTTTCCCCCACCCCAGGCAAGGTCCTGAGCAGATTCCGCAGATTCCGCTGGAGCTTCACCGCCAGCTCGGTCGTCAGCTGCTTGCTTAAAAAAGATGAAACCGCGCCCACCCGGGGATCGATAAAAATCCGGTTGTCGTTGAGCACGACGATCAGATCCTTTTTTAGGTGACCGGCCTGATTCAAACCTTCAAAGGTGAGGCCGGCGCTGAGACAACCATCGCTGATCACGGCAACCACCTGATGGTCCGACCCGTCCAGGTGCTTGGCCATGGCCATGCCGAGAGCCGCGGAGACCGATGTCCCGGCGTGGCCGGCGCCGAAGACATCGTATTCGCTTTCTTCCCGACTCAGAAACCCGCTGATTCCCCCGAGCTGCCGGAGCGTGGCAAACTCCCGCCGCCGGCCGCAGATGAGCTTGTGGGCATAGGCTTGGTGCCCGGTATCCCAGACGATGCGATCGCGAGGAGCATGAAAAACGTAGTGCAAAGCCACCGTTAACTCGACGGCGCCGAGAGTGGATGCCAGATGTCCTCCCACCTCCGAGACGACGGAGAGCACTTCCTCCCGGATCTCTTCCCCGAGCGCGGAAAGCTCGTCGATACTGAGCCGGCGTAAGTCTGCCGGACATTGAATACCGTCCAGAATCCTAACCAACGCTGATTCTCCTCCCAGGCTTTTCCGGGCTTTCCGTATCACCCTTCAAGGCCTGCTCCAAAACAAACCCGGCAATTCCCCTCAGAGGTTCCGCGGCCGGGCCGAAGTCACGCACTTGTTTCAAGCAAAGGCCGGTGAGTTCTCGAACCCGCTCCTTGGCCATGACCAGGCCAACGACGGAAGGGTAGGTCGCCTTCTTTCTTTCTTGGTCACTCGACCGGCCCCTTTCCAAGAGATTCTCCAGAGTCTCGGCGTCCAGGATGTCATCGGTAATTTGAAAGGCCAACCCGAGAAGTTTCCCGTAACGGCCGATTTTCTTCACCTCATCCGGTTTTGCCCCCGCGATCCTCGCCCCCATCCATGCGGCGGTAAAAATCAGCGTTCCGGTCTTGAGTTTATGAATGGATTCCACCGTGGCCAACCCCACTTCGCGCCCCTCGGCCTTCAGATCGATCGCTTGCCCTCCGACCATCCCCTCCATTCCGGCGGCGCGAGAAACTTCATGGACGAGTTCGAGGATGAGATCAGGCTCCAAGTCCCGCTTCAACTCCGGACGGGACATCAGATGAATGGCCTCCGTGAGCAGGGCGTCCCCCGCCAGCAGGGCTATTCCTTCGCCAAAGACCCTGTGATTGGCGGGCCGTCCCCTCCTAAAATCGTCGTCGTCCATTGCGGGAAGATCGTCATGGATGATGGAATAGGTGTGAACGAGCTCGAGAGCGCACGCGAAGGGAAGGAGCACTCTCTGCCTTCCTCCAAAAGTCCCGCCGCTCGCGAGCGTCAAGATAGGACGAAATCGCTTGCCTCCCGAAAAGACGCCGTACCGCATCGCTTGGTAGAGAATCGGAGGACGTTTTCCACGCGGTCTCAGATAACGGTCCATGGCCCGATCGATGACGGATTTTTGCCCCTTGAAGTAAACGTGGATATTGAAGGGAGGCACGGGCTAGGATTCCTCCGCTTCCGGATCCTCGTCGGCGGCTTCCGTGAGGGGTTGGACTTGAAGGCGGCCATCCTTGTCTTTGACCAATAGCTCGATCCTCTTTTCCACCTCGGTCAGCTTCTGATTACAATGCTTCACCAGCCTCACCCCCTGCTCGAAAGCCGCCAGGGATTCTTCCAGGGAAAGCTCGCCGGACTCGAGTCGTTCCACCACCTCCTCCAGCTCTCCGAGGGCCTCTTCAAACTTCTTCTCCGTCTTTTCTTTTTTTTCTTTTTTCGCCATGCTCCAACCTACTCTCTTCCGGTCGTGATCCCGGGCAGGGCCAGAGGATCCACTCTGGCCCCGTTGAGCCGAACCCCCCAGTGGAGATGAGGGCCCGTGACCCGCCCGGTCATTCCGGCCAGACCGATGATTTTTCCCTTCCGCACGGCCGCTCCATCTTCCACCCGATAATTTGAAAGGTGGAAGTACATCGTATAGAGCCCGCCTCCATGATCCAAAACGAGAGTCTTGCCCGTGAAGAAAAGTTCATCCTGGAGCGCCACGACCCCGTCGTTTGTCGCTTTGATCTCCGTGCCCAAAGCGGCTTTTAAATCCACTCCTCCATGGGGCGAGCGGGCGGATCCATTCACGACCCGGCGCAGACCGAAGGGCGAGGTGATCTCAAGGGGAATCGGTGAAACAAAAGGCTTCCTCCACAGACGTGGCCGCGGGGCGGTTCGCCACAACCCGTCGAACCGCTGTTGTTCTTGCTCGATCCTTTTCTTGATCGCCTCATCGATCTGATCGAATGACGGGGGCACCGATATTCGCTCGATAGGAAAGATCCTTTTCTTTACCGGGAGCGTCACGATCATCTCCCTCTTTGCCCGATCTTTGTCCCAACCTTGGACCGTCACCTTGAGCGGTCCGGGTGGTTCATCGAGGTCTATCCCTACAAGGGCGCTCCAGATCCCATCCTCTCCACGAAAAAAAGGGACTTCCTGTTGGCGGAGCCGACCCTTGACCTCCGTCAAATCCGTCCCGGAGAGCTCGATCTCGCCTACGCCTCCCTGCGAGACCTCCTTCGGTTGGAAAAAGATTCTCCACGAGGCGGCCGCGGGCCCAGAGGGCCGGACCAGGAAAAGAAAAACAATGGTTAGGGCCGCTATTTTGCCCATCCGAGGTTTCTTACTCTTTCGCTTCCACCTTGCACAGAGAGTTTCCCCGGGCGAAGGTGAGCCGCAGCGTATCCCCGACCGCGATGGAGGCGCTGTCCCTCACAATGTGACCATCAGGCATTTTATGAACGATGCTGTAGCCGCGCTCCAACACCGCCAGAGGACTCAAAACCCCCAGACGCCCGGCGGCCTGAGCCAAGCGATCCTTGAGCCGGACCAATCGATTCTGAAACCGGCGTCCCAAACTGAGGGAGAGTTCGTCCAGACGCAATTGATTTTCACGCAGCCTCCGGCTCGGGTCCATGAGCCGGCGCGCCACGCGCTCCCACCGCTCCCGGTCTTCTTCCAGCCGATGCCGCAGCACCCTGATCAAGCGGCTTTCCAAGGCCCGCGCCTGCTCCGCCAGCTCTTCTCTCCGGGGCACCACCATACTTGCAGCCGCGGTCGGAGTCGGAGCGCGGTGATCCGCCACAAAATCGGCAATGGTGAAATCCACCTCGTGGCCGACGGCCGAGATGATCGGAACGGGACAAACAAAAATCGCGCGCGCCACCGTCTCTTCATTGAACGGCCACAGATCCTCCAAAGAGCCTCCCCCACGGCCAACGATCATCACCTCGACCAGTCCTGAACCCCCAAGCTCGGCGATCCCTTGAGCGATTTCCAAAGCAGCCCCTTCTCCTTGAACCCGGACCGGCCGGATGACCACTCTGCGGTCAGGGAAGCGGTCTCTTAAGACGCGGAGCATATCCCAGAGCGCCGCTCCCTTAAGAGAAGTGACGATGCCGATCGAGCGCGGCAAAAACGGCAAGGGCCTTTTTCTTTCCAGCCCAAAAAGACCTTCCTCGCCCAGCCTTTTTTTCAGCTGCTCAAAAGCGAGATGAAGCGACCCCTGGCCGCGTGGCTCCATGGAATCCACGTAGAGCTGCAGGTCTCCGCGAACCGAATAGAGACCCACGCGGCCTAAACACAACACCTCCATGCCGTTTTCCGGCTGAAAGGGAAGCGCGGCGCCTTGGCTCCGGAACATCACGGCGGCGATCTGACTTTTATCGTCCTTAAGAGTGAAGTAGAGGTGGCCGGAGGGAGGCACGCGAAAATTCGACACCTCTCCCACGACCCAGACGGCGTCCAGCTCTCTGTCGAGGACTCCCTTGACCTTTTGGCTGAGCTCGCTGACGGTGAGAAAGGCGCGAGATTCCTCGGCCCACCTCAATAGGGGAAGATCCCCCCTCGTTTCTCCCATCCGAACCCTCAAACGATAAGCCCTCCACGGGGAGGGCTTATCCATAATAACGGATTTCCTGCAGGCCGGCGGCGATGAATCCGTCAGGCCGCTTTTTTTTGCGCGAGCTGTTTAAAAAGATCCCAACCCTTGAGTAGGTCCAACGCGCGTTTGAGCTGAGCATCGTTCTCCGAGCTTTCATCGCCCGGGGCCTCAATTGTTTTTTCTTTGTCCGGTGTTTTTTCTTTGTCCGGCCGCTCCAAGGGATTCTGCAAATGGCCGGGGAGATTCTCTTCCCTGAGCGTCGGCCGCTTGCGGTCATCTCCTTTGGCCTCTCGCGCAGGCCCGTTCTCCATAACGATATCGGGCACAATTCCCGTGGCCTGGATGGAACGCCCCTTCGGGGTAAAATAACGGGCCGTGGTCAACCGGAGCGCGGAGCTGTCATCCAGGGGAAGGATGGTTTGGACCGAGCCCTTGCCGAAAGTCTTCGTCCCCAACACGATGGCCCGCTTGTGATCTTGCAAGGCGCCCGCTACGATTTCGGACGCGCTGGCGCTGCCCCCATTGACCAGGACGACCATGGGAAATGCCATCCAGGAATTTTCCTTGTGAGCAAAATATCTTTGCTTTTGGTTATCGAGCCGTCCTTCTGTGTAAACAATCAGCCCGGAATCGAGGAAGAGATCCGTCACCCGGACCGCCTGGGTCAAGAGGCCGCCGGGATTGTTGCGAAGATCGAGAACGAGTCCTCGGATTCCCCCTTTTTCACCGCTTAACTTCTCTAACACCCGCTGTAAGTCCCGGTCCGTGCGCTCCTGAAACTGGGCGACGCGGACGTATCCGTACCCCTCTTCCAGCGCGCGCGACCGAACGCTCTGCACCCGGACGGAATCGCGCACCAGAGTAAAGCTGATGAGCTCCGGCACGCCCTCTCGCTTGATCGCAATCGTGATCTTGCTTCCCCTGGGGCCGCGCATTTTTTGGACTGCCTGGATGAGAGACATATCCTTGGTAAATTCGTCCTCGATCTTCACTATTTGATCGCCGGCCTTGATCCCCGCACGGTCGGCCGGCGTCTCCTCGATCGGAGAAACCACCGTCAGGACGCCATTTTTAACCGTGATCTCGATCCCCAGCCCGCTGAATCGTCCCTGGGTGTCCATCTGAAGCTCTTTGTAAAGGTCGGGGGTCAGGTAAGCGCTGTGGGGATCCAGGGCGTTCAGCATGCCATTGATCGCGCCCTTAACCAGCTCCTTGGTGCTGACTTCATCGACATAGTTTTTCTTGACAATCGCCAAGAGGTTGGTGAGCGTTTCGATGTCTTCGTAGTCTTCTCTGGGAATCGCCGAGACGCGTGTCGCAGCCTGCCCGCCTAAAAAGAAAGCGAGTCCAATGCTGAAGACCAGGAGCAAAAACAAAAATCCGCGCTTTTTTCGTAACTGCATTGAGCTATTCCTCCACACCCACAGGAAACGGGGCCTAGTCATCTTAACCTCTATATCACTATATTCAACAACCCGAAATAGCGATTATTTCTTGAACCAAGGGAGCGGATCCATGGGCCTTCCGTCCTTACGGATCTCAAAGTAGAGCCGGGCGCCCTGCAAAGAGTCGCTGTCTCCCACGAGGGCAACCGGCTCGCCCTTCTGGACGGTGTCCCCTTTATGCTTTAAAAGATCGGACAAGTGGGCATAGATCGTATAGTATCTCTGCCCGTGGTCGATGATCATCATCTTGCCGTATCCGGAAAAACGATCCGAGAAAATGATCTTTCCGCTCTCCACGGCGCGGATCTCTTCGCCGTAAGGGGCCTCGATCTCAATGCCCTTGCGAAAGATTTCGCTCGTGAACTCGGGGTGCGTAGCCCTTCCAAATCCCGCGACCACCTTCCCCCGGGTCGGATAGTCGAGACTTCCCTTCAGCCGCTCAAGACCGCTCCCCGTAATCCCTGAAGGTGGCCCCGCTTTCCGGGTGATCTCATCCATCATCTTCTGAAGTCTGAGCGCCGCCTGCTGCAGTTCCTTGAGGGCCCGGGTATGGGCATCCTTTTCGAGCCGCAGGCTGGCGAGGATCTGCTTTTTTTTCTCTCTCTCAAACCGGATCGTTTCTTTGACCTGAACCAGGGACCTCCGCTCCTGATCCAACTCCTTCCTTTTGGTCTCCAATCCCTGCTTCAGGACTTCCAGCCGACCCGACTCCTCACTCAAAAAAGCCATCAATCGCTGGTCCTCGCGCAGCATCAATTCCAAATAACTCTTTCTCTGCATCAGCTCGGCCATGGAACTCCAACCGTTCAATAGAATAAAGGGACTTCCGCCCCTTTGCCACTTGTAAAGGGCGCTCGCCCTTTTGCGCAGGAACTCTTTCCGCAATCCCAGCGATAAAC
>Ga0080064_1001121_pt1 | contig 58854 bp, 40 predicted proteins | sample Subgrocontami54m_FD_69260 | JGI IMG/M metagenome (GOLD analysis project Ga0080064, IMG submission 69260) | Subsurface groundwater microbial communities from S. Glens Falls, New York, USA - GMW46 contaminated, 5.4 m (SPADES assembly) (version 2) ... | reverse complement strand
TGGGAGTAGAGGGCCAGGCGGCGAACATGTTCTCGTTCTGGAAGAAGGTGTAGAGAGAACCCAGGCCGAGTCCCCAGAAGACGCGGCTGGCGAAACTGCCGCCGCGGTCGCCGGCGATAAGCACGTCGGCGCAGGCCGTGCCCTCAGGGTAGAGCAGGTTGGCGTGCTCCTTGACGATGAGCTGGCGGCGCAGCGGGATCATGAAGAAGACGCCCAGCCATCCGCCTATCAGGGTGAGCAGGAAGATGCGGGAGTACTCCAGCGGGAATCCCAGGAAGATGAGCGCGGGCAGGGTGAAGATGACGCCGCCGGCGATGGATTCTCCGGCCGAGCCGGTGGTCTGGACGATGTTGTTCTCCAGGATGGTGGACTTGCCGAAGGCCCGCAGGATGCTGATGGAAAGCACGGCGATGGGGATGGAGGCGGCGACGGTGAGGCCGGCGCGCAGGCCGACGTACACCGTGACCGCGCCGAAGAGCAGTCCGAACAGGGAGCCCAGAAAAACGGCGCGGAAGGTGAACTCCTTGCGGGTGTCCCCGGCGGGGACGTAGGGCTGGAACGAGGTTTCTGGGGACTGCTCGCTTTCGGCCACGAGGCCTCCTGGGGAAGGGTACGGCGTCAGCGGCGCAAGTTAGCACAGCTGAAGGAAAAAGGAAAAAGGAAAAAGGTAAAAGGATAAAGAAGCAAACCACGAAAGGCACGAAGGGGCACGAAGGCAAGGGGCAAAGGGAAAAGGGCAAAGGGCAAAGGGCAAAGGGAAACGTAAGATCCTTCGCTCGGTCGCCTCGCTCAAGATGACGGGGCTGCGGCACAGCGAGATGCCCTGACGGCGCGGCTAGGCAGCGGGCGGGGTAGGGGTCCTTCGACTCGGTCGTCGTCCCGCAACGCGGGACTTCGGCCTCGCTCAGGATGACACCCCTGGGGGGTGCAGGCGGCGGGCGAGGGCGCCCGCGCGGCGCAGGTGTGGGAACGCAGGCCGGGGCGGGCGGATTGCACCGTTTGCGGGCCGCCCGGTATACTCAAAAGGCAATGCCCCGCCAGCGTTCCCGCCGGGGACGCAGGATCCGGGGCAGGCGGGAGGACCGTCTTCAGCAGTAGCAACGCAACTCGGGCCGGGATTCACGACGTTCGACGACGTAGTCCGCTGGTTTCGCTCTTCGAGGTGGCGGCCGAAAGCCTGTTTGCCACCCTCTTCCCCTCCGACTGCCGATTGTGCGGCGCCGCGCTGACGGAAGTCTCGCGGCTGCCGGTGTGCTTGGCGTGTGTTCGAAGCATCCAACGGATCGAAGCCCCGAGGTGCGCGGTTTGTGGTGAGCTGGTGGCGGCCGCGGCAGCGGCCGGCGATGAGCTGCGCTGTGGACTGTGCCAGCGCGCGCGCCTGCCGTTCGCCAAGGCCGTCGCTTACGGGAGCTATGACGGGGCGCTGCGCGGGCTGATCCATCTGCTGAAGTACGACCGCGTGCGGCCTGCCGGCGGCGTCCTGGGACGGATGCTGGCGGAGGCGATGGCGGGGCTGAGGTTCGCGGAGACCGAAAAGGCAGCGCTGGTGGTTCCTGTGCCCCTCTCCGCGGGGCGGGAGCGGCAGCGCGGATTCAATCAGGCGGAAGAGATTGCGCGCGCGGCGCTGAAGCAGTGGAGCCGGCGTGGCGGCCAGGGGAAGTCCGCCAGCGCGGTTGCCGGCGAGACGCCGGCGCTACCCGGCAAAATCGCACAGGCGAGGACGCCTGTGCCACACAATCCCAGCGAGTTGGACAGCGCAGTTGCCGGCGAGACGCCGACGCTACCCGGCAAAATCGCACAGGCGAGGACACCCGTGCCACACAGTCCCGCTGGGTTGCACAGCGCGGTTGCCGGCGAGACGCCGGCGCTACGGGCGATGGAGCTGAACACGAGCGCGCTGCGGCGCACGCGCGAGACGCAATCACAGACCGGGCTCACGAGGCATCAGCGGCGCGCGAACCTGCGGGGAGCGTTCGTCGCGGCCCGGCCGGAGCAGATCGCCGGGCGCGAGATTATCCTGGTGGACGACGTTTACACCACCGGCACGACCGTCTCTGAGTGCGCGCGGGTGCTGCGCCGGGCGGGCGCGGCTGAAATCTACGTGGCGACGGCGGCGCGCGTACTGAAAAGCTTGGCGCCGGGAATGGCGGCGGAGGAGTCCGCCGCGGCGGTCCGGGTCAGGGCAGAAGCATGAGCGGCCGGACACACAATCCGAAGCCAGCGGGGAAGCCGGGCGTTCCTTCGGGCGCTTCTTCGGGCGGGGGGGGCGGGAACGGCTTCAGTCCCATGCACACGCCGGTGCTGGTGCTGAACGCCAGCTACGAGCCCATCAACATCTGCGCGGCGCGGCGGGCGGTGGTGCTGGTGCTGAAGGGCGTGGCCATGACCGAGGAGGAGAACGGCCATTACCTTCACGCCGCGCGCTTCACCATGCGCCTGCCCTCGGTGATCCGGTTGCTGGAGTACCGGCGCATCCCGCACCAGACGCGCGCGCTCTCGCGCAAGAACATCCTGCTGCGCGACCGCAACGCCTGCCAGTACTGCGGCAACGTGATGCCTTCGGGCGAATTGACGCTCGACCACGTGGTGCCGCGCTCGCGCGGGGGCCTTTCCGCCTGGGAGAACCTGGTGGCCTGCTGCCATCCCTGCAACCGGCAGAAGGGCAACCAACTGGCGCACGAGGCGGGGATGCGGTTGCTGCGCGAGCCTCGCGCCTTCACCCTGCATACCAGCCGCCACATCATGCGCATGATCGGGCGCTCGGACGCCAAGTGGCGGAAGTATCTCTTCTATTGATTGGGTGATTGTGTAATTGGGTAATTTGGTAATTGAAAACCCAACGGGCCGAGGCTCGGCCAGCCCGACAAAATTACTCGATTTCCCAATTCCCCAATTACCAAATCATTTTGGCGGTTCCTGCTGCTGGTCCTTCTTTTCCTGCTCGCCTTTGGGCAGTTCCTCGCCCTGGTAGGTGATGCGGGTCTTGGCACCGAAGCGCTTGTAGGCGCTGTACCTGACAATCATGCGGATGCGGACATCCTGATTCTTGAAGTGCAGGGTATCGTCGGCGCGGGTGTAGGTGGGGAACCAGTAGCGGCCGTCGATCTGCTCGCGATAGGTCACAAAGCGAGGGAAGAGGTTCTCCTGGCCCTTGCGATAGTCGGGGACGTTCTTGCCGTAAGTCTTGACGATTTGAAGATCCTGCTCGTCCACCCAGATGCGGCCTTCGAAGTAGCGCCGATTCTTCGCGATGGTCCTGGGAGAAATGTCAAAGACGTAGGTGTGGAGATCATCCTCCTGCTGCTGCCCGGCATAAGCGATGTTGTAGTCGCCGATTTCGTCGGAGGTGAGGACGAAGGGCAGGCGTTTTTCGAGGTCGTCGAAGTCCTCGCGCGACATGCTGATGCGCTGCAGGGAGGGCTGAGGGGCGAAGACCACGTTCTCCACGCGGCGGCCCTTGTCGTCAAAGAGGATGTCCACCACCTGGCGCAGCTCGCCGTCCACGGTGCTGCCGTCAAGGGTTTGCACGGTGAAGTCCTGGCGGTAGGTGTAGGCATCGCGGGCGATCTTGAAGTCCCTCTCCCGGGCGGCAAACTTCTGGATGATCTCGTCGGAGGTGATGCCCTTGGGCGGCGAAGGGTCGAGCGGGCCCTCCTGGGCGACGGCCAGAGTGCAGAGAAACAGCGTGGCGAAGGTCAGGAGACTTCGGGCGGTGGGCATGGCAACCATTTTAGATGCTAAAGGCGGGGAGGGGTTGCCGCCAAGCCGAATGCAAAATGCAAAAGGCAAAATGCAAAAGAGCACGGGTGAGGACGCCCGTGCCACACAGTCCGTGGTGGGTGTAGGGGTCCTTCGACTCGGCCCATCGTCCCGCGACGCGGGACTCGGGCCTCGCTCAGGATGACAGTTTCAAAAGGGGCGACTGTCGCCTCGGCATCGGAGAATCGGGTAGACTGGCGTGCTTTTCTGGAGGCGCCTATGTTCCGCCGTATCTCGGTCATGGTTGTTGTTCTTCTTATCGCTGCTGCCAGCCTTCATGGGCAAGGCAAGCGTCCTATCACCTTCGAAGACATGATGGCGCTGAAGCGCGTGGGCGAGCCCGTGCCCTCGCCCGATGGCAAGTGGGTGGCCTTCAGCGCCGTGGACGTCAACCTGGAAGAGAACACACGCACGCCGCACCTCTGGATGGTGGCGCTCCAGGGCGGCGAGGCGCGGCAGATCACTCAAGGCAAGGGCGAGCAGCGGCCGCGCTGGTCGCCCGACGGCAAGCACTTCCTCTACATCATGGAGGATCAGGTACACGTGCTCGACTTCGACGCCGCGAGCGGCAAAGTGTTGGGCGACGGGCGGCAGGTCACCAGCATTTCCACCGGGGCGGATGGCGCGCTGTGGTCGCCGGACGGGAAGAACATCCTGTTCGTGTCGGAGGTCTATCCCGACTGCGCGGACGATGCCTGCAACAAGGCGCGGGACGAGGAGAAGTCAAAATCCAAAGTGAAGGCGCTGATGTTCACGCGGCTCCTCTACCGGCACTGGACGCGGTACTCCGAGGGCAAGCGCAGCCACTTGTTCGTGGTGGCGGCCGAGGGCGGGACGCCGCGCGACCTGACGCCGGGCGATTACGACGCGCCTCCGTTCTCGCTGGGCGGGCCGGATGGCTATGCCTTCTCGCCGGATGGGCAGGAGATTTGCTTCGCCTCGAATCACGACCCGGTCGAGGCCACCAGCACGAACAATGACCTGTTCACCGTTCCCGTCAGTGGCGGTGCGCCGAAGCAGATCACCACCAACAAGGCCAGCGATTCTTCGCCCCTCTATTCGCCTGACGGCAAGTGGATCGCCTACCTGGCGCAGGTGCGTCCGGGATACGAGAGCGACCGCTTCCGGCTGATGCTGTACGAGCGGGCGACGGGGAAGATCACCAACCTGACGGAGAACTTCGACGGATGGGTGGGGACGTTCGCCTGGGGGCCGGAGTCAACCGGTCTGGCGTTCGCGGCTGAGGATAAAGGGGAGCAACCGATCTATTCGGTGGGGCTGGAGGGCGGGAAGATCGAGACGGTGGTGCGCGGCCACTATGACGATCTTGCGATCACCCTGCATTTCGAGATTCTTGCCACGCGGATGTCCGTCGAAGGCCCGAATGAGATCTACGAAGTCGCGTGCGGGCACGGCAAATGCGGCGCGGTTGCCCTCACACACATGAACGATGCCGTGTTGGCGCAGGTACACACCTCGCCGCTCGAGTCCTTCTGGTTCACGGGCGCGGAGAACAAGAAAGTCCAAGGCTTCCTGGTCAAGCCGCCGGATTTCGATGCGGCGAAAAAATATCCGGTGAAGTTCCTCATCCACGGCGGGCCGCAGGGAGCGTGGGGAGATTCCTGGAGCTTCCGCTGGAATGCGCAGCTCTTTGCCGCCTCGGGCTACGTGGCGGTGATGATCAACCCGCGAGGCTCGACCGGCTACGGCCAGAAGTTCATTGACGACATCAACGGCGATTGGGGCGGGCGCGTCTATCAAGACCTGATGCTCGGCCTCGACTACGCCGAGCGCAAGTATCCCTTCCTGGACAAGACGCGGGAGTGCGCGCTGGGCGCGAGCTACGGCGGCTACATGATCGACTGGATCGCCGGGCACACCGCGCGCTTCCAGTGCCTGGTGTCGCACGACGGGACATACAACCTGGAGTCGTTCTGGGGCACGACCGAGGAACTGTGGTTCCCGGAGTGGGAATTCCGCGGGACGCCGTGGACCAACCCGCTGGCGTACCGCAAATGGTCGCCGCACGTTTACGCGCGCAACTTCAAGACGCCTATGCTGGTAGTCCACGGGCAAAAAGACCTCCGCGTGGACCTTTCCGAGGGCTTGCAGCTCTTTACCGCGCTGCAGCGGCGGGGCGTGGCGTCGAAGATGCTCTATTTCCCCGACGAGGGCCACTGGGTGCTCAAGCCGCAGAACTCGCGACTCTGGTACAAGACGGTCAATGAGTGGGTGGATGGGTATCTGAAGAAGGCAGATTGAAGATTGCTGATTGCAGAATGGGCGCGCCGAACGGCGCGCCTTTTTCATTTCCGAACCGTGGAATTGCGGGGCCGGGGCGGCGGGAGGGCGGCAAATTCAAACGCCAGGTCCTTCGCCCGCCCAGCGGGCTCAGGATGACAGGGCTGCTGCATGGGGAGAGTGCCCTGATGCGCGCTTCGGCCTCGTGGCAGGGTAGGGGTCCTTCGACTCGGCCGTCGTCCCGCAACGCGGGACTCCGGCCTCGCTCAGGATGACAGCTTCTGAGATGGTGATGATAGGGGTCCTTCGACTCGGCCGTCGTCCCGCAACGCGGGACTCCGGCCTCGCTCAGGATGATAGCTTCTGAGATGGTGATGATAGGGGTCCTTCGACTCGGCCCATCGTCCCGCAACGCGGGACTCCGGCCTCGCTCAGGATGACAGCGCGCGCTTTTGAGCAGGGATTCCTCGCTGCGCTCGGAGTGTAGGAGAAGAGCCGAATCGCGGGTAGGGATTCCGCGCTGCGCTCGGAATGTTAAAAGCAAAGCAGAGACGTAGCGAGCTACGTCTCTACGGAAGTGGTTCCTGATGGCCGGCGGCGGAGAGGTGAGCGCCGGCCAGCAGCAGCAATCCCGACAGGAAAGCCCAGATCATCAAGGTGACGGAGACGGCGAAGGGGCCGTAGACCTCGCGAAAGTTCAGCCAGGGCAGGCTCCAGATGTAGAGGTACTTGGCCGCCTCCCAGAGCAGTCCTACCACCGCCGCGGCGGGCAGCACGGAGCGGGCGGGGATCTTGCCGTTGGGCAGCAGCCAGTAGATGAGGAAGAAGATGGCGATGCTGGCGGCCACGGCGGAAACCTTCATCACAACAAAAGTGGAAATGCGGACCAGCGGGCCGTGCTCGCCCGCGGTCATGGACTGGAGCAGCAACTGGTGTCCCGCGGTGAGGGCGACCGAGGCCAGCGCCAGCAGGCCGCAGGCAAAAGCCAGTCCGAAGGAGACGAAGAGGTTGCGCAGGTAGGAGCGGTGAGCGGTGAATCCCCAGACGCGGTTGAGCGCCACCTCGAGCGGCAGGAAGACGCCGGTGGAGGTCACCAGCAGGATGAGCACGGAGGCGACCTGGGCGCGGCGGCGGGCCTCCACCAGCACGTTCAGGTTGCGGATGACGAAGTCCTGGCTGACGGGGAGGTAGTCGCGCAGGAGCCGCAAGACCACGTCGTACATGGCTTGGGAATGCAACACGTTCTTGGTGATGGTGAGCAGCACCAGGACGAAGGGAAAAAAGGAGAGGATGGTGAGGGCGGCGACCGAGAAGGCGTAGGTGCGAGCGTCGGCGCTGAACAGGTAACAGGCCAAGGGCCAGATGTTCTGGTGCGGGGCGCGGGACGGCTGGGAGGCGGAGGTCATGCGGGGGTTAGCGTAGCAGGGGAATGAAAAATGCAAAATTAAAAATGCAAAATGTAAAGGGCAAAAGGAAAAGGGAAAAGGAAAAAGAAAAATGGAAAGAGGAAAAAGGGCAAACGCAAGGTCCTTCGCCCGCTGCGCGGGCTCAGGATGACAGGGCTGCCGCACGGGGAGGATGCGCTGATGCGTCCCTCTACGCTGCGGGCGGGGTAGGGGTCCTTCGACTCGGCCCATCGTCCCGCGATGCGGGACTCGGGCCTCGCTCAGGATGACAGCAGATGAATTTCCGCTTGCCAAAGCGGGAGGCGATGAATATTATCCCCCTTCCTCCTGGAGAAGAAATCAAGGGAGGAAAGTTCAGCGAACACAGGGATCGGATCCGGCTTCATGTTTTTGGGCAGTGCATCCGCAAGCAAGAGCAATGAGGTTGCAGGGCTGAAGCCCGCCACGGCGGGCGAGAGGCCCGGCAGCCTTTGTTTTTTGCAAGGTCCACCATCAACCCAGCAGAGGCGAAAGGAGTTTTTTCAGTGAGAGAAAAGGGAACAGTGAAGTGGTTCAACGGGGCCAAAGGGTACGGCTTCATCCAACGCTCCACGGGGGAAGACGTGTTCGTGCATTTTTCGGCGATCCAGGAGAACGGATACCGGACACTGAACGAGGGCGAGACCGTGGAATTCGACCTGCTGAAGGGTCCCAAGGGCTTCCAGGCGGGAAACGTCGTCCGGGGCTAGCTGTCCCCCCTGCTTTCGGCCCCTCTCCGCTTCCGGCGGAGAGGGGCCATTGGTTTTTGATTGCCGGGGCGAAAAGCAGGTCCCTCCGCTCGCCCTCGGTTCGGCCGCCAGGGCGGCCTCCCTCGGCCCTTCGACTTCGCTCAGGGCTTCGGCCCTGCGGGCCTCAGGCAAAGGCTGGTCGGGATGACAATTCGGGAGTATAGGCCGTTACGGCACGGTCGCTTCGCGACTCGGGGTTGAAGCCCCGAGCTACCGAGCCGTGCCCCTCCGGAAGCTGGCAGATCCAGCACTGATGAAACAGCCCTATTCAAGTTCGAGGGAGATCAGGTCGCCGTCCGTCTGGCCGCTTTCGCGGTAGTTGACGGCCACATCGCGGCCACGCCAGTCGCAGGAGAAGGAATCGGCGCCCACCAGGACCAGGGCGCGCGCATCCGCCGCGCGCAGCTTCCAGGTCCTCTTGCCGGAGAGCACGGTGAGGACCGCCGCGGGCGGCTGGGAACAATTCACCTGCAGCAGCTTGCCCTTGAGGAACTTGACGGGGCGGGTGTCGGGGGGCGTGGGCGGACCTTCGGGGGCGACGGACGGGGCCGGTGCGGGAGTGCCGCGGCGCCACTTGGGGTCGTCGTACTGGGACCAGTCAGTGGCGCGCTCGCGGCGGACGATCAGCGGGGGCGGAGTTGCCCGCATCCCGGGGATACGCTCCAAGTTCTGGGTTGCCAGGGCGGCGAGGCCGGGGTCGGCGCTGGTCTTGAGGCGCTGGAAGATGGCTTCGGCGTCGTCCCACTTCTGCGCCAGCAGCGAGTACTGCGCCAGATTGAGGAGGTAGAGGTCGCTGCGCGGGCTGAGGCGCACCGCATTCTTGATCGCTTTGATGGCGGCCGGGATGTCGCCTTCAGCGGCGTTGGCGGCGGCCAGCAGGTTGTAGGCGTCGGCGAACTCGGGAGCGAGCGAGATGGCGGTTTCCGCCTCCTTCTTCATGGCCGAGGGGTCGTCGAGGCGGCCGGTCAGCTGCATGAGCAGGGCGGCGTAGTAGTGGACGCGGGCGTCGGCAGGGTCCAGCTCGGCGGCGCGGCGGAAGTGCTCTGCCGCGGGCCCGAACTGGCGCCGGCGCAGATAGGCGTACCCCAACCCGCGGTGGGCGGCGGCGTGGTTGGGATTCAATTGCAGCACCTCCTCGAACTCGCGCATCGCCAGCTCGGCGTGGTCGGGAGAGTGGAGATGAAGGTCGGCGAGAAGGGCCTTGGCGTCGGCCTCGTCCAGTTTGGTGACGCTGTAGCCGGCGTCGTCGATGCCCGCGGGCGCCTCGAAGGTGCGGGAGACCAGGCGGCTGGAGTGCGCATAGTCGGAGATCTGGCGGTCGAGCTGCTTGGGCTCCAGGCCAAAGGCTCGCTGGATGGCCTCCGCGATGGGCACGTGCTGGTTCTGCACCAGGTCGAAGTATGCCGCCGTCTCCTTCAGCTTCCCGGTGTCGAACAGGTAGTGCACCACGAGCCAGGACTGGGCGTAGAAGAGTGTCCGCCGATCGCCGCTCTCGTTGTAGGTCTGGGAATCATGGGTGACCGCGAACAGCGCGGCCAGGGGCTGGAGGCTGCCCTCGAGGAGAAGCGGGGCGGAAGGGGGAGCACGGCCGATCTCGACCTCTTTGTTGCGGACCTCGATGGTGGAGTAATACTCGGCGAAGCCTTCGTCGAACCAGGGCTGGGTGCGCGGGTAGTTGCCGTTCAACAACAGGTGCGCGTACTCGTGGAAGACAATGCGGAACCCCTCATTGGCGGAGAGGTCCACGGCGATGAAGTTGCGGTCCTCGCCCGGCCGGTAGAAGCCGGCTAACTCCACCGGCTTGCCCTTCCACAGGGGCGAGAAGCGGCGCAAGCCTCCGCCGCTCTTGAAGGCGATGATCTGCAGGGGGATGGGGAGGTTGACCTTGCTACGCAGGATGAGCGTGCCGAAGACGGCGCGCATCTGCTCGAAGCGAAGCGCCACCTCGCGCCCGCGACGCTCGCCGGCGTCGGTGACCACGGAGAAGTGCGGAGAGCGGACCTCCACCCATTGGTCGGCGGCGTGGGCGCGACCGGCCAGTGCGACGGCGCAGATGACGATGAGCAGGAGGCGCTGGGACATCGGAATCATGCTATACCGCGCAGGGCGGGGAGGGGGGAGGCAAGGGGCAAGGGGAAAAAGTAAAAAGTAAAAAGTAAAAAGTAAAAAGTAAAACACCAAGGTCTCCGGGAATTGTCCTTTGCGCCGCCGGCGAGTCGGCCGGCGCGGCTTTCTGGTTTACATTTAACGTTGAACGTTATACGCTGAGGCGGTGATCCGATCTTTTCGGTCGAAGGAGACGGAGCAACTGCATGCCCGCTACAGGGTCAAGCGCTTCCGGGCCATCGAGCGCGTGGCACAACGGAAGCTACGGCAATTGGACGCAGCAGTGGAGTTGCGCGACCTGAACTCACCGCCGGGCAATCGTCTGGAAGCGCTCCGGGGGGACCGAGCGGGGCAACACAGCATCCGGGTCAACGATCCATGGCGCCTCTGTTTCGTTTGGCGAGACGGGGACGCCTACGAAGTCGAGATTGTGGATTACCACTAGGAGAGAGCATGAGCAAGCCTGAGAAGTTGTCTCCGATCCATCCGGGGGAGATTCTGCGCGAGGATTTCATGAAGCCGCTCAGCCTGAGCATGAACAAGTTGGCTTTGGGCCTGCGGGTTCCCGTCACCCGCATAGCGGAGATCGTCCACGAACGCCGGGGCATCACACCGGACACGGCGCTGCGGCTGGGGCGGCATTTCAACACCAGTGCGCGCTTCTGGCTGAACATTCAGGCGGCCTACGACCTGGAGATTGCACGAGACCGGCACCAGCGACAGATCGAGCGCGAGGTGCAACCCCTGGCGGGATGACGGGCTCCTTCCCCTGGGTCCGCCTGGGCGGCTTGCTTCGGGCAGCGCTCCGAGGATAGCCTACGTCCACGTAAGCACCGTTGTGGGGACGGTGGAGTGGCCGGCGAGACGCCGGCGCTACCTGGAAAGAGTGGGAATGGGGCCGGGGCCTTTGTGCCCGCGCATCTAGGTCGTCGTGGGGACGCGCCAAAACGACATGTTGAGCCGCCGCGAGCGCTACGACATCGACCAGATCAAGGTCGCCAAGCAGGGCTCCGAAGAGCGCGTCCACAACTGGAACGAGGTCTATCAGGGCTACACGCCCGAGCTGGCGGTGCTGGAGGCGCAGCGCTGCCTGCTGTGCGAGCACGCTCCCTGCATGCAGGCCTGCCCGGTGCGCAACGACATCCCCGGCGCCTTCTACCTGCTGGGCGATGGCGACTTCCTGGGCGCGGCGGAGATATTCCTCGAGACCTCGAACATGCCCGACGTCTGCGGGCGCATCTGTCCGCAGGAAAAGCTGTGCGAGGGCTCCTGCGTGGTGGGAGCGCACAAACCTCCGGTGACCATCGGCAAGCTGGAGTCGTTCGTCTCCGACTACGTGCGCCGGAACTACGGGCACCCGCGGCGGCCGCAGGCTGCGCCCAGCGGGCGGCGAGTGGCGGTGGTGGGCTCCGGCCCCGCCGGGCTGGCGGTGGCCGAGGAGCTGGCGATACGCGGGCACAACGTCACCGTCTTTGAGGCCTGGCCCGCGCCCGGAGGACTGCTGCTCTACGGCATTCCCAACTTCAAGCTCAACAAGGAAGTGGTGCTGGAAAAGCTGAACTACCTGGAGCAACTGGGCGTGGCCTTCGTCTGCAACTACCGCGTGGGCAAGAACCATCCGGTGGAAGACCTGCTGAAGGTGGGCTACGACCTCATGTTCCTGGGGTACGGCGCGGTCAAGGGCGGGGAGATGAAGATCGAGGGCGAAGAGCTGATCAACGTCTATCAGGCCACCGAGTACCTGGTGCGCGGCAACCTTCCGCCCGAGCTTTTGCCGGAGCAGTGGCGCAACCTTCCGGATCCCAAGCCGCACGTGGGGAAAGTGACGGTCGTGATCGGCGGCGGCGACACGGGAATGGACTGCGTGCGCACCGCGCGGCGTCTGAATCCCGAGAGCAAGGTCTATTGCCTCTACCGCCGCACAGAGGCCGAGATGCTGGGGCGGGCCGAGGAGCGCGCGCACGCGCGCGAGGAGGGCGTCATCTTCGAGTACCTGACGCTGCCCATCCGCCTGGTAGGCAACGGGAACGGCGCGGTAAAGGCGGCGGAGTGCGTGCGCATGCAGCTAGGCGCGCCGGACGCCAAGGGCCGGCGTAGCCCCGTCCCCATCGAGGGCTCAAACTTCATGCTGGAGTGCGATACGGTGGCACTGGCCATCGGTTACAACGCCGAGACGGAGATTCCGGAGACCACGCCCGATCTCAAAGCCACCAAGTGGGGAACAATCATCGTCAAGAGCGAAGAGACGGGCGAGACCGACCGCGAGGACATCTACGCCGCCGGGGACGCGGTGCGCGGCGCGGATTTAGTGGTGACGGCGCTGGCCGCCGCGCGCAAGGCCGCGGTCGCCATGCATGAGAAGCTGATGAGGATGGGGCCGCGCAGGGTGGTGTAGAAGGGAAAAGGGAAACCCAAGGTCCCTCGACTCGCGCTCCTCGCCCATCGCTGCGCTCCGGGCTCGGTCGCGCTTGCTCGGGATGACAATTCCTAATTCAGTCCGGCTAGATGCCGAGCTTCTTGACTTCCTCGTTGTAGTACTTGCGGTAGAGGATGTCCCACTCCTGGGTGCCTTCGAGGATGGTGCGCTTCTGGTTCTCGATCTTGTGGCGGGCGGCGAGGTCGATCTTCTCCTCTTCCTTCAGCAGGTCCTCCAGCAGGCGGCGGACCTCCACGCGGATGGTGTTGCGGTCTTCGAGGAAGTCCACGGCCTCCACCTCCGCCAGGGCGTCGGCGACGCTGTGGGCCAGCTTGTTCACCTTGTCGCGGCTTAAACGCATGTCGTTGGTCGTTGGTCCTTGGTCGTTGGCCCCGGGGGTTAAAGCCCCCGTTTCTCCCGGAACATCATCGTTGCCGGCGAGACGCCGGCGCTACCTGAACTTCGCCGTTGCCGGCGAGACGCCGGCGCTACCCTGAACCTCGTCGTTGCCGGCGAGACGCCGGCGCTACAGCACCGCCTTGTACTTGCGCACCAGCTCGTTCTTCACCTTCTTGAACATCTCCTGATAGCTGGCGCCGCTCTTGCGCATCTCGTCGGAGTACTGCTCCAGGATGGCGCGCACCTCGTCGTTGATGCGGTCCTCGAGGGCGAGTTCCTCCACCATGGCGGCGTGCACGCGCGCGGTGACGCCGGCGGGGTCGGAGGTCTCAATGAACTCGCCGGTGATCAGTTTCTTGGCGACTTCGCGGGCCAGATAGCCCACGTATTCCCTGGAGAGCATCATCGGTGGCGAATGAAATGCGTCTGCGAATCAAAAAGTTTAACACAGGGCAGGGGCGGGACCGCCTCACTAGAGGCAGGGGAACAATGCAAAATGCAAAATTAAAAATGCAAAAAGGAAACGCAAGGATGATAGAGCTTGGAGGACGAGCTGACTATAGGGGTCCTTCGACTGCGCGCTCCCCGCTTACAGCGGGGTCGCGCTTCGCTCAGGATGACAGAGGAAAGGCCCGCAGAGCATCCTGGTCCGAAAGCGGAGTAAGATGGAGCGGATGCGCCACTCCAGCACGCAGCACGACCTCACCACCCTGAAGGACGACATGACCGCCTTCATCGAGGGCCACGGGCTGCGGCGCTTCCAGGGATACGTGGCGGAAGAGGTGGCGAGCGTCTCCTGGGACGCGCGCGGCAATCCCGACGCGTGGAAGGATTTCGTGGAGCTGGCCAAGGCCGCCGGCGCCGGTTTCCTCACCATGAACGACGCGCTGCTGGAGCAGTCGGACGTGGACTTCCTGGTGGAGCGGCTGCGCAACGCGCGCTTCCCCTCCGACGAGGACGTCGAAGAGGCGCGCTGGCTGCGCACCTACATCGGCAAGACCGGCTTTCTGCAACTGGGCTGGCCGCAGCAGGGCGTGATGTTCCTCTACGAGATCTCGACCGCCTGGTACGACCGCTACCAGGGCCTGCTGGAAATGGCCGAGGAGTTCGACGGGACGGTGCCCGACGAAGCCACCGGCCCCGATCCCGACGAAGAGCGCTGAGCTGTGCGCTGGAACCTGCGGCCCGCCGACGACGAGACCGTTTCCCATCTGAGCTCGGAAGCTGGACTCTCTCCCCTGATCGCGCGGATGCTGGCGGCGCGCGGCGTGCGCACCGCGGACGAGGTCCGCGCCTACCTTTCTCCCCAGCTTTCCCATCTTCATTCGCCGTACCTGATGTCCGGGATGCAGGCCGCGGTGGAGCGGCTGGAGGCGGCGCTCGAACGCAAAGAGAAGATCCTCATCTACGGCGACTACGACGTGGACGGCACGGTGGCCATCGTGCTGCTGAAGACGGCCATCGAGCTGCTGGGCGGCACGGCCGACTACCACGTGCCGCACCGCATCCGCGACGGCTACGGCATGAAGGATGAGGTCATCGCCAGCGCCGCGGAGCAGGGCGTACGGCTGATCATCAGCGTGGATACCGGCATCCGCGCCTTTGCCGCCGCCGAGGCCGCTCAGCGCGCGGGCGTGGACCTGATCGTCACCGACCATCACCTGCCGGAGGCGGCGGCGCTGCCGCGGGCGCTGGTGGTGCTGAATCCCAACCAGCCGGGCTGCGAGTATCCCTGCAAGGCGCTGTGCGGCGCGGGAGTCGCCTTCAAAGTGGCGCAGGCGCTGCTGGAAAAACACGGGCGCGAAAGCCTGTTGCCGTCATTCCTGAAGATGGTCGCGGTGGCGACTATCGCGGACGCCGTGCCGCTGACGGGGGAGAACCGAGTCTTCGCCAGCCTGGGGCTGGCCGGCCTGCGTCAGCCCGCCAACCCCGGGCTGAAGGCGCTGCTGGAGGTGGCGGGCCTGGATCGCGGCAGGCCGATCACGGCTGGGGATGTGGCGTTCCGTGTGGCGCCGCGCATCAACGCGGCCGGCCGCATGGACGTGGCCCAGGAGGTCATCGAGATGTTCAGCGGGCGCGACCTGGGGCGCTGCCGCCAGATCGCCCAACGCCTGAACCAGTTGAACGCCGACCGGCAGCGGGAAGAGGCGCGCATCGTGGAGGCGGCCTTTGAGCGGCTGGACGGAGACCAGGCGCTGCGCGAGTCCTACTGCATCGTGGTGGAGGGCGAGGGCTGGCATCGCGGCGTGATCGGCATCGTGGCCACGCGGGTGGTGGAGCGATACCATCGGCCGGCGCTGGTGGTTTCCATCGAAGGCGGAGAAGCGCACGGCTCGGGGCGCTCCCTGCGCAGCTTCCACCTGCTGGAGGCGCTCGAATCCTGCGCCCCGCTGTTCACGCGATTTGGCGGACACGCGTTTGCCGTGGGTTTCGCGCTCCCGGCGGAGCGCGTGCCGGAGCTGCGCGCGGCGCTCGACGGCTTCGCTCGCGCCCGGCTCACTCCGGCGGATTTTGAGCCGATGCTGACCATTGATGGCGAAATCACGCTCGACCAGGTGACTCCGGACTTCCTGCGCGAGACGCAGCGGCTGGCGCCCTTCGGCATGGGCAATCCCCAGCCGGTGTTCGCCGCGCGCGGAGTGCGCCTGGCGCAGCCGCCGTTCCTGCTCAAGGAGAAGCACCTCAAGTTGCGGGTGATGCAGGGAGGCCGCGCCTTCGACGCCCTGGGATGGCGCATGGGAGAGCGGCTGCCCGAGTTCCAGGCCGGGGACGCGCTCGACCTGGCGTTCACGGTGGAGCCGAACCCCAATCCGGAATTTCCCGGGCTGCAGTTGACGCTGAGTGACGTGGCGCAGGGAGGGAAAAAGTAAAAAGGAAAAAGGAAAAAGTAAAAAGGAAAAAAGGGAAAAGGGCAAAGGGAACTACTAAGAGCACGGAAGGAACACGAAGGTCGTTGAAAGGAAGCCGAGCTTTGCCCGGCGGCACAGGCGAGGGCGCCCGCGCCACACCGTCCGTGCTGAGGCTGCGCAGGCGAGGGTGCCTGTGGCACGCAGAACAGCATTTCCGGGGTAGGGGTCCTTCGACTCGCGCGTCGCCGTGCTCCGCGCTCGCTCAGGATGACAGCGTTTCCAGAGTAGCTTCGCCGGGCTGCACCGGCGAGGGCGCCTGTGCCACACGGTCCGTGCTGAAGGCCGCACCGGCGAGGACGCCTGTGCCACACCGTCCTAAGTGGTTCGCGTAAGATTGAAGGATGCCCCTGAACGTCGAGCGCTTGCGAAAGTGGTTCGCCGTGGCGGCCATCGCGCTGGTCGCGGTGGTGGTGGGCAGCTACCTGCTCAAGCGCCGGGTGGAGCGGCATGTGGTAGCGACGGTGTCCCAGAAGCTGGGGGTGGACATCCAGCAGACCACGCAGGGCTTCACGCTCTCCAAGTCCGAGGGCGGGCGGACGCTGTTCACCCTGCGGGCGGGCAAGGCGGTGCAATACAAGGCGGGCGGGCGGGCCACGCTGGAAGACGTGAGCATCGTGGTGTACGGGCGGAAGGCCGAGCGCTACGACCAGATCTACGGCTCGCAGTTCGTGTACGACGCGGCCACCGGTGAGGTGGCGGCGCGCGGCGAGGTGCACATCGACCTGGAGGCGGCGGGAGGCGAGGCGCGTCCCGACCAGGCGCCGCCCACGGAGCTGAAGAATCCCATCCACATGAAGACCAGCGGCCTGGTCTTCAATCAGAAGACGGGGATCGCGGAGACGCGAGAGCGCATCGAGTTCCGCATCCCGCAGGGAACGGGTTCGGCCCAGGGCGTCCGCTACGACTCCAAGTCCAACCTGTTGACCTTCACCTCCGAGGTGCGGGTAAAAACCACCGGGCATGAGGGGGCGGAGATCCGAGCGGCGCGGGCGGTGCTGAGCAAGGAGCCGCGGCAGGTGGTGTTCGAAACCGTGAAGATCGAGCAATCGGGTCGCACGGTGGAGGCCGCTAAGGTGGTGGTGTTCCTGCGCGAGAACAACAGCGTGGAGCGGATCGTCGCAGAAGGGAACGTGAGCGCGAGCGAAGGCGGGGAGCACAGCTTCCTGGTTCGCGCTCCGCGGGGCGAGTTCCGCATGGGCGAGAAGGACGAACTGCGCTGGGGAGAGCTCTTGGGGGGAGTGACGATGGAGGCGAGCGGACCCTGGTCGCTTTCCGGCAGCGCCAGCCGCGTGGCCATGGAATTCGGCGCGGGGAACCGGCTGAGCAAGGTGCGTGCGCTCGGCCAAGTGCAACTGAAGCAAGCGGCGGCGCCGGGCAAGAGTTCCCAGAGCCAGCCCATGGAGCTGAGCGCCGGGGCGGTCGAACTGAGCGTGGCCGGGGGCCGCCGGCTGGAGCGGGCGCTGATCTCCGGGTCGCCGCAGATTCGCCTGCTGCCTGTCCGGGGCGGTGCGGCGGCCACCACGACGGCGGTCAGCGCCACGCAGTTCCTGGCCACGTTCGACAGCAGCAACCGGCCGCGCGCGCTGCACGGGGCGCCGCAGGCGAGGATCGTTTCTTCGACTCCGGGGCAGGCGGACAAGGTGAGCACCAGCCGCGAGTTGGACGTGCTGTTCGACCGCAACGGCGCCATCGCCGGGGTGACGCAGCAAGGCGAAGTGCGCTACGCTGACGGAGTCCAGCAGGCCTCGGGAGAGCGCGGGCGCTACCTTCCGGCTACGGAAACAGTGGAACTGACCGGCTCGCCGCAGGCGAGCGACGGCTCGCTCACCATCACGGCAAAACTGCTGCGGCTGCGCCAGCGGAGCGGCGAAGCGGAGGCGCAGGGCGGGGTCAAGACCACCTATCGCGTCGCCGGAGGGCATCCGGGAGGGGCCTTGCTGGCTTCCGAGGAGCCCATCCACGTCACGGCCGCCAGCATGAGCGCGCACCCGCCCACCGCCCGCTATTCGGGAGGCGCGAGGTTGTGGCAGGGATCGAACATCGTGCAGGCGCCCAGCCTGGACTTCGACCGCGACCGCCGCACGCTGGTGGCGCAGGGAAGCGCGGCGCAGCCGGTCTCGACCGTCTTCGTGCAGCCGGACAAGCAGGGCAAGCTGGCGGCGGTGAACGTCACGGGAGCGCGGCTGACGTACTCCGACCTGGAGCGCCGGGCGCGCTTCGAGGGTGGAGTGACGCTGAAGAGCGCCGAGCAGACGGTGACGGCGGAGGTCATGGAAATCTATCTGCTCGGGGGAGCGGGGAAGGCCGCGCAAGCCTCGGGCGCAGCCAGCCAGGTGGAGCGCGTGGTGGCCACGGGCCCGGTGGTGATCGAGGCGCCGGGACGGAGGGCGACGGGCACGCGGCTGGTGTACACCGCGGCCGAGGGGAAGTTCGAGCTGACGGGCGACGCCGCCAATCCTCCCCTCCTGACCGATGCCGGGCACGGCACCGCCACCGGGGACTCGGTGACGTTCTATAATCATGGGGACCGGGTGGTGGTGGGCAGCAACACCCCCTCCCGCACCGTCACCCAGACGCAAGTCCAAAAATAGATGCAGACGCTGGCGACCGAAGAGATCAGCAAGTCCTACCGCGGGCGCAAGGTGGTGAACGGGGTCAGCCTCGAGATCCACCAGGCGGAAGTGGTGGGCCTGCTGGGCCCCAACGGGGCGGGGAAGACCACCAGCTTCTACATGATCGTGGGTCTCACGCCCCCGGACAGCGGGCGCGTGGTGGTGGACGGCCAGGACATCACGCGGACGCCCATGTACCTGCGGGCGCGGAATTTCGGCATCAGCTATCTGCCGCAGGAACCCTCGATCTTCCGCAAGCTGACGGTGGAGGAGAACATCCTGGCGGTGCTGGAGGCGCAGCCCATCTCCTGGCACGAGCGGCGGGAGAGGCTGGAGACGCTGATCGACCAGTTGGGACTGGGCACGGTGCGGCGGAACCGGGGCTACGCGCTCTCCGGCGGCGAGCGGCGCAAGGTGGAGATTGCGCGCTGTCTGTGCATCACTCCCACCTTCATCCTGCTGGACGAACCCTTTTCCGGCATCGACCCTATCGCGGTGCTCGACCTGCAGAAGATCATCTTCGACCTGAAGGCCAGCGGCATCGGGGTGCTGGTGACCGACCACAACGTGCGGGAGACGCTCACCGTCACCGACCGGGCGTACATCATCCACGACGGAAGGATTTTCCGCGCCGGGACTCCCGCGCAACTGGGCAGCGATCCCGAAGTCAAGCGCGTGTATCTAGGCGAGAGCTTCTCGCTGGTGTAGCATTCCAGCAGGGCGGCCCCTCCAGCCGGCCTGGGTTCCCCATGGCGTTCCTTCAACCCAAATTGAATCTTCGGATCTCGCAGAGGCAGATCCTCACGCCCGGCCTGGTGCAGATGGTCAGCGTGCTGGCGCTGAACAAGCTGGAGCTGAAGGACATGATCAACGCCGAGATGGTGGAGAACCCGGTGCTGGAGGAGATGGAATCCACCGTGGTGCTGCTGGACGAAGTGGCCGCGCGGGAGGAGAAACGCGATCGCTCCGAGGCCTCCGACGGCGAGGTGACCACGGGCGAGAAAAGCGACCCGTTTGACGAGATCGACTTCGGCTCCTTCTTCCGCGATTATCTCGACCCCGGCTACCGCAGCCCGGCGGCCGAAGTGATCGAGCGACCCTCTTTCGAGAACTTCCTCTCCAGTCCCACCACGCTCACCGACCACCTGATGTGGCAACTGGGCTCGCTGCACGTGGGGCCGGAGGTGCGGGAGGCGGCGGAGCTGGTGATCGGCAATCTGGATGACGACGGCTACCTGACCGCCAGCGAGGACGAACTGCTGGGCGTGGCCCGCGCCGAGCCGGAGGCTGAAGCGGCGGCGGCGGACGGGGAAAAGCAGAGCGCACAAGCCGAGACTGACGCTGATGTTGGCGCGAACGTGGGACACAAGAGCAACGTGATTCCCATGCCGCGGCCGGCGGCGCCCATCCCGGGCCTGACCTGTGAGGTGCTGCGCGAGGCCATCGCGATGGTGCAAGGCATGGATCCGGTAGGCGTAGCGGCGCGCGATCTGCGCGACTGCCTGCTGGCGCAACTGGCGTACCAGCAGCAGTTGCTGCACCAGCACAGCGCCCAGGCCAACGGCGTCACCGTGCAGTTGCTGGAGGACTGCATAGCCATCGCCCGCGACCATCTGAAGGAGCTGCAGAACAAGCAATACCGGGAGGTGGCGCGGGCCATCGGGCGCCCGGTGGAGAGCGTGCTGCCGGCGGTGGAGTACATCAAGACGCTGGACCCGCGGCCGGGGCTGCGCTACAACAAGACGGAGCCGCGGCTGATCGAGCCCGACGTGGCCTTCGTGAAGAACGGCGAGGACTGGGTGGTGGTGATGAACGAGGACGACGTGCCGCAGTTGCGGCTGAATCCCACCTACCGGCGCCTGCTGCACCGGGACGCGGAGAAAGAGGTCCGAACCTACGTAAAGGAGAGGTTTAAGTCCGCCATCCAGCTGATCAAGAACATCGAGCAGCGGCGGCAGACCATCACCAAGGTGTGCTACGTGATCATTGAGCGGCAGCGGGAGTTCCTGGACCGGGGCATCGACCAGTTGAAGCCCATGATGATCAAGGACGTAGCCGAGGAGGTAGGCGTGCATCCCTCTACCGTGAGCCGGGCGGTGGCCAACAAGTACGCGCACACGCCCCAGGGAGTGTTCGAGCTGCGGTATTTCTTCAGCGAGAGCGTGGCCGGACCGGAGGGCGGCGGCACCCCGCTGCTGATCTTGAAACGCAGAGTGAAGAAGCTGATCGAAGACGAAGACCCCGCCAGGCCGTTGACCGACGAGCAGATCACCCGCATCCTTCAGTCGCAGGGCATCCAGGTCACTCGCCGCACGGTCGCGAAGTACCGGGAGGACATGCGCATCCCGAGCACCCACCAGCGCAGAGCGAAAAACTAACGTTGCAGTTGGTTCCAGACCGGGGTCCCCACCGGGACCCAGAGGAGGAGTCAAATGAGCGTGGAGTACACCGGAAGGCAGTACGAGGTGAGCAATGCAGTCCGGAAGCAGGTGGAGCACAGCCTGGCCAAACTACAGAAAATCCTGGGAAGCAACTTTGACACGCACGTGATCCTGGCGACGGAGAAGCACCGCCACATCGCGGAGATCACGGTCACCATCCGCGACCACTCCATCGTGGGCCTGGCCCAGGCCAACGACATGGCGGCTGCGGTCACTGGAGCCTTGGACCGCATCCACCGCCAGGCGGTGAAGTACAAGGCGCGCTGGCGGACGCGCAAGCGGCATCCGCGGAAGCGCGCGCCGAACAAGTGGCCGAGCGCCGCCAAGGAAGAGGAGGGCGGGGCGGCCGGCGACGAATCCGTCATCGCCTCGGTCCCGGTCCTGGTGCATTCCTTCCCCTCGAGTATGCGCGCCCCGGAGGTCCACGTAGTGCGCTCCCAGGACGCCGTGGCGCTGCGACCGCTGACCCTGGAGGAGGCCATCAAGGAGGCCGAGTTCCGCGATCGCGACGTCTTCGTCTTCCGCGACCCCGAGGGCCGGGTGAAAGTCCTGCACCGGATGAAAGACGGGAAGATGGAGTTGATCGAAGCGCCGTAGGGGCAAAGGGCAAAGGGCAAAGGGAAAAAGTAAAAAGTAAAAAGATCGAACCTGTCGTGCCGAGCGCCAGCGGCTAAAGCCGCGGTTCGGAGGCGGCCGGGCCGACTGAAGTCGGCCCCTGATGCGAAGCTGGGTCAAAGCAAGACCTGTGGCGGGTCAAAGCAACATCTGTGGTGTGTTAGAACAACACCTGTGGCAGGTCTAGTTCAATCGAGCCGCACTTGGGCGCACGCGAGGGCGTGTTGCGCGGCGACGTTGCTGCTGGTGGGCGCGGCTCTTGCCCAAACGGCAGAGAATCCACCCGCCAAACCAGCAGGCACGACACCGGTCAAGACGGCGGCGCAATCTGCGCCTTCTGCGTCATCCGCGAAGAAAACGAAGTCAAAGGCAGCGCTCTCCGAGGCGAGGCGAGAGCGGCTCTCGGACCGATTGCTGGACGCGGTGGAGGGTAGCAACCTGGCGGCGGTGCGCCGGCTGCTGGCGGCCGGCGCCAATCCCGATGCCCGGGACGAGCACGGGGTCACGGCGCTGATGATGGCGGCCGAAGGCTCGGACGCGGAGCTGGCGCGGGCGCTGATGGGGGCGGGCGCGGACCTCAATGCCCGTGACGTCGCCGGCTGGACCGCGCTGATCACGGCCGCCGACCGCGGCCAGCTTGCGCTGGTGCAGTTGCTGCTGGAAAAGGGCGCAGACCCGAACCTGGCCGATGAGAACGGCTGGACGCCCCTCATCATCTCCAGTTTGGGCGGTCAGGTGGAGGTGGCGCAGGCGCTGCTCGGGGGCGGAGCCGATCCCAATTCTCGTGACCGCGGCCACACTACGGTGCTCATGTTCGCTTCCGCGGCGGGCGAGACTCGGATCGTCCCTTTGCTTCTGGAGGCGCAGGCCCGGGGGGCGAAGCAGGCAGGCGACAAGTCCCAGGACGCAAAGCCCACGGGGGGCCTGGAGGCGCGCGACGTCAGCGGCTGGACGGCGCTGCACCACGCCGCGTCGCAGTGGCAGACGGAAGTGGCGCGCATCCTGCTGGCGCGGGGCGCGGAAGTGGACGCACGCAACCAGAGTGGCTGGACGCCGCTGATGCTGGCTGCCAACAACGGTGACGTGGTGACGGTGCAGGTCCTGCTGGGGCGGGGGGCGGCCGCGAACGCCAGCACGTCGAGCGGGATGACGGGGCTCCTGCTGGCCGCGAACAAGGGAGACGCCGCGACGGTGAAGGCGCTGCTGGGCGCGGGCGCCGACCCAAACCTGGCCGCCCGCGACGGTCGCACGGCCCTGATGGAAGCGGCGAGCGAGGGCAACCTGGACGCCGTGCAGGCGCTGCTGGCCGGAGGCGCCAGCGTGAACGCGAAAACCGCCGCCGGCCTGACGGCGCTGAAGCGCGCGCTGCGCAACCAGGACAACGCCGAGGTCGTGGAAGCGCTCAAGCAAGCGGGCGCGAAGTAGAGGATCGAATCCTGTTTTCCCAAGGGCGAAAAGCAGGTCCCTCCGCTCGCCCTCAATCCGGCCCCGCGAGCGGGGCCTCCCTCGGGCTCGGTCGGGATGACAATTCAAGGGGATCGGGTTGCGGCACGGCTGAAGCCGTGCCCTGATACGAACCGGTGCGGGGCTGAAGCCCCGCTCTTTACCAGGCTCCAAACGGCACGGTCGCTTCGCGAGTCAGGGTCGCTTTGCGACTTGGGGCTGAGGCCTCGAGCTGCCGAGCCCTGACCTGCCGAGCCGTGCCTGTCCGAAATCGAGGCGTGCGCGGCGCACACCGCCCGGTGATACCATTCGCCCATGGCGCGGCGGAAGAAGGCGGAGCCCAAGCGAGCCCGGAGCGGTGCCGGAACCGAGCTGGTGCTGATCACCGGGATGAGCGGCTCAGGCAAGGCCTCGGTGCTCAAGGCCTTCGAGGACCTGGACTACTACTGCGTGGACAACCTGCCGGTGGGGCTGATCCCGCGCTTCGCGGAGATGGCGCGCGCTTCCACCAACATCCAACGCACCGCGTTGGTGGTGGACGTGCGCGAGGGCCAGAACTTCAGCCGCCTCCCCGGCCTGCTGAAGTCGGTCAAGAAGACGCTCAATACCACGGTGGTCTTCCTGGAGGCGAGTGACGAGGCGCTGCTGCGGCGCTTCAGCGAGACCCGGCGGCCGCATCCCCTGGGACGCGCCCTGCCGCTGAAGGCGGGCATCCGGGCCGAGCGGCGGCGGCTGCGCCCCATCCGCGCCCTGGCCGACATGGTGGTGGACACCTCGCGCTTCAACGTCCACGAGTTGCGCGCCTACGTCACGGGAAAATTCCAGCGCGAGTCCGCCGACAAGCACATTCGCATCTCCTGCGTGAGCTTCGGCTACCGCCACGGCGTGCCCCAGGACGCGGACCTGGTGTTCGACGTGCGCTTCCTGCCCAACCCGCACTTCGTCCCCAAGCTCCGCGCCCACACTGGACGCCACCCCAAGGTAGCCCAGTACGTGCGGTCGTTTCCCCAGACGCGGGAGTTCATCCACCGCATCTCCGAGCTGCTGGTGTACCTGATGCCGCACTACATCCGCGAAGGGAAGAGCTACCTGAACATCGCGTTCGGCTGTACCGGAGGACAGCACCGCTCGGTGATGATCGCCGAAGACGTGCGCAAGAAACTGGCCGCGGCCGGACATGAGGCCAAAGTGATCCATCGAGACCTGCCGCGGTAAACCAGGAGTCAGGATTGAGTTGCCAGCTGTCAGTTAGTCGGAACCCACGCCGGTTCCGTTAGAATGTCACCCTGTTGAGAACCGCTCCCATCGCGCTTTTCCAGGCTGAGGCCGGGGCTCTATGCGCCAGCTAGGCCGCCTGCTGCGCCACGTAAGACCGTACGGGCTGCACCTGGGGGCCTCGGTGGTCCTGATGGCGCTGGTGGGCCTGCTGGACGCCTTCCGGCTGCTGCTCATCGGGCCCATGCTCGACCGGGTGCTGAATCCCGCGTCCGGGTCGGAGAACATTGTGCTGTTCAAGATTCCGGGCGGCGGGGCGACCATCTATCTGCAGCAGTTTGTTCCCTCGCATTTTCACAACGCCTGGACGGTGGTGGCCTTCGCGCTGGTGGCCTCCACGGCCCTGAAGGGCGTTTGCGACTACCTGGGCACCTATCTGGTGAACTACGCGGGGTTCGGCCTGATCACCGACCTGCGGAACCACATCTACGATGCGGTGCTGAAGCGCTCGGTGGCGTTCTTCCAGAAGCACACCACGGGCACGCTGCTCTCGACCATCATCAACGACATCGAGAAAGTCCAGTTCGCCATGTCCACGGTGCTGGGGGAATTCCTGCAGCAGTTCTTCATCCTGCTGTTCACCGCCGGGGTGGTGGTCCTGCTGGGACGCCGGCTGGCGTGGGTGCTGCTGCTGTTCATCCCCTTCATCTTCCTTTGGGCGCGGCGGATCGGCAGGCGGGTGCGCGCCACCACGCGCCGGGGACAGGACAAGCTGGCGGAGGTGCAGAACATCCTGCACGAGACCATCACCGGCAACCGCATCGTCAAGGCGTTCGGCATGGAGCTATGGGAGAGCCTGCGCTTCCGCGGGGCGGCCAAGAAGCTGTTCCGAGCGAACCTGCGCTCCGTGCTGGCGTTCGCGCTGACCGGCCCGGTCATGGACCTGGTGGGCGCGGCGGCCATCGCCCTGCTGCTGCTGCTGGGACGCGATCACATCAAGACGGGGTACTTCTCCGCCGGCATCTTCGTGGCGTTCATCGTGGCCGTGTTCAAACTCTACGATCCGGTGCGCAAGTTCGCCATCTACAACAACAATTTCCAGCAGGCGCTGGGCGCTTCGGCGGCCATCTTCCAATTCCTCGACGAAGAGGACGAAGTGCGGGAAAAGCCCGGCGCCGCCAGCCTGCCGCCGTTTCGCCAAGCGGTGCGCTTCGAGAATGTGGGCTTCTCCTATGAAGGCAATGGCGACGAACGCGGCATCCTGCGGGACGTCACCCTGGAGGTGCGGCGCGGGGAGGTGGTGGCCATCGTGGGCTCGAGCGGCGCGGGCAAGAGCACGCTGGCGCACCTGATCCCGCGCTTCTTCGACGTCTCCAGCGGCAGCCTGAAGCTGGACGGCCACGACGTGCGCGAGGTCACGCTGGCCTCGCTGCGGGCGCAGGTGGGCATCGTCACCCAGGAGACCATCCTGTTCAACGACACGGTGCGCAACAACATCGCCTACGGCCGGCCGCACGTCGCGCTGGCGCAGGTGGAAGCCGCGGCGCGGGCGGCGCTGGCCCACGACTTCATCACGGCGCTGCCCGAGGGCTATGACACGATGATCGGGGAGCGCGGACTGCGGCTCTCCGGAGGCGAGCGCCAGCGCATCGCCATCGCCCGGGCGCTGCTGAAGAACGCTCCCATCCTCATCCTGGACGAGGCTACCTCGGCGCTGGACTCGGAGTCGGAGGCGCTGGTGCAGCCCGCTCTGGGCAACCTGATGCAGGGGCGCACGGTGCTGGTGATCGCCCACCGGCTCTCCACCGTACGCCGCGCGGATCGCATCGTGGTGCTGGAGAATGGGACCATCGCCGACATCGGGACGCACGACGACTTGATGGGGCGCGACGGCACCTACCGCCGCCTGTACGACTTGCAGTTCGTGGACGCTGACGCTCCCAAGGTGGCCGCGCCATGAAGACTCCCATCCGCTCCATGACCGGATACGCGCAGGTGAAGAGCGCGGCGGGCGAGCCCGGCGGCTTCACGCTCTCCCTGAAGTCGGTGAACCACCGCTTCCTGGACCTGCATCTGCGTCTGCCGGCGGAGTGCGACGCTTTAGAGATGAAGCTGCGGCGCGCGCTCAAGGAACGGCTAATGCGCGGGCACGTGGAGCTGACCCTTTCGCTGGAGCGCGGCGGCGCCGCTCCGCTCGCCGTCAACCAGGAGTTCGTCGGCGCCTACATCAACGCCTACCAGATGGCGGCGGTGCAGTTCGACGTCAAGGCCGAGCCCGACCTGAACGCCATCCTGAAGCTGCCGGGAGCGCTGACGGCGGCGGCGCCGGCGGCGGACGGCGGCTTCGAGACGGCGGTGCTGGCGGCGCTGGAGGAGGCCGTGGCGCAGCTCAACCAGATGCGCGAGGCCGAAGGCAAGGAGATGGCGCGCGAGCTGCGCGAACGCGCCGAGCGGCTGAGCGAAGCGGTGGCCCAGGTGGAGAAGCTGCGGGCGGCGGTGACTCCGGCCTACATGAAGAAGATCGAAGCGCGCATGCAAGAGCTGCTGGGCGGCAAGGTGGAGCACGAGCGTCTGCTGCAGGAGGCGGCGCTGGTGGCCGAGCGCAGCGACGTGGAAGAAGAGATTGTGCGCCTGCGCGCCCACCTGCGACACTTCCTGGGGCTGCTCGACTCGGGCGGCGAGGCCGGCAAAAAGCTGGACTTCCTGTTGCAGGAGATGAATCGCGAGGCCAACACGCTTTCGGCCAAGACCAGCGGCCTGGCGGGCGAGGGTCTGCTGATCACGGAGCTGGGGCTGGCCATGAAAGCAGAGATCGAAAAGCTGCGCGAACAGGCGCAGAACGTCGAATGAAGCCCACGGTATTCATCATCTCGGCGCCCTCCGGGTCGGGCAAGACGACGCTGGCCAACCTGCTGCGCGAGCAGGTGCCGGGACTGCTGTTCGCGGTCTCCTACACCACGCGCACCCAGCGGGGGAGCGAGCAGGACGGGCGGGAGTACTACTTCGTGGCGCGCCAAGAGTTCGAGAAGATGCTGGCCGAGAACGAATTTCTGGAGCACGCCGAAGTGCACGGCAACTTCTACGGCACGCCCCGGCGCTTCCTGCGCGAAGCGGAGCAGCGGGGCGAGGACCTGCTGCTGGACATCGACGTGCAGGGCGAGGAGCAGATCAAGGCGAAGCTGCCGGAGGCCGTGGCCGTCTTCGTCCTGCCGCCGTCGAAGGAAGTGCTGGAGAAGCGGCTGCGCGACCGGAGCTACGCGGAGAAGATCCAGGAGGCCAACGTGCAGGGCCGGCTGCTGGCGGCGGCGCGCGAGGTTGAGAAATACCCCAACTACGACTATATTCTGGTGAACGACCATCTGGACCGATCCATCGAGCAGTTGAAGGCCATCGTGCTCAGCGAGCGCATGCGGCGCTCGGGCCGGGAGCTTTCCGCCGAGGATCAGCGGACGGCCGCCATCGCAGAGGAATGCCGCCAGGAGAAGATGCGCAAGCGACTGCAACCCATCCTGGCATCCTTTGCTCTTTCCACCGCACCCAGCGGCAGCCCTTCGAGGTAACGAAAATGAAGCTGATGGACGGATTCGACAGCAACTACCGCTACATCCTGGTGGCGGCGCGGCGCGCTCGGCAGCTCCAGGGCGGCGCTCGGCCGCTGGTGGACACGCACTCGCGCAAGCCTTGCCGCATCGCCCAGGATGAGGTGCAGGCGGGCAAGGTGCCCTACCTCATCGGCGAGACCAAGCCCGCGGCCGTTGCCGTCAGCGAGATGATTGACCAGGCGCTGGGCAAGCGCTGACGCAATGGAGCCATTGGGTCATTGAATCATTGAGTCATTGAAACATTGAATCAATGAATCATTGAATACCCAACGCCCTTTCCATGGCGCAATGGCGCAATGACCCAATCTCCTCTTCCAGTCCAAGGTTTACAATTGTCCATATGAAAGTGGCCCTCGGAGTCTGCGGCGGGATCGCGGCCTATAAGGCGGCGGAGCTGGTGCGCCTGTTGCAGGAGCGCGGCGTGCGGGTGCAGGTGGTGATGACGCGCGCGGCGCAGGAGTTTGTCCGGCCGCTGACCTTTGCCGCGCTTTCCGGCGAGAAGGTGATCACCGACCTGTTCGCAAGCGGCGCGGAGACGCCCAACCTCGAATCCGCGGTGGAGCACATCGCCGTGGCCCAGTCCATTGACGCGTTGCTGGTTGCCCCGGCCACCGCCGACACCCTGGCCAAGTTCGCCCACGGCTTGGCCGACGATTTCCTTTCCACGCTTTTTCTGGCCACGACCGCGCCCGTAGTAGTGGCGCCGGCCATGAACGTCAACATGTGGGAGCATCCCGCAACGCAGGAGAACCTGAAGAAACTGCGCGAGCGCGGCGTGCGCGTGGTGGAGCCGGAGGCCGGGTATCTGGCCTGCGGCATGCTGGGCCCGGGACGGCTGGCGGCGAATGAAGCCATTGTGGCCGCGACCCTGGAGGCGCTGGGAGCGGCGCAGGACCTGGCGGGCGAGACCGTGCTGATTAGCGCGGGGCCGACGCGCGAGCCGGTGGATCCGGTGCGCTATCTGGGCAACCGGTCGAGCGGCAAGATGGGCTATGCGCTGGCGGAAGCGGCGCTGCGCCGCGGCGCGCGCGTGATCCTGGTGAGCGGGCCCACCAACCTGCAACCGCCGGGGGCGGCGGAGATGATTCCGGTCGAAACCGCCGAGCAGATGCGGAAGGCGGTGCTGGCGCGCTTCCTGGACGCTTCGGTGGTCATCAAGGCGGCAGCGGTCGCCGACTACCGTCCGAAAGAAGCTGCGGGGCAGAAGATCAAGCGGCGGGAGAAGCTGGTGCTGGAACTCGAGCCCACCGCCGACATCCTGGCCGAACTGGGCGCGAAGAAGACGACGCAGATCCTGGTGGGCTTTGCCGCCGAGACAGAAGATGCGCTGGAGAATGCGAAGAAGAAGCTGGAGGCCAAGTCCGCCGACGCCATCGTGGTGAACGACGTCTCGCAACCGGGCATCGGTTTCGACTCCGACCGCAACGCGGTCACCATCGTGACCCCCTCGGGGACCGTCGAAGTGCCGGAGACCACCAAGTGGGAGGTCGCCCACCGGGTGCTGGACGCGGTGGTACGCATCCGGCAGGCGCGCTCCCAGCCCACCGCGGCCGCGCCGCGCCGCAAGGCATGAGCCGCCCGCTCGACCCCCAAACCAAGCAGGAAGTCGCGGCCCGCATCCGCTACTACCGGGAGCTGGGCATCTTTGATTTCTACCGGCGCGGGACAACCCACGCCCCGCAGCCGGAGCCCGCGCCTGTTCCGGCGGCGCCGGTGGCGGCACAGGCGGCGCAGCTTTCCATCCTCGACGCCGTATCCGGGCCGCTGCCGGAGAGCGCCGTCCATGATCGCAAGCAGGCGCTGGCGGTCATCCGCGAAGACCTGGGGGAGTGCACGCGCTGCGGGCTGCACCAGAACCGCACCAACATCGTCTTCGGCGTGGGGAACGCGGAGGCGGAGCTGATGTTCGTGGGCGAGGGTCCGGGCGCGGATGAGGACGCGCAAGGTCTGCCCTTCGTGGGGCGCGCCGGGCAACTGCTGAACAGCATGATCGCGGCCATGGGCCTGGCGCGCGAGGACGTGTACATCGCTAACGTGGTGAAGTGCCGCCCGCCGGGAAACCGCACTCCGGAGCGCGAGGAGTGCGACACCTGCTCGCCCTTCCTGCTGCGGCAGATCGCCGCCATCCAGCCCAAGGTGATCGTCGCGCTGGGCGCGGTGGCGGCCAAGAACCTGCTGGGCATGAACGAGTCCATGGCCAAGCTGCGCGGGCGCTGGTACGACTTCCGCGGCACGCGCCTGGCCGTGACCTACCATCCGGCGTTCCTGCTGCGCGATCCCCGCCAGAAAAAGGAAGCGTGGAAAGACCTGCAGATGGTGATGGAATACCTGGGATTGCAGGCGCCAAAGAAATAGGACCGGACCTCCCGCCGCCGGGATAATCTCTTCCTGATGCCTGAGTTCTGCGACGTTGCGCTGCCCGTCCCGCTGGACACCGTTTTTACCTACCGGATCGCGGGCGGGTCGCCCGCTTCCACACCGGTGCGGGGAGCGCGTGTGCTGGTCCCCTTCCGCAGCCTGCGCCTGGCGGGCGTGGTCACGGCGCTGCACGACCGCGCGCCCAAGGTCGCGGCGAAGAACATCCTAGAAGTCTTGGACAGCGAGCCCGCGCTCGACGACGGGCTGATGAAGCTGGGGGAATGGATATCGCAGTACTACCTGGCGCCGCTGGGCGAAGTCTTTCGCACCATGCTGCCGCTGGCAGCCGAGGTGCGGCGTACGCGCGCGTATCGCATCACTGCAATCGGGCAGGAGGCGTTGCACTCCTCGGCGCACGGGGGCTCCTCGTTGCGCTCGCGGCGCACCCCGGCCGAGCAGATGACCGAATACGCCGTCCTCGACTACCTCAATGGCCAAGCCGCCGCGCGGGAAGCCAGCGTGCGCGCGGCCACCAAAGTCTCACGGCGGTTGCTCGAGGGCATGGTGCGCAAGAAGTGGATAACGCGGGAGGAGACTGCCGCGGCGCGCGACGTCCGCCCGCAACGCCGGATCGCGCTGCTGCTGGAGGTGGCGGGAAAGCTCAACGCCAACCAGAAAACGCTGATCGACACGCTGGCGGCAAGCGGCGGGCGGCTGCCGGTGGAGATGCTCTCCGGGCTCGAACTCCCTAAGAGCACGCTGGCGGGGCTGGTGCGGCGCAGGCTGGTGGAGATCGTGGAAGAGGCGGCGCCGTTCTCGCTTTCCGGGATGGCGCTGCGGCCCGAGGACTTCTCCTTGAGCGCGGAGCAGCGGGCGGTGCTGGCGCACATTGAGGCTGCTGTCGCTTCCCGAAAGTTTTCCGTCTCACTGGTACACGGAGTGACCGGGTCGGGGAAGACGGCGGTGTACCTGGCGGCCCTGCAGACGGTACTGGACGCGGGACGCTCGGCCATCCTGCTGGTGCCGGAGATCGGGTTGACGCCGGCGGCGGCGGCGCGGTTGCAGGCGACCTTCGGCGAGCAAGCGGCCATCCTGCACTCCGGGCTGACGGCGGGGGAGCGCGCCGGGCAGTGGCACCGCATCCGAAAGGGCGAGGCGCGCATCGTGGTGGGGACGCGCTCGGCGGTGTTCGCGCCGGTCGCGAAGCTGGCGCTGATCGTGGTGGACGAGGAGCAGGACCCTTCCTACAAGCAGGAGGAGACGCCGCGCTATCACGGGCGGGACGTGGCCATCCTGCGCGCCCAGCAGGCGGGGGCGGCGGTGGTGCTGGGCTCGGCCACGCCGGCGCTGGAATCCTTCTACAACGCGCAGCGCGGCAAGTACGCGCTGCTGGAGTTGCGCGAGCGGGTGGAGCAGCGTCCGCTGCCCGAGGTGGAAGTGGTGGACATGCGCGCCGAGTTCCGCGAGACGGGCGAGGACCAGCTCTTCTCGCGCAAGCTGGTGGCGGAGATCCGCGAGCGGCTGGAGCGCGGCGAGCAGGCGATGATCCTGCTGAACCGCCGCGGTTACTCGGCGGTGGTGCTGTGCCGCGCGTGCGGGGAGACGGTCGAGTGCCAGAACTGCGCCATCGCGCTTACGCACCACAAGGGACGCAACCGCCTGCTCTGCCACTACTGCGGATATCAGCAGGCGGTGCCGGAGGCCTGTCCCAAGTGCGCGAGCGAGTACGTGCAGTTCCTGGGGACCGGGTCGGAAAAGCTGGAGGAGCGCATCCACGAGGCGTTTCCGCGGGCGCGGGTGGGGCGTCTGGACCGGGATACGGTCCGCGGCCGCGGCGACTTTGAGCGTGTGCTGAACGCGCTCGACGCCGGGGAGCTGGACCTGCTGGTGGGCACGCAGATGATTGCCAAGGGACACGACATCCACGGGGTGACGCTGGTGGGCGTGGTGGGCGCCGACTTCGCGCTGGGCTTCCCCGACTTCCGCGCCGCCGAGCGCACGTTTCAATTACTGACCCAGGTGGCGGGGCGCGCCGGCCGCGGCGCCATGCCGGGGCGGGTCGTCCTGCAGACCTATCATCCCGAGCACTACGCCATCCAGTTCGCGGCGCGGCACGACTACGCCGGCTTCTACGAGAAAGAGCTGCGCTACCGCAAGTGGATGCACTATCCGCCGTTCACGGCCGTGGCCAACCTGCTGATCCGCAGCGAGAAGCTGGAGGAGGCGCTGGGCTACGCCGGAACCATCGGGCGCTGGTTCGAGAAGCGCAAGGCACCCGGGCTGCGAGTGCTGGGGCCGTCGGCGGCGCCGCTGACGCGCCTGAAGCGCGACTTCCGCTATCACTTCGTGCTCAAGTCGGAGAGCCGCGAGCGGCTGAACTCGACCCTGCGCGCGCTGCAGCAGAGATTGACCGAGCAGAAGATCCCGCCGCGCAACGTGGTGGTGGATGTGGACGCGCTGTCGCTGCTGTGAAGCAGCGATAAGCAATTAGCCAGAGCAAAATTAAAAATGCAAAATGCAAGAACCAAACGCAAGGTCCTTCGCCCCGACAAGTCGGGGCTCAGGATGACAGGGCTGCGGTGCGGGGAGATGCCCTGAGGGGCGCTTCCAGGCTGGGGTCGATGTAGGGGTCCTTCGACTCGCCCCGGTCTCCGCTTCGCGGAGGCCGTGGCTCGCTCAGGATGACAGGGTTCTAGGTGGCGGGGGTTGGCGTCAGCGCAAGCCGTGGCCCACAACGGGCGCGGGCATGAAGGTCAGGATCAAAATCAGCAAACCCAGCACAGCCAGCACCAGGCGTCCGCGGGAGAGTCCGGGGAAGGGCGGGACCGGGGGATGGCGCACGCCCGTGACCAGCAGGATGAGGGCCCAGAGCACCCAGCCTTGCCACAGGAATCCTAAAGGCAAGAGGACGAGAGCGGTGCCACGGGTCCACCAGCGGTGGGCGCGGGGCCAGAGCGCGTAGACGATGTGGCCGCCGTCGAGCTGGCCTCCCGGCAAGAGGTTGAGCGCCGTGGCCAGCATCCCCACCCAGGCCGCCATGACCACGGGATGAAGATGCAGGGCGTCAAGAGGCGCGGGAACCATTCCCAGAGAGACCATGGCCCGGTGGACCAGATGGAAGATCAGGGGATGTCCGAACTGGATCTCCGAGGGCGTCATGGCCGGAGGCATGGGCTGAGAGAGGAGAAAGGCCACGACCAGTGCGCCGACGGCCACGACGAATCCGGCAATGGGCCCGGCGATACCGATGTCGAAGAGCGCGACGCGGGTGCGGATGGGCGAGCGGATGCGGATGAACGCTCCCAGGGTCCCGATGGGAGTGGGGATGGGAAGAAAATAAGGAAGGGTGGCGTACACGCGGTTGCGCAGGCAGTAAAGGAAGTGTCCCATCTCGTGGGTGAGCAGGATGAGCAGGAGCGCGGCGGAGAAGGGAATGCCGAGCAGCAGGCGCTGGGGCTGCTCGGCCACCCAGGGGAGCGGGAAGAAGTCGTCATCGGCGGAAAAGGCGGGGAGGTTATGGTCGAAGTTGTACTGCAGGCGGGCGCCGCCGACCAGGGTGGTGAAGACGGTGGCCAGGAGGAGCAGGGCGTGCAGCCAGTAGCGCCGCCTGGGCGGCGGCAGGACCAGGACCTCGAAAGGGCGAAAGTATTCGTAGGTGGAAGAAAGCGGCGGTGTGGGCTCGGACATCGGCTAGGGGGCGGTCCCGGGGCGCTACTCGATGGACTGCAGCTCTTTGCCGGGCTTGAAGCGCACCGCCTTCCCCGGAGGGATGTTGACCTCGGCGCCGGTGCGGGGATTGCGCCCGATGCCGGTCTTGCGGGGGCGCACGTTGAAGACGCCGAAGCCGCGGAGCTCGATGCGGTCGCCCTTGGTCAGCGCCTTCTTCATGCTGTCGAAAACCGTCTCCACCGCCAGCTCGGCCTTGGTCTTGGTGATGCCCGTTTTGTTGACCACTTCGTTGATGATGTCGAGCTTGATCACAGACGGATTCTCCCAGAGCGGGCGCAGCCGATGGGGTGGCGGCCGGAAGCCAGCGTCAAGACGCGGATACTAAAGGACATAGCAGGCATTGTCAACGACGGTCTTCACGCTTAAGATGACCGCGCCCCTTTTTCCAGCGGAAGCCCGCTGTGGACGGGCCCACTTCCCTAAGGAGAGCTATGTCCATCAAGAGTGACCGTTGGATACGCAAAATGGCGCAGGAGCACGACATGATCAACCCCTTCGCCGAGAAACAGGTACGCAGCGGGGTGGTCTCCTACGGGCTTTCCTCCTACGGATACGACCTGCGGGTGGCGGACGAGTTCAAGATCTTCACCAACGTGAACTCCAGCCTGATCGATCCCAAAAACTTCGACGAGAAATCATTCGTGACCTTGCAGTCGGAGTGCGCCATCATCCCGCCCAACTCGTTCGCGCTGGCGCGCTCGGTGGAGTACTTCAAGATTCCGCGCGATGTGCTGACAGTGTGCGTGGGCAAATCCACCTACGCGCGCTGCGGCATCATCGTGAACGTGACGCCCTTCGAGCCCGAGTGGGAGGGCTTCGTGACGCTGGAGATCTCCAACACCAGTCCCCTGCCCGCCAAGGTCTACGCCAACGAGGGCATGTGCCAGATCCTGTTCTTCCAGTCCGACGAGATGTGCGAGACCAGCTACAAGGACAAGAAAGGGAAGTACCAGGCCCAGACGGGGATCGTGCTGCCGCGGCTCTGAGGCCTACTGGCCGTCGCCGGCTTCCGAAGCCTTGTAGATGTACTTGATGTTGGGCTTGTAGATGAGCAGGTTGGGCAGGCCGCCGCTGCGGTTCACCTTCAGGCAGCGCTTGTCGTACCACTCGATGATCCCGTGAATCTCTTCCCCGTCCTTCAGCACCACCACCATCGGGGTCTTGGACTGCATCTGCTTCTGGTAGTAGAAGTTCTCGGCGTGGGTCTGCTCCGGAGGAGGGGTCTTGCGGGGGCCCGCGGAGCGTTCCCGCCGCTCGCCGGCCTCGCCGCGCGTGTGCTCGGAGCGGCTAAGGGACGGGCGAATCAGCTTGCGGTTGGAGAATCCTTCCGACTCGGCGTCTCCGGCGACAACGGAATCAACGGCATCTTTCATGATGGTTCCTGACTACGATCCCAGAGCGACAGCGCCGCTGGCTGAAGGAAAACGCGAATCGGATTCTGGGCGAGGCCTGGGAGCTGGGCGTTGGGGGTCAGAAAAATTGCCCATACCCTACCACAAGGAAGTTGGGTGTGGCAATCCGGAGGCAGTTCCGGCCCTCTCGTGAGAGTTTTCTCGCTTCGGGACCTCCTTCGGGGCTTGCGTGTCGGGTGCAAGCTGGGCGGCCCGGGTGAACATCCAAGAGGCTCTCAACGGCTTAGCCTGAAAGAAAGAATGACCTTAGCTCGATACCAAAGCTCCCTGACCCTTAGCAGTCGATGTCCTCAACTGTTAAGAAACACAAGCACTTCTAATTTTATCCGCAAATCTATGAAAACTCATAGCCGTAGTCGTTCAACCTCCATCAATCTGTATCCCGGCTTCGACCTATTTGCGAAAAGATAGTTGTTTTCAATTACCTATGGTTGGACTTAGACTTGCAATGCTTTTTCAGTAGGGTTGGTTTGGCTAAAACGCTCCCATAGTGATTGAATCACCTAAAAACGGGATTTCCCCTCGGACTGTAAGGATCAAGACTGGGCTTGGAAGCCTCGGGAGGCTTGTCATGAGCAGGACGATGCGGTGTTTTGTGCTGACGTGCGGGCTGCTGTTGATGGCGGCGCCGGTGTTCGCGGCGACGCAGAACGCGGTGGTGTACGGCACGGTATACGACGCGGCCGGGAATCCCATGGCCGGCGCGACCGTGACCTTGGAGAACGCCGCCTTGGGGTTCACGCGCGCCACGACCACGGGCTCGGACGGCTCCTACAACTTCGCCGAGGTGCCACCGGCGGAGAACTACAAGCTGACCGCGGCCAAAGGCGCCAAGAAGCTGGACATCCGCGCCGGGATCACGGTGAACGTGGGCGACGAGCGGGTGATCCTGCCGCCGCTGAAGGAGCAGGCGGCGACGGCGCCGGTGGTGGAGAAGCAGTCGGAGTCGCAGGCGGTGCGCAACGAGACCTCCAGCACAACCATCAGCGGAGTGATCACGGGCGACCAGTTGCGGTCGCTGCCGCTGTACAACCGGAACTTCCTGGCGCTGGGCCTGCTGACGCCCAACACGCACGACGTGGAGGGAGGCTCAGAGCTGGCGGGAGCGAGCTTCAGCGTGGCCGGCAACCGGCCCAACCAGAACAACTTTTTGCTGGACGGGGCGGACAACGTGGCCGCGAGCAGCAACCAATCCCTCCCCTTCCAGGTGAACGACTCGGTGCAGGAGTTCCGGGTGATCTCCTCGACGGCCAGCGCGGAATACGGACGCGGCCAGGGTGGGGTGGTGAACGTGGTGACCCGGCGCGGCGGGAACGCCTTCCACGGCAACGTCTTCGGTTACTTCGGCAATGACAGCTTGAACGCCGACAACCCACTCTCCGTGTACAAAGGCACCACCTTCGACAAAGCTGCCGACCGCGCGGGGCCGGTCACCGCGGGTCCGACTGCGACCCAGCCGGGCTTCGGGGGCTTCCTAGGCCCCCCCGCCGTGGGTGGCTTTCCCCAGACCTACAACGAGTATGTTGCAACCGCGGAGGCCTTTGGTTATTGCACGAACTCCATGTCCGGCGCCGTCTTTGCCGGATCCGTTGCATGCACACAGTTCGACTTTAACGGGTTTCCAGTTGGCAACGGTCGTGGCTTGAACACGCGCTTCGATCCAGCCACCATCCTGTCTAGCAACGACAAGCGGAAGCAGCCGTTCGATTCCAAGCAATTCGGGGTCAACCTGGGCGGGGCGCTGATCAAGGACAAACTGTTCGCCTTTGCCAGCTACGAGGGAACGCTGGTCAACAATCCCAACCCGATCTTTGAGCGCGTCCCCAGCGCCTTCGACAGGACCTACAACCCGCTGTTTTCGGCTGGGGTGCCGAGCGCCGTCTTCTCGGGGCCCAACCTGCCCTTCCTTTCGACCGACCCGAACTACGTGCTCGGGCAGAGTGTGCTGAGCCTGTTCCCAGCCCCCAATGTCACCGCTACGCCCGGGTGTACGCCGGGGCCCGGGTGTGTGCCCGGGGTTGTGCCTGGGGTGCTGGAATTCTTCCGGGGAGAGGCGCCGAACTTCACGCATGTGCATAACGGACTGGCACGCTTGGACTATGTCTATTCCGACAAGTCTTCGTGGACCTTCCGTTACGCGGCGCAGGGGTTGAGCCAGTTGCACGATGACAGCCTGCCGGAACAGGCGAACTATCCCGGGAACGGGGCCAACCGCAACGCGCTCAACCAGAACCTGAGCATCGGCTATAGCCACACTTTCTCCCCCACGCTGATCAACGAGGTGCGCTTTGGGGTGAGCCGCTTCAATCTCCATGAGACGGCGCAGGACGCAGGCTTCGACGCCACCACGCTGGGGACGCCCGGCTTTAACTTCCCCAGCAGCCAGATGCCGACCATTCTGCTGAACGGCATAGACGCACAGGCCAGCGGAGCCACGCGATCGTCGGCGTCCGGAGCCTTGAACGGAGCATTTTCCGGATGGTCTGACCGGTTCTCCGTCATGCTCCCAAGCTTGGACTATCTGTTCCCCATGGCGCGTCTGGGAGCGCCTCTGAATACGCCCAGTGCGCGCCGGGACACGACCTGGTCCGTAGCAGACAACGTTTCCTGGAGCAAGGGCAAGCACAGCGTGAAGTTCGGGGTGGACTTCCGTGACCTGAGCAACCGGGTCTCGAACGGGGCTTGGTCGCGGGGGTTCATCTACTCCTCGAACATCGGCGAGTTCACCAGCGACAGCGAGACCTGCAATGAAGCCTGCGACTTCGCGGGCTTTGCCGGCAGCGCCGCTTTTCAAGCCCCATCGTTTGACTTCGCGCAGCAACAGGCGGAGGCCTACAACACGCGCTTTCACTCCTACGCCTTCTCCGGATACATCCAGGACACCTGGCGCTTCCATCCCCGCTGGACGCTGAACTACGGGGTGCGCTACGAGTACTTCTCGGTGCCCAAGGAGAAGAACGACCAGATTTGGAACTTCGATCCGGTGGCCAACGGGCTGGTGCAGCAGGGGCACGCCGGGACGATCGATCCCTACGGCCGCCCGTGCTCCAGTCCGCCGACCACTTACGATGCGGTGCCGCTGTATGTGAGCAGCATCTTTTTTCCCTTTTCCTCGCCGCCGTGGGTATGTAACCCCGTGGGCAGCGGCAAGATCGCCAACTCCGACAAGAACAACTTCGCGCCGCGCGTGGGCCTGGCCTGGGACGTCTTCGGCAGCGGCAAGACGGTTTTGCGCTTCGGCTTCGGTCTGTTTTACGACCAGCTGCCCGTCAGCTACGTCTCGCAACTGATGTTCAATCGGCCGACCCCCTTTGGTAGCGCCGCGAACGGGCTTCTGGGGACTGCCGTTGACTTTAACTTCGCCGGTTTGTGTGCCGGAGCCGCGATCTTTACGGCGCCCAACTGTGGCCTGGGCAGCTCGATCGTGAATCCTAATGCGCGGATTTTGTCTTCGGGCGATTTTTTCGCAAATCCCTTAAGCTTCTACAGCGCCTCGAGCCAGCCATTCGCCGTGTATGCCCGGGACGTGGCACACTCCAACACCCCCTACTCGCGGCAGATCAGCGCCTCCTGGCAGCAGCAGATCAGCAACAAGCTGGCCCTGGAGCTGGGATATGTGGGAACCGCGGGGCGGAATCTTCCGGTCCTGTTCAACAGCAACTTCGCGACCGAGTTCACACCGTTCAACACGACGGGAGGCGCCTTCACCACGTTCCCGGTGATGACCATGACCAACCAGGGCAGCTCCTCCTATCACTCGCTGATGACCCGGCTGCGGGCGGCCGACTGGCATGGCCTGCGGTTCAACGCCACCTACGTGTGGTCCAAAGCGATCGACAACGCCTCCAACGGCATCTTCCCGGCGATTCCTACTACGCTGCCGAACCTGGCGTTCGGGAATCTGTTTGTTGGCAGCCAAAATCCTTCCGGCCGGTGCATTTTCTTCAACAACTGCGAGATATCCGTTCTCGGCAGCCCTGTGCCCATTACCCCGTTCTTTCCGACCATTGACTTCAGCACGGGCGCGGTGACGACCACGGGCGCGGGGCAGGTAATTACCAGTCGCTATCTGATCCCGCAGGATCCGTTCAATTTCTTGAGCGATGACCGTGGGCGCTCGGACTTCGACAGTCGGCACCGCATCGTCCTGGACTACACTTGGGAGCTCCCCGGGGCGAAGTCCTCGAAACTGAGAGGCAACTGGACGTTGAGCGGCATCTTTGTGGCGCAATCCGGCCAGCCGTTTACCATCTTTGCCGGCCCTGTGGGTGGGGAAGTGAACCAGCGCGTAATCGTGAGCGGACCGGTCAGCGTCAGCGATGATCCCAACGGCGCGATCTCAACGAGTAACCTGCAACTGCCCGCGAAAATTCTGCCGTGCTTCAACCCTGTATCGGTTAGCAGCATTTTCCTGCCCGCGCCCGGTGTGGCCTGCACCGGCAACTCCGGTCGCAATGCCTTCAGCGGACCAAACTTCATCAACACGAACTTCGCCATCCAGAAGGGCTTTACGCTGGGAGGCGAGAACCGGATGCTGAGCTTCCGGGCGGAGTTCTACAACCTCTTCAACCGCAACAATTTCTACAACCCCATCAGCCAGTTTAGCACCGACGGGTTCAACCCCAACCCGGCGTTCGGCAAAATCAAGTCCGCGCACGACCCGCGGCAGATCCAGTTCGGAGTGCGCTATAGCTGGTAGCTTCCCAGAGCCTGTGCCTCCCGGCCCTCCCGCAACGGGAGGGCCTTTTGTTTCCGCGGGAGCGGGGGGCGCCGTGGGGGCGGGAGCAAGAGGCAAGGTCTTCCGCTATGTTAGATTGTAAAATCCAGCCCTGAGGCTTCGGCCGGTGGGCCCGGTGGGCAGGACTTCTGGATGGGGTTTTGGAGCAGCACGCACCGTAGAGCCGGCGGGATCCTGGGGCTGCTTCTGCTCGCGGGCGCAATTCCAGCTTTCTCGCAGGAGAAAGAGCGTTCCCACCAGGAGCGCTTTGCCACTCCCCAGAGCCAGCGGGAGCGCGAGGAGCGGGCGGCCAGCGCCCGCCTGCGCGCAAATCCGAACAACGCCAAGGCGCTGGAGGACCGGGGCGTGGCGCGGCTGCGGCTGGGGAAAGTGGATGAAGCGGTCGCGGATCTGAAGCGCGCGGCAGCGCTCAATCCCAAATCGCCCGACGTTCACGCCGACCTGGCCTACGCCCTCATGCAACAGCGCCGCCTGCCGGAAGCCCTGGAGGCGGCGCGCGCGGCGCTGGCTCTGAACCCCAATCACATCGCGGCCAACGCCTACGCCGGCCACGTCCTGCTGGTGACGGGCGGCGACCTCGCGGAAGCGATCGCGAGCCTGGAACGCGCGGCGGGCCGCTCCCCGGATGACGTGGACGTGCGCATCGACCTGCTGACCGCCCACCTGCAGCGCCACGAGCTGGACCGTGCGGGAATCGACCTGCGGGTGTTGCGCCTGCTGCTTCCCTACGGGGATGCCCGCCTGTGGTACGAAGAGGGCCTGATCCAGGCGGATTCCGGAAACCTGGAGATTGCCATTGACCGCTTTCGGCGGGCCCTGGCGGCCGATCCGAAGCTCGGCGCCGCCCGGCACAGTCTGGGGCTGGCGCTGGCGCAGGCGGGGAACTGGCAGGAGGCCATCCAGCTGCTGGGCCCCCTGAGCCAGGCGAACCCTGGGTCGTTTTCCATCGCCTACTTCTACGCGCTGGCCTTGCAGAACGCGCAGCGGGCGGAAGCGGAAGCGGAGGCGCGGCGCGCGCTGGCTCTGCGGCCAGAATCCGCGGAGGGCCAGGTCCTGCTGGGTGTGGTGCTGGCGTCCCGAGGAAAGCAGGAGGAAGCGATCCCCTACCTGCGGCGGGCCCGGGAACTCGATCCCGAAAACGCGGAAGCGACCCTCGCCCTGGGGCGAATCCTGGGCGAGCGCGGACAGTTGGACGAGGGCGTGGCCCTGTTGCGAGAGGTGGTCAAGATGGCCCCAGGGAGCGCCAACGCTCACCTGGTGCTGGCCGAGGCCTTACGGCGCGCGGGGAAGCTGGAAGAAGCGGGGAAGGAAACCCAGACGGCAGAGAGCCTGAAACAGCAAGAGCAGAAGGAAGGCAGCGCGCCACGGTGAACCCACGCCCCGGAGGGAAAGCGCCCATCGTCCTGATCGTCTTCCTCGTAACTGCCCTGCATCCGGCGAGCGCGCAACAACGCCCTGCGGCGGGGAAGCCGGCTCCCTCGGGGGCCTCCGGGGTCGCCACGGGAGGCGTCTATGCGCCGGTGAAGGACGCGCAGTCGCGCCCCATCACCGCCGGAGGGTTTGTGGACGGCGCTCCGGCGGTGTTCAACGACGCCACGGTGGCTTCGGGTCTGGCCGCCTTCCAGCACGTTTCCGGGACCAGGGAAAAGAAGTACATCCTGGAGCTGCCGGGCTCCGGGGTGGCGCTGCTGGATTACGACAACGACGGCTGGCTGGACATCTATCTGCTGAACGGTTCCACCTACGACGCGGTCCGGGGGAAGGAGCCGGCGCCGCGGGCGGCGCTCTTCCACAACAATCATGACGGAACGTTCACGGACGTGACCGCCAAGGCCGGGGTGGCCAATGAGCGCTGGGGCTTCGGCGTGGCCGTGGGGGACTACAACAACGACGGCTGGCCCGACCTGTACGTGGCCAACTGGGGCAAGAACCGGCTCTACCGCAACCATGGCGACGGAACCTTCACGGACGTCGCGGAGCAGGCTGGAGTGACAGTGGGAGGCTGGTCGGCCGCGCCCACCTTTGGTGACTATGACGGCGACGGCCGGCTCGACCTGTTCGTGGCCGGCTACCTGGAATTCGACATGGATCGCCCGCCCGGCTCCCCCGGTTCGGGCATTTCCACGGCGTATTGCCAGTTCCGTGGCGAAAGGGTGATGTGCGGGCCGCGCGGCCTGTCCGGGGAGGGCGACCACCTGTTCCACAACAATGGCGACGGGACGTTCACGGAGGCCTCGGAGAAGGCGGGAGTGTCGGACCCCGGGAAGTATTACGGCTTCGCCGCCGCTTTCGTGGATGTGGATGACGACGGCCGGCTGGATCTGGTCGTGGCCGATGACTCCACGCCCAACTACCTCTATCGCAACAAGGGCGACGGGACCTTCGAGGACATCAGCTATGCTTCCGGCTTCGCGCTCAACGGGAGCGGAAAGGAGCAGGCTTCCATGGGGATCGCGGTGGGGGACTACAACCGCGACGGGCTGGTGGACTTCTATGTGACCAACTTCTCCGATGACTACAACGCGCTGTACAAGAACGATGGCGATGGGAACTTCGAGGATGTGACCTTCCAGACCGGGATTGGCGAGACTACGATCCCCTTTCTGGCCTGGGGGACGGGCTTTCTCGACTACGACAACGACGGCCTGCTGGACCTGTTCGTCGCCAACGGCCACGTGTACAAACGCGTGGACCAGCTCGATTGGGGAACGACGTGGGCGCAACGGCCGCTGCTGTTCCACAACCTCAACGGCAAGCGCTTCGAAGTGGCGCCTCCGGCCACTGGCAGCGGCCTGGCTGATGTGATCACGGGCCGGGGCGCCGCCTTCGGGGACCTGTTGAACCGGGGCCAGATCGATGTGGTCGTGAACAACCTGGAAGGGCCGCCCACCCTGTTGCGCAACGCCGTGAAGAACGAGAACAATTGGGTGACGCTGCGGCTGGTGGGCGGTCCCAAAAGCCCGCGCGACGCCATTGGGGCCACGGCGTACGTAAGCGCAGGGGGAGCCCGCCAGCGCGGAGACGTGGTCAGCGGCGGCAGTTATTCCTCCAGCTCGGACCTGCGCCTGCACTTCGGGCTGGGAGGGGCCACCCAGGTGGACAAGCTGCAGATCCGCTGGCCCAGCGGGCTTCGGGAAACCGTGAGCGTGCCGGGAGTGAATCGCATCTTGACCGTGGTCGAAGGGAAGGGCGTGGTGGAGGAGGGGAAGAAGTGAAACAGCGCTGGCTGAAAGAGCGCGTTTGGTGGCTGGTTGTGGCCGCCGCCGTTTGTGCGAGCGGGATTGCGGCCGCAGCGCAAGCGTCGCCCGCCTCCGGAACGCAGACGGCGCTGCGCACGGCGGAGTCACTCCTGCAACGCGGCAAGGCGCAGGAGGCCTTACCCTATGCTCGGCGCGCGGTGGAACAGGCTCCGCAATCCGCCGAGGCCCACAACCTGCTGGGCGCCGTTTACAGCCTTCTGCAGCGCCCCTCGGAGGCGGAGATGGAGTTCCGCGCCGCCCTGCGGTTGCAACCGGACTTGCTTCGGGCGCACATCAATCTGGCAAACCTGCTATTGCCCCAGAAGAGGCTGGAGGAAGCCCGAAGCGAGTTGGAGGCGGCCCTGGGCCGCGATGCCCGGAGCGGCCGGGCCCACTACCTTTTGGCTGAAGTGCTGATGGCGCAGGGCCATTTCTCCGAGGCTGCGGACCACTTTGGAGCCTCGGGGAAATTCTTCCAGGGCGCGGACCAGCAGATCGCGATGGTGCAATTCGTCTTCACCGCTTTGCGCGCCGGACGGACCGAAGAAGGGTTGCGCGCCGCCGAGGAACTTACGCGCACCAGCGCCCGGGATTCTCGTCTGTTGTTCAACCTGGCGCTGGCGCTGGGTGAGAACGGGCAGTACGAACGCGCGGCCCGGGTGTTTACACAAGTCGCTGCTCTGCGGCCGAACGATCCGGAGGTTCTCTTCAACCTGGGAGTCGCATACGTGACGCTGGAGCGCTGGAAGGATGCGGAGCAGGCCTTCGCGCGCTTTGCCGACCTGGACCCGAAGCCCGCGGACATCCACGTCCGCCTGGGGGCGATCGCTTCGAAGCTCGGGGACCACGAGAACGCAGTCATCGAGTTCCGGCACGCCATCGAACGAGAGCCGGACAAAGCCCTCCATCACTACATGCTGGGACGGGAATACGCTCAGATGAGCTTCTGGGAGGGCGCGGCCCGGGAGTACCAGCGGGCGACGGAACTGGATCCCAGCCAGCCCACCTTCTTCGTCGGCCTGGGAAACGCACTGTTCCGCGTGAGCCGGCTGCCGGCTTCCGCGAAGGCATACGAGCAGGCAGCCCAGTTAGACCAAGGGATCCCCAACATCAACTACCTGATCGGGTACAGCTACCGGGCGCAATCCATGCTGGACGAGGCGCAGAAGTATTTCGAGCGCCAGATCGCGATTGCGCCGGAGCACATCGAGGCGCTGGCGAGCCTGGGATACATCGCGGTGGAGCAGGGTCGCTTCGCCGATGCCGAACCATATCTGAAGAAGGCTTTGGCTCTCGCGCCCAACCATGTGGATGCGCATTTCGACCGGGGGCGCTCCTACGCGAAGCAGCGGCACTACGAGCCGGCAATCCGCGAGATGCAGCGCGTGGTGGAGCTGAGCCCCGAACACGCGCCGGCTCATTATCAGCTGTTTCTCCTGTACTCCCGGACCAAGCAAGACGAGAAAGCGCAGGGCGAGCTGGCGAAGTTCAAGAAGCTCGAAGAGCTGAACCAGCAGACGACCAACCTTCAGCTTACGCTGGACAGGTTGCGCAAGCGCCGCACGGGCGAGACCGGCCCAGACGAACCTGCGCAGCCGGCAGGCATGGGCCAGCCGGCTACCCTGCCTCCTCCTCCTCCTCCGGGGATGCTGTGAGGAAAAGGATGAGCCCGATCCGTGCTTCTCGATCCGGCGCGATGAGCCGAGTTCCGTGGAGTGGGCAGCGGGCGCTGCTGCTCTGGCTGTTCTGCCTTTGGCTGGCCGGTACGGTGGCGGCGCAGGCGCCCGCCAAGAGCGCCGGCATCGTCTTCACCGACGTAACCGAGGCGCTGGGGATTCACTGGCAGCATGTCAACGGATTCACAGCGGAGAAATACCTGATCGAAACCATGGGAGGCGGCGGAGCATTCCTGGATTACAACCGCGACGGAAGGCTGGACATCTTCCTGGTCAACAGTGGTTGTCATAAGTTCTCGGGGAGCGGCTGCACTCCAGGCCGGCACGCGCTCTACCGGCAGACCGCGGAGGGAAAGTTCGAGGACGTGACCGAGGCCGCCGGGATCCGCACGCAGGGATACGGGACCGGCGTGGCGGTGGGGGATTATGACAACGATGGATATCCCGACCTCTATGTGACGGGCTTCCCCCGCAACACTCTCTATCACAACCATGGCAACGGGACGTTCAGCGACGTCACGGAGAAAGCGGGAGTGGGCTCGTCCGGCTGGGGCAGCAGCGCCGTGTTCTTTGACTACAACCATGACGGGCTCCCGGATCTGTTTGCCGGGCGCTACCTGGAGTGGGACTACGACAAGGAATCGTACTGCGGCGAGCACAAGCCCGGGCTGCGAGCCTACTGCCATCCCACGAAGTTCAAGGCCATCTCCAGCCGGTTGTTTCGCAACAACGGCGACGGCAGCTTCACGGACGTCACCGAGGCCGCCGGGCTGGCCGTCGAAGGGAAGGCGCTGGGCGTGGTGGCCTTCGACTACAACCACGATGGGTGGCTGGACCTGTATGTGGCCAACGATACCGTCCGCAACTTCCTGTTTCGCAACAACGGTAACGGGACCTTCACGGAGACCGGGCTGCTGGCCGAGGTGGCCTACGGCAGCTCCCGCAAGCCGGCCTCCGGCATGGGGACCGATGCCGCGGACGTGGATGGCGACGGCTGGCCGGAGCTGTTCGTTACCAACATCGATTTCGAGTCCAACAATCTCTTCCACAACAATGGAGACGAGACCTTTGATGACATCACGGTCCAGGCCAGGCTGGGCGCGATCGCGCAATTGTTCAGCGGCTTCGGCACCCGCTTCGTGGATTACGACAACGACGGCAACCTGGACCTCTTCGTGCTCAACGGCCATCCCATGGACAACATCAGCGCCGTGCGCGAGGGAGTGACCCCGGCCGAGCGCCCCTTCCTGCTCCAGAACCAGGGCGGCGCGCGCTTCGAGGAGGTGGGAGCGCAGCACGGCGAGGTATTCTCCCGGCAGTTCCACGGGCGCGGGCTGGCGATGGGTGACTTCGACAATGACGGCGACGAAGACTTCCTGATCGTCCAGAACGGTGGTCCTCCGGTGCTGCTGCGCAACGACGGCGGGAACCGGAACGCCTGGATCGGCTTCGAACTGGCGGGCCGGGCGAGCGGGAAGGACGCCGTGGGAGCCGTGGTGACGGTGACCGCGGGAGGCCGGCGCCAAGTGCGGGAGAAGGTGGGAGGGGCCAGCTACCTCTCCGTCGGCGATCCCAGGGTCTTGGTCGGGCTGGGGGCGGCGGAGAAGGTGGAGAAGGTCGAGATTCGCTGGCCGAGCGGCGCGATCAGCACTATGGAAAACGTCGCCGCGCGGCGCTACTACCGGGTGGAGGAACCGGAGTCCAAGAAAGACCCCAAGAGCTAGCGTCCAGAGGGAGGCCCGGACCCTCTAGTAGTTTCATGCTATTGCCGCTTCCGCCGCGACTGGCTAAAGTCCTGGAATCTTTCGGTAGGCGGAGCTTTTCTCCTGTGGGGGGAGATGAGCTAGAGCTTGTCCGGCGAAGGATCAGCCCCGCAATAAATTTGCTTCTCAACGGAATGAATCGAGCCGCCTCCCGACTCCTGCTGCTGCTGACGCTCTCCGGGGCATACCTCTACGCCTGGCCCAGTCCCACTGTTTTCTACATCGGCGCTGAATTGCTGCACGTGGCACTGGGCATCGCCGTGGCATTTATCCTGGCGCCTTTTCTGAAGCGCCGATGGAGCCAGTTCTCCGCGCCGGAGCGGGCAGGCTGGATCCTGGTGGTGCTGGGAACGCTGCTCGGACTTCTCCTGATCTTCCTCGGGACCTCGCGGCCGCGGCTGCCCTGGTTGTACACCCACATCGGCCTGATGCTGGCGGGAGTGAGCCTGCTGCTGGCGGGAGGGATAGCGCGCCACAAGTGGCTGAGCGCCCCCGCCGCACTGGCGGCCGTTACGGTGACCGCGGTTGCGCTCTCCGCGGGGGCGTACTACCTGCGGGTCACGCCCTGGCAGAACGCCCACAAGATCCAAAATCCCGAGATGCCGCCGGTCAGCATGGACGGCGAGGGTGACGGAGCCTCCGGGCCGTTCTTCCCCAGCTCGGCGCAGACCACAGATGGCAAGAAGATCCCGCCGGAGTTCTTCATGAAGTCGGACGCTTGCCAGCGCTGCCACGCCGACGTCTACGACCAGTGGTTCAGCTCGGCCCACCACTTCTCCTCCTTCAACAACCAGTGGTACCGCAAGAGCATCGAGTACATGCAGGACGTGGTGGGACCGAAGCCCTCCAAGTGGTGCGGCGGCTGTCACGATCCGGCGGTACTGTTCAGCGGACTGATGGACCGTCCCATCAAAGAGATTGTCGACCGGCCGGAGTCACACGCGGGCATGGGCTGCATGATGTGCCACTCCATGGTGCGGGTGAAGAGCAGCATGGGCCAGGGTGACTATGTCGTCGAATATCCCGAGCTGCACGACCTGGCCGCCAGCGAGAACCCGATCATCAAGAAGCTGCACGATTTCGCAATCCGGTTGAATCCGGAGCCCCACCGCCGCACCTTCCTGAAGCCGTTCATGCGGCGGCAGACGGCGGAGTTCTGCTCCACCTGTCACAAGGTGCACCTGGACGTCCCAGTGAACAACTATCGCTGGGTGCGCGGCTTCAATGACTACGACAACTGGCAGGCCAGCGGAGTCTCCGGCCAGGGCGCGCGCTCGTTCTACTATCCACCCAAGCCGCAGAAGTGCGCCGACTGCCACATGCCGCTGGTGGACTCCCACGACGACGCCAACGTGGCTGGCCAGGTGCACTCGCACCGCTTTCCCGCCGCCAACACCGCGCTCCCCTTCGCCAACCAGGATTGGAAGCAACTGAAGGTGGTGGAGAAGTTCCTGAAGGACAAGGTCGTGAGCGTGGACATCTTCGCCCTGGCGCCGATCCAGCTTCCGACGCAGCCGGGAACAGAGGCGCGCCACGAGCTCTCCACCGCGTTCGCGGTGGGCGAGGAGTCGGAGATGAGTTTGCCGGGAGGTGGGGCGGGCGAGGCGGTCCCGGTCATCGCGCCGCTCAACCGCGCGCAGCCCGCGCTGCGGCCCGGGGAGAGCGTGCGCGTGGACGTGGTGGTGCGCACCCGCAAGGTCGGCCACTTCTTTCCCGGCGGCACCGTGGACGCCTTCGACGTCTGGCTGGAGCTGCAGGCGATCGATGAGCAGGGCAAGGCCCTCTTCTGGAGCGGGAAGGTTGAAGACGACGGCAAAGGGCCGGTGGAAAAGGGCGCGCACTTCTATCGCTCGCTGATGGTGGATGCCAAAGGAAACCTCATCAACAAGCGCAACGCCTGGGCTGCGCGGGCGCTGGTGTACGTCCGGCTGATCCCGCCGGGGGCGGCGGATACGGTCCACTATCGTTTCAGGGTTCCTGAGAACGCCTCCGGCCGCATCACACTCAAGGCGAAGCTGCACTACAGGAAGTTCTCCTGGTGGAACACGCACTTCGCCTACGCGGGCGTTCCGAATCCCGAGCAGAAGGACGCGACCCATACGGCCGATTACGACGACCGCCAGTTCATCTTCGCCGGTGATGCCACCAAAGTCTCGGGAAAGCTGAAGTACACGCCCGACCTGCCGGTGGTCACGCTGGCGGAGGATGAGGTGACGCTGCCGGTAGCGCCGCGCGGCGCGCCGCCACAGGCGGTGCAACCCGTCCTCGACGCCAAAGACTGGGAGCGGTGGAACGACTACGGGATCGGGCTGCTGCTGCAGGGCGACTTGAGGGGCGCGGAGGCCGCCTTCCAGAGAGCCACCGAGGTGGCTCCGACAAATCCCGATGGGTGGGTGAACATCGGGCGGGTACGGGTGCAGGAGGGCGATACCAAAGGTGCGCGCGCGGTGCTGGAGAAGGCGCTGGCGCTGAAGCCGGACTTGGCCCGCGCCCACTTCTTCTACGCCAAGGCGCTGCGCGCCGACGGCGAGTATGAGCCGGCTATCCAGCACCTGCGGCAGGTGCTGGCGCAGTATCCGCGCGACCGCGTGGCGCGGAACGAGCTGGGGCGCACCCTGTTCCTCGAGCGCAAGTACGCGGACGCGGTGCGGGAGCTTGAGGCTGTGCTGGCCATCGATCCCGAGGACCTACAAGCGCACTACAACCTGATGCTCTGCTACAACGGGCTGGGCCAGGCGGCCAAGGCCGAGGAACACCAGAAGCGCTACCTGCGCTTCAAGGCGGATGAAGCCTCGCAGGCGCTCACGGGCGCGTACCGGCGCAGCCATCCCGAGGACAACAACGAGCGCCAGGCCATCCATGAGCATGAGTCGGTGGCGCTCGCGCCCGCGCTCAAGCCCCGCGCCGTGGCGCAGTCGAAGAAGACCACACTCAAGCATCCCGGGATGACCCGCTGATGCCCACGCTCCGGCGCTCCGCCACCTTGCTTCTTGTCACATGTCTGCTGGCCACGGGCCTGGGGGCACAGTCGGCGCCTGGCATCCAATTTCGCGACATCACGCGGGCGGCGGGCGTCCGCTTCGCGCACAACACGGGCGCCTTCGGGAAGAAATACCTTCCGGAGACGCTGGGCCCGGGCGCCGCCTTCCTGGATTACGACAGCGATGGCTGGCAGGACATTCTGCTGGTGAACGGTCAAGACTTCCCGGGGCATGCGCGGCGAGCGTCCAGGCTGAAGCTCTATCGCAACAACCACGACGGGACGTTCACGGACGTGACCGCCAAGGCCGGCCTCGCGGTCAGCATGTACGGCATGGGAGTAGCGGTCGGGGACTACGACAACGACGGCTACGACGACATCTTCGTCACCGCGCTGGGGCAGAGCCGCTTGTTCCACAACACCGGCAAGAAAAGCTTTAGCGATGTGACCAAGGCCGCCGGGCTGGAAGGTCCGCAGGAGTTCAGCACCAGCGCCGCGTGGGTGGATTACGACCGCGACGGGCGGCTGGACCTGGCGGTGGCCAACTACGTGCAGTGGTCGCCCGCCTCCGACATCTTCTGCACCCTCGATGGGGTGCGCAAGTCGTACTGCACGCCGGAGTCCTACAAGGGCGCATCGGCGCGGCTGTGGCACAACCTGGGCAATGGCAAGTTCGAGGACGCGACGCGCAAGGCGGGATTGCTGGACGCGACCTCCAAGGCGCTGGGGATCGCCCTCCTCGATTATGATAACGACGGCTGGCCCGACCTGCTGCTGGCCAACGACACGCAGCCCAACAAGCTGTATCGCAACAACGGGAATGGGACGTTCAGCGAAAAAGGAGTGGCGGCGGGCGTGGCCTTCAGCGAAGACGGCATCGCGCGCGCCGGCATGGGCGTGGACGCCGCCGACTACGACCGCTCGGGCCGGCCCAGCATCCTCATCAGCAATTTTGCCAACCAGATGATGGCGCTCTACCACAACGAGGGCAACGGGCTGTTCGTGGACGAGGCGCCGCGCTCCGAGGTGGGGCGCGCCAGCCTGCTCACCCGGGGCTTCGGCTGCGTCTTCTACGACTACGACCTGGACGGCTGGCTGGACGTGCTGATCGTCAACGGGCACATCGAGCCGGAGATCGAGCGCATCCAGAAGCGCGTGAAATACGCGCAGCCGGCGCACCTGTTCCGCAATCAGGGGAAAGGGAAGTTTGCCGAGGTCACGGCTTCGGTGGGCGCGGGGTTCGCGCGGCCGCGCGTGGCCCGGGGCGTGGCCTACGCCGACATCGATAACGACGGAGACCTTGACCTGCTGGTCACCACTAACGGCGGCCCAGCGCTGCTGTTTCGGAACGATGGAGTCACCCATCACGCGTTGCGGGTGAAGCTGGCGGGCGCGCGCTCCAATCGCGACGGGATCGGCGCGCTGGTGACCGCCACCGCCGGCGGCGACAAGCAGTCGCTGATGCTGCGCAGCGGATCCAGCTATCTCTCCCAGAGCGAACTGGTGCTGACCTTCGGGTTGGGCCAAAGGGCGCAGGTGGACCAATTGGAAGTGCGCTGGCCAAGCGGGCAGGTGGAGCGATTGTCCAACGTCGCTGCGGGGCAGCAGGTGACGATTCAGGAAGGGCGCGGGATCGTAGCCACGGAGAAATTTTCCCAGCCGGGCGCCCGCGCGGTTGCGCCCAAGCCAGGCCGGAAGCCCTGAAGGGATTTGTTGGCGGACTAACCGTGGTGAGGGTTGCGAGAAAAGCAGGTCCCTCCGCTCGCCCTCAGTCCGGTCGCCAGGGCGACCTGCTTCGGGCTCGGTCGGGATGACAATTCAGAGTAAATGCGCGGTTACGGCGCAGTCGCTGCTCGAGTCAGGCGAGGGCAAGAAAGAAGCAGGTCCCTCCGCTCGCCCTCAGTCCGGTCGCCAAGGCGACCTCCCTCGGGCTCGGTCGGGATGACAATTCGGAGTAATTCGGTCGGGATGACAATTCGGAGTAATTCGGTCGGGATGACAAGCCAGATTAGTGTGCAGTTTTACGGCTGGCGCGGCTGGTGCCGCTTTCTGAACGCGAAGCGGAAGCCGCGCTCGCTCCTGCCGGATTCGCCCCGCATGTTGTAGTTGAGTTGGTAATCCACATAGGGCGCGGCGGCGGGGTAGCCGCGGCCGGCGGGATAGGGATAGCGGCCCATGGAGTGGTAGGGCAGCGGCTCGACCGTCTGTCCGTGGAAGGCGTAGAAGTCCATGTCCTTCTCGAAGCCGTCGGCGAAGAAGAAATAATCGCGCGTCCAGCCGGCGGGCGGGGCGGGAAGCGTAGCAGGGTCGAACTCCAGCGCGACTTCATCTCCCGAGCCGAAGATGGCGAACTTGTCCTCGGCCCGCGCGACCAGGGGAAGCACATCCCCATAGTTCGTGTAGTTGCCGGCGGCGCGGGCGTAAGGGCCGGAGGGACTGGTGTCCTCGTAAGCGTAGTCGAGGTCGCTGCGCAGCTTGCCTTCGATCGCCCGGGGATACCCGTGGAAGGCGAGCCGCGCCTGCGCCAGCGGGACTTCGCTCACGCGCACGGGAATCTTCTGCTGCGTGGTGTCGATGAGGATCTGGTCCCAGTAGATCTCGAGGTTGGTGACGAGGCGGATGCGGCGCGTGCCTGCGGGCAGGCGGCCGGAGAGGTCGGCGACCATGGTGCGCGCCAGCCCGGCGGGGAATCCCATGTCATCCACCACCTTGATCCAGCGGCCGCTCGCGTCCTGCGCCTCGACGTAGGGCGCGATGGGCGACATCCCCGCCTGGTACGCCGCGTACATCGAGTTGGCGGTGAAGTACTCGATGAAGCCGTGCAGCAGCAGGCGCAGGGGACCCGACTGATAGGTAGCGCCCAGGTCGAGTTCAAGCGAGTGAAGCTCGGTGAAGCCGGCAAAGCCGGCGGGCTTGAATCCTGTGACGAACTGGTGGTCGCGGCGGAGCAGTTGCGGCAGGACGCTGCGACCGCGGCCGTCCCAGGCGCCAGCGGGGGGGCGCGCGTCGCGGCTGGCGATGACGTCGAAGGGCGGGAAGGGAGGCGCGCTCAGGAATCGCTCGTTGGGATAGACCTCGGCGTCGGCGGGGTGGTCCACGGCCAGCAGCTTCACCTGGTCGAGGTAGACGACTTCTTCCATGGGCTCCATGAAGCGGAAGCTCAGGCGGCCGTTGCGCAGCCGGGCGCGCCCGCCTTCCACCTTCACGTACTCGGTGGGGTCGAAGTCGTTGGTCTCGCCGGGCGCGACCCAGTGGCCGACCACGCCGGCGCCGATCATGTCCGCGACCAGCTGGTAGCGCTCGCCGTTCCAGACGAAGAGCGTGGGACAGGAGCTGCCGCGGCGGTCGATCTCTTCGATCACGTGGCGGCGTCCCGCGGCGAGCTGCACTTCGTCCTGCAACACCCCGGTGGGCCAGAGCAGGCGGACCACGTCGGCTTCGGTCGCCTGGCCCAGCCCAGCGACGATCTCCGGCGCGCTCTGCCCCAGGTATCCGGAGGAACTTTGCACCTCCCAGTGCTGGCGCACGGCGCCGGCAAAGACCTCGACTCTTGTGCCGATGGCGCTCTTGTTGTCGGCCAGGCCCTTGAGGGCGATGCGCAGCGAGTGGTTGCGATTGCCGCCGTCGTTGCGCAGCAGCATGGGCGGGCCGCCGTTCTGCGTGATAAGCAGGTCAGTGTCGCCGTCGCCGTCGTAATCGGCGGTGATGAGGGCGCGCGGCTGGTGGAGCTTTAGCGTCGCGAGTCCGGTGGCGGCGCTGACGTCCTCGAAGCTTTTGCCGCCCAAGTTGCGCAACAGGCGGATCTCGCCCTTGCCGTCTACCTCGCCCACGGCGACCAAGTCGAGCCAGCCGTCGTTGTCGTAGTCCACGGCGGCGATGCCCCAGGCGCGCGTCCAGCCGAGCGGCGGCAGCGCCACCGGCTCGAAGCTTCGGCCCTCGAGGTTGCGCCAGAGACTGATGCCGGGCGACCCCCAGTGCGTGAAGGCCAGGTCCATCCAACCGTCCTTGTCGAAGTCGAGGACGGTCACGCCCGCGGTGGCCTCGGGCGGTGCGCCCACCCACGGGCTGATGGCGTTGAACTTCCCCTCGCGAGGATTCAGGAAAACCATCGGCGCCTTGCGGCCGCCGGTCACCACCAGATCCACGGCTCGGTCCCGGTTCAGGTCGGCGATGGCCGCACCGACGCTCGATCCCGAGCCGTCTAGACCGGTGGCCTCGGTGACGTCGGTAAAGGTGCTGTTGCCGTTGTTGCGCCACAGGACGTTGAAGGAATCGGCTCTCGCCGCAACGTAGAGATCGAGGTCGCCGTCGTGGTCGTAGTCCACGAAGGTCAGGCCGAGTGGATTGCCATGCGTGGTCAGGCCTGCCGTCTTGCTAACGTCCACGAAGCGGCCGTTCCCTTGATTGCGAAAGAGGGTGACGTGGTCGCTGAAACTGATGGCAAGATCCGTCTTGCCGTCGTTGTCATAGTCTCCGGCGGTGCAGCCCAGCGCCAGCCCGGAAGCGCGCAGTCCGGCGGCGCGGGTGACGTCCCGAAAGCGGCCGTTGCCGAGGTTGCGATAGAGCTTCAGCGCGTCGTTGGGGTCGCCGGCGGCCAGGAGCAGGTCGCTGCGGCCGTCGCCGTCGTAGTCGAAGAAGCAGGCGCCGGGGCCAAGTAAGGCGGCCACATCCTCGAAATCGGAGCCGGCACGCGGGGCCGGTGGGTCGGAGAGTTTATGTGCCGCCGGCGTAAACCGCAATCCGGCCTGTGCGGCGACCGAGGCAAAGCGCACCCGGATGGCCGGCCCGGGCGCGGCGGCTTGCTGCGTAAGCTCCTCCGCCAGGGAATACTTGCCCTGCTCGCCATAGATCAAGCTCATGGGAGTGCCGAGCTTCTCCCGGGTGAGCTTCTCGAAGCGGGCCAGGTGCTGACGCGATTTGTCCGTCTCGCCCAGGCGCTGATAGGCGCGCGCCAGGCCGAACTCCGCCGAGACGTGGAAGGGCGCGAGCTCCAGCGTGCGCTCGAACTCCGCCACCGCTTGCGAGTGCTGCTTCTGCTGAAGATAAAGCGTGCCGAGGAAGTAGTGCGTGTCCGGGTCACTGGGGTCGAGTTCGGCGACCTTGCGGAAAGCGTCCAGGGCTTCCTCCGCCTGCCCGAGATTGCGGTAGAGCAGGCCCAGGTTGTACCAGCCGCGCGTGCTCTTGGGGTCGCGCTGCACAGCTTCCAGCAGGATGGCCTTGGCCGGCTCTTGGCGCTGCAGGTTGAGCAGGGCGATGCCCTGGTTGAGCCGGGCGGAGGAGAATGCTGGGTCGAGCGCGGCAGCCTGCTCGAACATCTTCAGCGCCTGCTCCATGCGCTGCTGGTTCATATAGGCCACGCCCAGGTTCAAGAGGCGCGCCGCTTTGGTCTTTGGGTCCTCGGCCGACGCCGCTTTCCGCGAAGAGGCCGCGGGCCGGGACTTAGCCGCATCCACCGGCGCCATCGCCAGCAGAGCAAGAATCGCCAAACACAACCAAAACCTTCGCATCGTCCCCACTGGCCTCGCGGAAACCGGCAGAAGCTTGAGAACCTACACTACGTCCGGACAAAAGTCAGCCAGGGGAACTCCCCCTTTTTGACCCGCACAGGTGGCGAGGGTATGATATCAACCGCGCGCCATGAACTTCACCCCTTTCACGCTGCCATTGCGGCGTTTATTTTTTCTAGGGGTTGTGTTGTCCGCGCCTCTGCTGCGCGCCCAGGGTCCCCCCCTGTCCCCTCCGCAGCCGCCGCTGGACCGGGCGCGGCTGGAAGTAGCCGAAGAACTGTCCGAATCCCTTGCCAACGACATGCTGGACCTCTCGCTGGCAACGCGGGACCAAGATATGCAGCACACCTCGGAGTTCTTCCCCCGGAGCTTCTCGGCGGCCCCGTTTCCCTCGCAGCCGGGTGCGATCCGGCAGGAGGTGAAGTGGATCGGCAAACACGGATGGACGAATGCAAGTCCGCCGGCGCCCAGCCTGTCCGCCCCAGGAACCCCGTTGCATCGCCGTCGCGAAGACTTCCTGCGCGAATGGTTCGCCTTTCTGGCGCACTTCAAGGAAATCGAAGACGTGCGCTTCAAGGTGAAGGCCTCCCAATTCGATGATTCCGCGCAGGCCGTGGTGGGCGCCAGGCTGCCCACGGCGAAGGTGGGCGCTGCCGGCAATGCCCGCATCGCCTTTTACGTGATTGGCCGCGACCGGGAGGGGCGGCGTGAATGGGCGCGGGGCACTGCCGAGGCGCGCGTGCGCTATGCAGAGAACAAGCGCTGGCAGTTCCAATCCTTCACGCTGGCGGGCCTGGACTCCATGGTCGCCACCCGCGACCTGTTTTCCGAAGTGGCGATTCCTGCCGGTGTGGATTTGAGCCTTCCAACCTACGGCTCGCCGCAGAACCGGGGTTTCGTCTGGCACGGCGCCGTCGCGGCCGACTTCAACAACGATGGCTGGATGGACATCTTCACCTCCGGCGCGGACCACAGCCGGCTCTATCTGAACGACGGCCACGGGGGCTTCCGCGACGTCTCTCATGAGATCGGCCTGGATTCGCTCGACAGCGGCGTGGCGCCCATCGCCGTGGACTACGACAACGACGGGGATGAGGACATCTTTATTTCCAACGTAGGAGCGCAAATCCTGCTGGAGAACCGGATGGTCCCGGAGGGCAAGCTTGAGTTCCGCGACGTCTCACTGAAAGCGCGCGTCGCGGTGCAGGCAGTCGGTTTCAGCGCCACTGCCGGGGACGTGAACGGCGACGGGTTCCCGGACATCTACGTCGCCTCTTACAATTACTACGGCCAGGTGGTGCCCAACTCCTGGTTCCGAGCGACCAACGGCACGTCGAATCTGCTGTTCCTCAACCAGGGCGACGGAACATTTCGCGAAGAAGCCGCCAAGTGGGGAGTGGACGACCGGCGCTGGAGTTATGCGGCCACGTTTGCCGACGTGAATGGCGATGGCCGGCTCGATCTCTACGTGGTCAATGACTTTGGCGAGAACGGACTGTTCATCAACCAAGGCGGCCGGTTCGTGGATGAGGCCCAGGAACGCGGAGTCCTCGATCCCGGCAACGGCATGGGCGTGGCCTTCGGGGACTACAACAACGACGGGCGGCTCGACCTGCACGTCACCAACATGTCCTCGACCGCGGGCAACCGCATCCTTTCGCGGCTCTTTCCCAACTCCTCTCCCAAGGACAACGTGCTGAAGAAGCTGGCGGCGGGGAACAACCTCTACGAGGGAACCGGCGAGGGCCGCTTTCGCGACGTTACCGCCGAGGTGGGCGGATTCTCCGGGGGCTGGGCCTGGGGCGGCGGTTTCCTGGACTTCGACAATGACGGCTGGGAAGACATCTTCACCCCCAACGGGTTCCTCTCCGGCAAGTCCATGAAGGACACCTGAAGCCAGTTCTGGCGTCAGGTCGTGACGCAAACCAACGATCAGCGCCAGAAATCAGGCGCTCTCCGCTCCGACCAGAACAGCCTCATTTTCGACCAAGGCTTCTCCTTCAGCGGCTATGAGCGGGACCCGCTCTACCTGAATCTGGGCAGCAAAAAGTTTTTGGAGGTTTCCGGGGTCTCGGGCATGGATTCCATCAGCGACGGGCGCGGGGCCGTATTTGCCGACTTCGACAACGACGGCGACCTCGACGTATTCCTAACCACCATCCAGGGCCAGGGGCACCTGCTGTTCCGAAACAACGTCGGCCAGGACAACAACTGGCTGCGGGTGATCCTGGAAGGCGGCCCCGGGGCCGGCCGTGACGCCTTCGGCGCCGTTGTCCGCGTGCATACCTCCGCCGGGACGCTGACCAAAGTCAAGGACGGCGGCGCGGGGTTCGTCTCCCAGAACGATCCCCGGCTGCTCTTCGGCTTGGGAAAGGATGCTGGCGCAGAAGCGATCGAGGTAACCTGGCCCAACGGCCAAGCCGAGCGATTTGCGGCGGACGCAAGCGCGGGCGCCACGCTTCTGCTGCGTCAAGGCAGCGGACAGGCGCAGGGGATAACCCTGGCGCGCGCGCAACTTCCGGATCCGCTCGCCCCGTCGGAATCGTTTGCCCGCGGTCTAAAAATCGCCGTGGGGGCGGCGGCTCCTGATGTGCAGCTCAGGGCGGCGGGCGGCAGCGCCACATCCCTGCGCAAACAGCTTCAGCCCGGACGCCGGCTGCTGGTCAACGTGTGGGCGACCTGGTGCCTGCCTTGCGCCAAGGAGATGCCTGAGCTGGAGCGCCTGCGGCCCGCCCTGGCGGCTCATGGCATCGATCTGATTGGCTTGAATGTGGATATCAACGCCGGCGCGAACGTCAGCAAGTTTGTCCAGCAAATGCGCGTGAAATATCCGATCTACCTCGGCGGGGTAGCCGCCATCGAGCAGCTCTATGCGACCGACGAGCTCTCCGTGCCCATGTCGTTCGTGGTCGATGAAGCCGGCACGGTCACCGACTTGCTGCCCGGCTGGTCCGCGGAAAGCCGGCGCAGGTTTCTGGAACTGGCGGGCGGGGCGCCGGCGAAGTCCAGCCCATCGGCCGGCAAGACGCCCGGGCGCTAACCTTCCTTCTCGGGAGGCGCGGCCGGAGCCCACTCCATGGGCGGTTCGCGGAAGCCGTGTTCGCGCTCCACCGCGGCGGCCACGGCCAGCACCGACTCTTCCTCCCAGGCGCGGCCGACGATCTGCACGCCGATGGGCAGGCCCTCCGGCGATTGTCCCACCGGGACGGCGGCGCCGGGAAATCCCAGAAGGTTGAACCAGGCAGAGTAGCTCATGGCGTCCAGGTAGCGCACCGTCTTGCCGTCCACCGGCCATTCGCGCTCGCGGTGGCGGAAGGCGGGCACGGCGCACACTGGGCAGAGCAGGATGGGGAACCGTTCCATCTGAGCGAGGATTTGAGCGCGCACCTGGTCGCTTTCCAGCCAGGCGGTGAGGAGCTGGCCGCCGGTGAGCGGAGGCTCGGCGGCCACCCGGCCGCGGAATTCGGTGAGGATGGGGCTAAGCTCCGCTTCGTGTCCCGCGAGCATCGGCTCCAACAGCA